>Ga0334892_1001891_pt1 | contig 16308 bp, 25 predicted proteins | sample GraSluR3_MG_4_FD_207213 | JGI IMG/M metagenome (GOLD analysis project Ga0334892, IMG submission 207213) | Sludge microbial communities from methane-producing bioreactor in Wageningen University, Netherlands - Granular Sludge_15_04-R3 | ecosystem: Engineered > Bioreactor > Anaerobic >...
CACTGCTAATGGCAGTGCGCATACAATCAACAAGCGTTGCTCTAACAGGATACTAATGATGCTCTAAGCGAGTATAGGTGATGCTCTTCGAGCGTATCTATGTTGCTTTTAGCATGGAATAATCAATCCACTGGTATTTCCAATCGGTACCTCTTTCATATCAGCATCTTCTGTATCCATATGGTATGTTGAACCGATGCTTCCTTGTGTGAAAATAAGTACATCTTCACCATTGCTATAACTGAGCATAACGATATCAGGACCCACCTGGCCACATTTATAATAATCAAGTGGTTCAATTTTAAACTGTGCTGTTCTTCTACCGTATAGAGGACTTTTATACCCCAGTACCTTATTTTCCATAAAGCTCATAATTAGATTGCACCAATATGCCAAAGGTTTGTCAATTGCGATTGTCTTTTTCCCACTATATATAACTGGCTACATCCCCTAATGAATTAATAATTATTGCTTTACCTTCTTTTTTCCCTACCCCTATACCAAAAGTCTTTATTCCTAATCTCTCTCCTAGTTCAACATCACATAAGGAATCTCCTACAATAAAACAATCCTTTAAATCTATTTCAGGATATTTCTCTAATGTCTTTTTTACTAAACCATCTTTTGGTTTCATGCAGCTACAATTTGATTCTCTAGAATGAGGGCAATAAAAAACATCTAATATTTCAATTCCATTATCTTTTATTCTTTTTATGAATTTATCCGTAAAATCTTGATATTGTTCTATTGAAATAATTTTTTCATCTATTAAATACTGATTTGTTAAAATAATAATTTCATAACCTTTCCGTTTTATGTTTTCAAGTGCTTCTATTGAACCAACTAAGAAAATTGGCTCTGTTTTATTTCTCCACAGCTCGTCCTCATAATCTTCTATAATTGTTCCATCCCTATCCAAAAATGCTACCCTCAAAAAATCACCCCTAATCCTCCGATATTTAGCCTGTCACATAAGGTTTTCGCACCTACATCAGATTCTTTTTACCAAAGACCATATAAAGCAACGGAGACGGAAGGCTCAACAACAACTCTCTCAAACAGAAACTCAAAGCTGATAATTTTGGCAACAACCTTTTAGACGATGCATGACTGTTTGCACATCCACTCTTCTTTTAGTAAACCATATTTTATCTCGTCATCCCATTGACCATTTTTGTATCTTACCTTCTTAAACACGCCTTCTTTTGTCATACCTAGTTTTAGCATTATATTTTCTGAATTTCTATTGTTAGAATTACAGCTGGCAATAACCTTATGTATATTAAAATTACTAAAAAGATAATCAATTAAAGCCTTTCCCATTTCTGTCCCCAATCCTTGTCCCCAATACTCTGGTTTTATAAAATATCCAATTTCAAATATTCCGCCTTTCTCATGATTTATCTCAACAGAATAATCAACTATTCCTATTGCAACATTCGTTTCCCTAAAAATTGCAACATATTGAGTGCCTTCATTCTTATCTCCCTGGTTTTGTAATACATCCCTAAAGACTTCAATTGAATCTTCTCGAGATTTGAGTTTATCTATGTACGCATATTTCATTACGTCTTCATCAGAATATAGCGAATAAAACATGTCAAAATCTGTTTCATCTAGTTTTCTATAAACCAATCTTGTACTTTCAAACATAAAAAATCCTCCAAATTAGAATGTGTCGTCGTCACCATAGAGCCGGTGGTATACCCTTATTTACGCATGTCGTTAAAAATCACATTCTCTCTCTTCTACCAAAACTATCCAAACATGCAAACCAAACCAATAACCTTTCAGCGGTTTTGGTCTGATGTTTTTATGTTTATTAAAGAGTAGCATAATTATTTCTCCCATCAAATTAATAACCTCATTAGTTAATAATATAGTAGATTTTTTATCAAGTCCAGATATGCTTAGCCCGGGGATATTACTTTTGAGTAGAAAAGAACTTTCGAACAGTTTGTTTTCCATACTTTGGGGCAACCATATCTCTGGTTAGAACAGTCAAGAAAAATTCCACCGGACCATAGAAGGTTTGTTTTGTCATCAAGACCACAAGTTTTTTTATGACACGAACCATGACTAGGGGTATTTTCGCTATTTTTACCGGTTTCCCCAATACATCAAAAGCAATTTCGCCAAGTTCTATTTGTGTAAGTATCTCCGGCCCACCTATTTCATATGTTCCCGAGGCTCCCTTTAGCTTTTCAACGCAAAAGTCTGCAAGATCTGATCCGTGAATCGGATTGGCTTTGAATTGGCCATGACCGAATACATAGACTCTTCCTTTTTTTGCCATTTTGTAAAATTCATTGATATCACTAAAAAATCCACTGGGCCGAATAATATAAGCCTTTAATTTTGTCGATAATAAGACATCAACAAATCTTTCTTTGGCTTCAATTATTTTTAAATCACGTAAGTGTTCTCCATTAAGTGCAGCTATATACATAAAGGACTTTACTCCTGCATCTATCGCTTCATCCAATAGATTTTTATTACATTGATAGTCAACATCCATATAGGTCATACCGTCTTTTTGCTTGGTAATTCCTACAGATGAGACTACCAGATCGGCATCTTTCATAATACCCTGAAGCTCTCTAGGATTGCTAATATCGGCGATGACGAGTTCATCAATATATGCCTTAAGATGGGCAATACGCTTTTTGCTTCGTGATATTGCCACCACTTCATATCCAGCTTCTTTTGACTTTTTAATCATGTATCCTCCAAAATATCCGGTACCCCCGGCAATAACTATGCGTTTCATGACAACCTCCTATATGTTTTGTGAATAAATATATACTAACAGGATAAACTAAAATCTTATTGTATAAAATCAGCAGATTCTAATCCTAACATATGGCGAACGGAGATTTCTTTGGATTCTTTTAATCTTGCAGGAATTTTTGTCGTATATTTTTTACAGTTTTTTATATAGTGAGACTGGTCATAAAATAAGCGTTCAGGATTATCTTCTAAAACCGCTTTTTGAAAGCGAATAATATCCACATAAGCTTTGGGAGTCAGACCCATATATTTTTTAAAATTACGCTCCAATGAGCTTACGGAGTAATGAAAATGTTTAGCCATCTCCTTAATATCAATTCCCCCATCATGGTTTTCAATATATTGAATCATCCCATCAATATCTATGCCAGCTGTTTCCATAAATGTTTTTCCTCTAAAATAACTTGCGATTTGCTCCAATTGTTGCAAAGGCGCCAAGTCTATGTCAGACATGGTTGCTTCAACATATCGGTGCAATTCACTGAAAAAGGAAAGATGGGAAGAATCGATGACAATTTCAGAATATAGACTTGCCACTTGTCCAAATAAACGGTAAAAAGATGCGGGCTTAATGGCTATCCCTAGCTGTTTAATCGTGTTGCCATACCTTATCTTAACAGGTTCTTTTAACTGTCCTACCAAAACTTGATTGGGAATCTGTTTATAGTTTCCATCGACCACTAATTCATATGGATCCGCAAAATTATAAACAATATGCAATTGACCAATCGGTATAATGGTATCCATTCTTTTTTCTTCTGAAATTCCCGAAATATCTACAACCCATAAAGCATCGATGGGTATATCCTTCATAACATCACTACATGCTTGTAAAATCATTGGTCACCTCTTCGTGCTTTTATCCTTTTGGTAATTGCTCATAATGGGGATATTGTTCAAGACCTTCATCCCAGTTGGCTTTATCCTTTATAAATATGTGTCCGCTTGGCTTAATATATATTTCAGAATCCAAACTTCCTGCCGGAACAACCAATAGTTTTCCATTCATTTGAATATTCGGTAAGGCTGAACCACATTGGGAACAGAAGCTTTTAATGTGCCCGGAATTATTGTGGTTATAACTTTTAATCGCCTTTTCTCCTTTTAACCATTTGATGTTTGCATTTGTCGAAAACAAATTGGCGGCATGGGCCGAGCCTGTATCCTTACGGCAGGATTTACAATGGCATAAAAAGAAATCTTCAAAACTTCCACTGATTTCATATTCAACTGTTTTACAAAGACATGAACCTAAATATTTCATTTTTCCTCTCCAATCCAACTAAAGCATTATAAATATATATTTATTTTGTTTTATTAAAATATTCTTCCGAAACTTTTAATTGTTTCTTCAGAATTTCTTTCCATAATCTTTTTGGAATTTCATGAGATCCTCTTGACACTTTTGTTCTTTTAATTTCCCCATCATTAGTTACTTTTCGGTAAAAATAATGGTCGGTATCTTTATATAATTCCCAACCATCTCTTTCACAAAATCTTTTCAAATCTTTCCATCTAGGCATCCAATCCGTCCTCGATTCTGATAATAAAAATCTGCTTTATCTTTTCACGGTCTGCCTCATGTGCTATTACTTTGTAAACATATGGAAAATGTGATTTTCTATTCGATGAATGATAATACATATCAAAATTCTCCATATATTCTTCTGCATATTCGATCAATTCATCACACATTACTTCTATGATTTCCTCTTTTGTTCCTGCATTACCCAAAATATCCAACTCATCTATTGATCCTGTGTAGCTTCCATCCTCTTCTCTAAATATTGCTAAACTTAGTTTGTAAAAATCTAAAATCAAATCTAATTGTTCTAACGATAGAAATGTCAGAATATCTCTGTTCCGTTTAATGAAAACGGGATTCTTTCTGACCACTGTATCAATAACTTCACTCCAATTTTTTCTTACATCAGTGGATTTAATTACTTGATTCATAAAACACCTCTTTCATGGAACATGGCTTTATTTCTTATATAATTATACCATACGTACTCATATAACACAACGTACGTATTGTGCTCGTCAAAGACATATTTATCAATTTTAAATGTTTTTACCTAGGGTAACGTGATGACACTTGATTCGACAACATTAGACGCAACTAGATCTTTGGCCCATTTCTGGATCTCTTCATTCGCTTCTATTACAAATTCCTGTCCTTTTGCCGCTGACTGGAAATACCCATCTTTCCAGCTTTTCTTACTATGGTAACTGATCTTTACCTCTCTAAAACTCTTAGGCAAATCCCTTCCTGCTCAAAATAATTTTCATATCATATCTCCATATCCAAGAATCAAGTATCGCTAACGGATCTTGAACTTATAGATTCTTGATTCGCTTCCCCAAGGGTGATAGCCTGTTCCTATATACTCGAATCCATACCGCTCATAAAATCCTATATGATCTGTACATAAATATAAATTTTCAAACCCTCCTGCTTTTGCATCACGTTTTGCTTTATCCAATAGCATGTTGCCATATTCATTTCCTCTATATTTCTCTTCAATATATAAGGCACACAACCATGGGTATAAATCCATTCTACTGATAAAGTCGTTAGTTATTAACCCGGCACCACCAATTATATTTCCTGATTCTTCAAGAATATACCAATGGGGCAATGGGCTATTTGTTGTTAAGGAGCTCTCAATGCAATCTTCGTATACTTTCATGCTGGATTCACTCGCCCATTTACTTTGAAAATATTTAATCATTCTATCTTTATATTCTGGGTTTTCTCTTACTGAAATCAATTCCATTGTATGTTTCTCCTTTTGTCAATAAATTTGATAATTCTATTTTACTACAAATTTTTTAAATTAGACACTCTTAGAGGTTTTATTAAGAAAATTATGTTATAGTTATATTCTCAAGATTGTCACATATTAACACTAAAATAAAGTAAAAAAGAGGCAAGCAAATGATTAAGCACATAATTTTTGATTTTGATGGAACGATTGTAGATTCATTGGATTTATCCTTCTATATTTATAACAAACTTGCTGCTAAGTTCAACTATAAACCCATAACTCGTGAAGATATGCATATATTAAAAAATGCACCTCTTAAGGAACGTTTTAAAGTAGTGGGATTGCCACTCTACAAAATTCCGAAAATGACATTTGAAGTCATGACTTTGTACAATGATGGTATTAAGCATCTCAAAGCTTTTGATGGAATTAATGAGTTACTTGCTAACCTGAAAAATACAGGTTTAAACTTATCTGTACTCTCTTCAAACTCAGTTAATAATATTACTGATTTTTTTGAGAGCAATAACATTGTCGGTTTTGATAACATTATTTCATCCAACAATCTCTTCGGTAAACATAAAACATTGAAAAAATTTATGAAACATAATAATTTAACGCCAGATGAGATCATCTATGTCGGAGATGAACTTCGGGATGTTGAAGCTTGTAAGAAATTGGCAGTGAAAGTCATTGCTGTTCTCTGGGGATTTGATCCAAAAAATCTTTTAGAAACAGGTAAGCCTGACTATTTTGCTACAGAGCCAGAAGATATATATGATTTTGTAACAAGCTTTTAATTCATTAGCGAATAGACTCCAAATATTGTATATAAAGTGAACAAATGTTATACTTGTTCCATGGTAACTAGCAAGTTTTTATAGTTTATATTTATAGGAAGGAGTCAATATGAAAAAAATAGCTGTATTATTGGAAAACTTATTTGATGAAAAAGAACTCATTTACCCCTATTATAGACTTTTAGAAGAAGGTTATGAAGTTGATTTAATTGGAACAAAAAAGAAGGCGGATTATGTCTCTAAATCAGGTTTAACGCAGACAAGTACCCATTCTTCAGATGAAATATCATCGAAAGACTATGATGCTGTATTTATTCCGGGTGGTTTTTCACCAGATTATATGCGACGATGTAAGGCGACAATTAACTTTGTAAATGATATGGATAAAGAATCGAAGTTAATAGCAGCGGTTTGTCATGGACCATGGATGATCGCTTCTTGTTGTAATATAAAAGATAAAAAAATAACCTCATTTAATTCCATAAAAGATGATTTAGTAAATGCAGGAGCTATCTATGTTGACGAAGAAGTTGTTCAAGATGGACATATAATAACTTCAAGAAATCCCAAAGATTTACCTGCCTTATTAAAGGCAATTATTAAATATCTTAATTGATAATATATTTAATAATATAGATTTAGATGGGCTGTTGACCCTTTATTTATTTAAATCTGACCCACCTTGTTTTTGAGGGATGGATCAGATTTTTTTTGTGAATTCTGATTTACATACATAGTAGTATTTGTTCTTCTCGACATAAATATTACAACTTTCCTCTTCCTTTCAACAGGAGTAATCCTATAAATCCTAAACAACACAACATAACAATAGCAACAGTGAAAGTTACCCATTCATTTAACCCTATAGCCTCCGAATCCACATCAACAGGTTTTGTCGCCTGCTGTCTTGTTAGTGTTATAAATAGATCTTCTTCAGGTAATCCCTGGAAGGTCTGTTTATAGCCTGACGCTACAGACTCAAGTGTCAGGCTGGAATCTTCTATTTGCCATAATGTCTCATCAATCAATATGTCTACATTCAATTCCCCAAATTCTAGCCAAGACTTAGCTGGACTTAGGAAATACTCAAAGGTATATGAAGCATCTTCTCTGCCACCATATGCCTTATTCTTCATTGATGCTTTAACTTTGTAACTGACTTCCACAGTTCTAGTTTGTCCTGGTTCAAACGATACTTCATAATTGGCAGATACAATCTGTTCACCTTCTAATATTGCCACCAACTGTTCAATATCAACAACACTTGACTGGTTATATACATATACCTGTAAACGCTCAACCAACATATTAAATAAAGACACATCGTTGTAATGTTTGTTATCGTTGTTAATTCTAGATACGATATAAGTATCATAGTAATCCTTAAAGGACATATTTTCTACACTTATGGAGGCATTTTCACTTAATACCATTACAGGTTTCTCTCCCTTGAAATAGACATAAGCCTCGTCGCCATCTTTTAGATCTGCTCCAATCACAACATGGCCATACTCATAATGGCCACTGTTAAAGCCATCCGTAAGCAACTGGGTCTTTGAAGGATCAAACATCAAATCTAGAGTAATTTCTTCATATTCAGTTGATGATGTTCGTAGATTAAGAGTCCAAAGGTTTCCATCTGTTGAGCTATTAAAAATAGTGTCCTTTCTATAGTCTGATTGAATATTTTCGACAATATTTGAAAACTCACGATTCTCATCTTCATAAGTACTATGGGGATGGAGCTCATACTCCACCTTCTCACCATCTACAGCTATTTGAATATCTTCACGATTAATGGGATTGAAGGACATAACTGGCAGTAATCCAACTGCTTATTGTATAGCCTTCATCTACAATTTCTCTGAAATCAAAAACTAAGTTCTCTTCAATCACTTCTATTGGTGTATCTTCATCAATACTTAACAATTCGGCCCCAGATGTTCCTTGCCAAGATGTTGGACCGGAGTTTCCTGTGACAACTATGGTACTAATACCGGACAAAACAACCAGTAACAAAATACAAATTGACACTATTCTTTTCATCAAATTACCTTTCCATATCTACTTCTATTATCTGCCATATATAATCCTCAATGTTGCTCGTATATGGGTAATTATTAAGTTTGTTATTTGTCATAATATGTTAACCCTTTTCTTCAAAATTGCACCATAAGGATGGCTTTCATCCTTGAATCCGATGATGTCAATATCCCCATTTTTAATCATAGCCTCTATTCTGAATCTATACCATGCATCACTGATTCCCAAAGCATGCTTCATCATGAGTCTACCTAGCAATTTGCCCATAACAATAGGCGTATCAAGAAGTTCATTTACAATTAAATAATCATAAAAATCAATTGGAACCGACATCAGTCTGCCATTGATGATGGCTCTTAAGGGTGCGTTCTCTTTTACCAGTTCTTTCCATCTAGCGCTATTTTCAAGTCTTTCAATCTGAGGAACATCTTTTTCCAGATTCAGAAACTGATAAAACTTTCCTGGATGAACACTATTCCATCCACCTTTGCTCATAGTATTCTCATCATCCTGCCAATATTCAGGCATAACCACTTTACTAAGACGACACTTAGCGTGTCTCAGAAGATCACATAAACAATAATACCCACATACTGAATAGGGCGAGCTGTCTACCCAGACTCTGATAGATATTTCCTTTTCTGACTCTCCCACAATACGCTCAAAGTCATGTTGAATCTCACTTATTGTTTGTTCCATTTGCAGCGCATATCCTGGCATAATACTAAAGAACCGTTTATACAACTCTCTTCTGTCGCTCCCATCAAAGCCGTCCTGTATATTACCTATATCATTAAAAAATCCAAACTGAACCACATCTGCTCTGTTGCCACCAATAGGCTTTCCGGCATACATCTTCATCAATTCTTCATCAGATGGACGTTCACCCAAAAAGGCCATAGCTCCCTGGCGCCAGCTATCAGGATTGTAGTTTATAGCATGTTTCAGTACACCTTTTATACCTGAATCAAATACCACTTCCAACATAATCAATCACTCCCATTCATAATCCACTCTTCCGGGACAGGATATATGCCTGTAACTTCTTCCGCATCCGCATCTACAATAACAAAATACCGATCAACGCCCTCAAGAACAATAAATCGCCATTCATAGGTTTGCACATTGCCTTCTAATTGGCCATTTTGATAAAATGCATCAGTAATATTATAATAAGGTTTAAGCATATCCATAAAATCACTAGAACCACAACTTTGTTCAATGGAAATTTTTGTTATAGAATCATTTCATAATCACCCGAAAATGCAGTTTCCGTTTCATTTTTTCTCTTTTGACAAAGCTTAAAACCTACACTTTCATAATTATGTGGCGCAATTAGATTACTATTTGTACCAACAATTATTTTCTGAAGCCCATCATACTGTCGAATTCTATCAATTGCCTCTTGAAGTTGTCTTTTACCATATCCATTCCCTTTATACTTTGATGCAATACAATTATGACCTAATGTTACATATTCAGGCATATTTCTTGGATCCCATGATATATGCCCAATAGGTTCACCATCTAATACAGTAATAAAACCATATTTGTCTACAATATTCAAATGATCAAAGAAAAAATCATCAAACTCTAACCAATCCTTTTCAAAATATGATTTCCATCTATTGTCAAATGAATATCCATCTACCAATAATCGATATAATATACCTCTGTCAAAAGAACTAATTTTTTCAAATATTAAACTCAATCTATTACCCCCACATTACAGTAAACATTAATTGAAAATTTTGTTGAAAGATCCTGACCACCCATCCATTTGATTCATAAATTAAGAATGCATCAACTCCTGATATAGTTTATAATTTTCCTCATCATAACAGACAAAAATCACTTCAAGTTCTTCATATTTATTAATGCACGCTTTTATTTCATCAAATGCTATTTGAGCAGCTAAATCTTTGGGAAAGCCATATACTCCTGTACTAATATTAGGAAAAGCAATTAATTTCAAATCATTGCTACGGGCTAAATCAACGGAATTTTTGTAACATCGCCTAAGCAAATCACTTTCATTGTTTTTTCCGCCATTCCATACAGGTCCTACGGTATGTATAACTTTTTTAGCTGGTAATTTTCCCGCTGTCGTTATCACCGCTTCTCCAGTTTCACATTTCCCTTGCTTGTTTCGAATAATTTTGCATTCTTCAAGGATTTCCTTTCCACCGGCTCTGTGAATGGCCCCATCAACTCCGCCACCTCCTAGCAGACTTGAATTAGCTGCATTGACAATGACATCGACCGTCACCTTCGTAATATCACCTTTGAGCAATTTAATTCTTTGCATAGAAAACCTCCAATACGTTTATCAGTTACCATAAAAATCTAATGTCATTAAATTACGCTTCAATTTCCATACATCATCCCCAAAATTACTGACGATGGTTATCATAACCTCTTTATGCCAATCATACATCGATATAAAGCTTACACCTGGGTCACATCCCTGAAAATATGGAATATAATTATTTTGGTCATCTTGACTTAACCACATACCATATCCATAGTTTTGGCCGCCTTGAGGACTCATCATTTCTCTAAGCATATCTTGACCAATAAGTTGAGTCTTAAATAAGCATGACCAAAATTTTTCGACATCAACGATTGTTGTAAATGCTCCTCCTGCACCGGTTCCTTTCACATCAACACTATAGATATTTGTGTAGTATTCTTTACGCTCTTGATCATAAATATATGCATTGGCACAATTCGATGGTAATCTATCCAATTCATAATATCCAGTGTTTTCCATACCACAAGGTATGAAAATATTTTCTTTTAAATATTCATCAAATCCTTGCTTACTTATTTTTTCGATGATTATACCTAAAACCACATATCCTGTATTATTATATTGAAATTTTTCGCCTACTGGATACATCATCGGTTTGTCAATAAACAAAGGAATTAAATCTTCGCTTTTCCTAATCTTATAATTAGGATAATCCTTCCATAATTCATCATACTCATCCATTATCGTCTCATCAAAATAATCCGGAATACCCGAAGTGTGAGCCAATAGGTTACGTATAGTGATAGATTTATCAATTTTTTTTAAGTCAAAATCAAGAAGCTCGCCAATAGTATCCTCGAAACTTAAGAGACCTTTTTCAATGAGTTGCAAAATTCCTACGGCAATAAAAGCTTTACCTGCTGAAGCTGTTGGAAATTTTGTCAATAAATTGTTTTCTACTTTATTAGCCAAATCTGCATATCCATAGGCTTTTGCAAATCTAAAATTATCCTTGGCTTTGAGAAAAACACAGCCGTTATAATCATTTTCTACATACTTTTCTACATCAATCATTTATAACTCCTTATAATCTTTCTGTAATATGGAATACAATTCTAAATCGATCAAACCTTTATCTTTCCATATTTCACCCTGTCGTATTGTTCCTTCATATGTGAAGCAGTTTCTTTTTAATACGTCTTTAGATTTATTGTTTTCTGGCATGACAAATGCTTGAATCCTATTTACCTTTATCGTATTAAACATATAGTTTATCATTAAATCAACGACATTAGTTGCAATTCCTTTGCCCCAATACTCTTCATGCAATCTATAACCTATTGTAACCATATTCACTTTCTTATCAATATTAAAGATTTCTGCTATTCCTACCAGTTTTTGTTCAGGTTTTCTTGTATAAATCCCTAAAAAAATCATTTTCTTTTTATTAAAATCTCGCTCATAATGTCCAATCATATTTTCGACTGATTGAATATTTTTTTTGGCCTTGCCGGGTATATATTGATATAGTCGTTCACTACTGTGAATTTCAAAAAATTCATGAATATCTTCGCCTTCTATCTTTTTAAGTATTAAGTCATCTGTCTTAATCATTGGGTATGTTTTAAATAACATTTCAAACTCCATAACTCTCGCTCTCCTAAATATATTTATTTTTAAGACTCAAATTATAAAAACATAGCCTTTAATCTAGTAGTTTATTAATATATATCTGCACCTGGGCAGGTAGTCTTTGATCTAAAATACGTTCAAGTAAGTCTCTATGACCGATTCCATGTGAAATCAAATATTTTTCAATCATTTTCACCTTTGAGCTACGCCCTTTCATCAAGGTATATGCAATTAGCCAATCTTCTAGACTCATCAGAGGAACAAGTGTTCCATCTATATTCTTATGTTCAACAATGGATAACTCATCCATCACAAATTCATATACACCTTCTGAATGCTCAATTCTAAACCTAGACATGACATCTATGCTAAGTCCACCATATGAATATACATAAAAATACTTCGTCTTATATTCTTTTTTTACCGGGATTGCTTTACGCTGGGCTATAGAATCCAAGACTTGAACGGCTTTAGCAATATCTTTTGGAGCAATAATAATATCTAAATCATGCACTTGTTCAACAATGCCGTATATTCTTAGCAGATAAGACCCACCAACTCCCCAAAGAATATTATGACTATTCAAAACCTTTGCTAGACTCAAAACAATGTCATCCATATATATAACTTCCCCTCTTCAATTTTCTTAATCCCTTGGTTTTTTAGAATATTCCCTTTGTTCTTCATCCCAAATATAGTTTTCAGCAACCAGGTCATAACCTCCGGTTTCACTATCCTTATATTCTTTCCATACCATTTGAAAGCCTTGGGGAATGATTCGGATTGTCCAATCAGCCATAAACTCCAATATAAGAATAGGTTCTTGATTATCAAGTTTAATCGTCCACAACTTTGTATTTGAAGGTGGATAGTGTGTCATAAAAGCAATATGTTTTTCATTTCCTCTATCAACAACCTCTGTAGATAAATACTTGGTATCTGATGCCTCAACAATTACTTCTCCTGTCCCATCATTATCTATATGCCAAAAAATAGGGTTATTGCCCTCTGCGTCACCCGTTACTGCAAAATAATCAATTTCCCGATCTCCATCAATATCTGCGATGAGTTGATAAAGAAGTTGCCCTGATGCATGTTGATTTTCAAATCGTTCCATGAGATTTACTTGCTCATTGTTCATCTGTTCATTGTTTTCCTGTTCTTTGACCTCACTTGAAGACTCTGGTGTCTGACTCTGTGAATTACAAGCCGATAATATGATGACGATAGCACTAACAAGTATGATTTGTTTCATTTTACTTCCTTTCTTAAACTTAAACCATTTGCGGTTCCATTCATAATTCCCTCATTATAAATTGCTAGTAGAGAATCTAAATCGTCTATTTTTGCTTCTCTTATCATTTGAATGCTCCTAATCCTTTATATTCTATATTCTGCTATTTTGATTTCTTCTTCATCCTCATTATAGCTGTCAAAAAGCTCTCTTTCAAAGTTATATGAATTTTTATGCAAAACAATCTCAAGAAAACATAAAAATATCCCCATATCTATTGAGTTATAATAAGGTCTCTTGGCTTGCGGCATTATTGAATTAACTTTCGTCGTCCTAAAGACTTGGATTTTTTTCTCTTCAGACCTAATTCTCCATGGCTGCATGTTACAAGAACTTGGGGCAAATCTGACAATATTAGCAATTTCCCTAGCAACTTCTCCTTGCCAAATCTGATTGATATCCTTTCGTTTGCTCTTATACATATCTTTACGAAAATCCTTTTCCAGACATTTTCCGAATGCAAGCATAATAACAAATTCTAAAGGCTTTTTATGTTTGCCCTGCGTTTTGCCGAAGCCATACCAACATACGCCTATGTTCATCGATGCTAAATACAGGTCAAGTTGCTCAAACATATATCCTACATTCAATAGATAGTGTTCTTTGACTTCGCTATAGACGAGTAAACAATATTGTCCGCGTTTGCAGCTTGTGTCTGTCTTATTGACTATTTCGACCTCCGTATGAATACCATCACATAAGGGCTTCAAGCCTTGAATCTGATTCATGATCATCTGTAGCTCGGACTCTGAAACACCTAATTCATCATTAAATCTCCGCATTGACTTTCTTTTAAATATCATTTCATATAAATATTCCATAATATAAACCTCCATTCATCTTTATATTAATAGAATGATTTATTATAAAATATATTACAAGCAAAATTTTAAAATTATATATCGCCTAAGAGAAATTACCATTTGTCAGCAATAATTTGTGCTCTCTTATAATCATATTCTTCCTCAGTAATCTAATATTCTTGAACCTTTCTTTACATCTAAGTCTAAAGTCAGTTTTTCAATAATTCTACGGGAACTCGGTCCCATTAAAATTTTCTTTTTTCTACCGTTTATTGAACTCTTTTTTCGTCAAGCCGAATAATATTTCATCCTTGTATTTTCCCTCTGTATAAATAACTTCTCTTCTTATGCCTTCTTCTTTGCAGCCTAATTTCTTCATCATTTTTGATGACCCAACATTGCCTTCAATAACGGAGACATTAAACTTATTCAGCCTTCTTTCATTAAAAGCATAGTTTAATAACTCAACTTTCCCAGCAGAAATCAGTGAATAAAGCCTTGATAAATGAGGCTTGCTGATTAATCCATTGTTGAAGTTGACATTTTACAATATCTGTTGTATCTGTGGCAATGCCATTGGCAACCTCAGCTACCAAGCTCATCAAATTTTGAAGAGCAGTAATAAGATCCATATCCTGAATGTCGTCACTGAATCTGAAAAAGAGTTCACCAAAGGTTTTTTGATCCTTTTCTTCACGTCTTAGCCATTCAGTCATGATATAACGGGTCATCACTATGGTTGTATGGCTAATCATCATATCATAGCTGCGACCTTGAAACTCATTTCCGAGTTTCATTAGAGATTTTGTGGATTTGAAGAAAACTTCAATGCTCCACCGGTTACCATATATGCGAACGATTTCCTCGTTGGACAAGGAACAATCGGTACTCAAGATGACAAGCCAATCATGCTTCTTATTACGGTTTTTGACATAAACCAACTTCACGGGAATACCGTTCTTGGTAGTAACCAAAACGGAACCGATAATGTTACTATTGCGGCACTTGGGAAGCATTGTACGGAGATCTTTTAGATCAAAATTCTTCCCTTGATAGGTATATGTTTGCTTCATTTGTTTAACCATACCAATAACATCAATGCCTTCCTCAAGACAGGATTTGAAAAGTGGTTCATGAGTAAACCAAGTATCCATAAGCACATAACTAGCTTGAATCCCTTGATTTAACGTGTTTTTAATCAACTGAACCGCAACATCACTTTTCTTTTGCATCGATTCAACACGACGTTTGTAACCGCAGGTACGTTTATCAATAGAGTCACTGACTTCTTGATAACGATTGGATTTCTTGCTAGAAGAAAGCATAGCAAAATCGGTTGGTATAAAACTGTATCCATCAGACCATCCAAGTGTTAGCATTGTAAAACCTTTTTTGTAACGATTGGATGTATGATCGTGAACTCTAGCAAGGAGCTCAACATTTTTGCTTCTGTTCCTTGGGATGATTGTATCATCAAGGACTAGTACGTTAACACGCTCAGGTCGAGTTAGTTGGTTCATGGAGGTAATAACCTTATTAGATAGTGTCAGAAGAAAACGTCGCCAGTTATAGGTTGAAACATTCAACATCCGATACATGGTATTCTTTGAATATGTTGTATCCCCACGGTCAGAATCTAAGAACCTGTATAGGTTCTTGCCTTGAAAAACCAGTAAAACAAGGAATCGAAAAACTTCTATGACAGGAATACCTTTTGATTTTCGAATACCACACTGTCTGAGGGTTTTAGAAAGTTCCAAGTCGTAAAAAGCACGTAAAAAAGTATTTCTAGTCTGTTCAGATGAGTTGTTATAGTGTATCATATGTGTATGCACCTTTCTTGTCTGATTTGATTGTAACTTCGCAATTACATTATATCAGATTTGAGGTGCATTTTTACGTCAAGAAACGTATTTTTTAT
>Ga0334892_1001900_pt1 | contig 16241 bp, 17 predicted proteins | sample GraSluR3_MG_4_FD_207213 | JGI IMG/M metagenome (GOLD analysis project Ga0334892, IMG submission 207213) | Sludge microbial communities from methane-producing bioreactor in Wageningen University, Netherlands - Granular Sludge_15_04-R3 | ecosystem: Engineered > Bioreactor > Anaerobic >...
TTTTACTGTATTTTGTACTTTAACTGTAAACTGAAAACTATGAACTGAAAATTATATTTTCATCATCACTCATTACTCAGTACTGTATTTGATACTCGATATTTTTATATTGTCAGAAGAACCGTCCCCGTGACAATGAACTAATTATCCAATTAATTTTTCCCAATTCCTTCCCTTAATTTCCTAACCACATAATCAATCTGTTCTTCCTGTAAATTTGTAAAAAATGGTAAGGCAATAGTGCGTGAAGAAACATCTTCTGTAATTGGAAAATCTCCCTTTTTATAACCAAACATATCTACATAAAATGGCTGTAAATGAATGGGGGTAAAATAAGGTTTGCACTGTACCCCTTCCCTATTTAAATAATCCATAACCTTTTCTCTGTCAATTCTATCAGCTAATCTGATTACATATACAAACCAGCTCATTCTGGTAACATCAGGAGAAATATAGGGAACCTGTACTTCATCTATTCCGGCAAATTTTTGATTATAGATTTCGGCAACTTTTGCCCTCTTTTCCAATATTTCATCGATTCTTTCCATTTGAGAACAACCCAAAGCAGCCGCAAGCTCATCCATCCGGTAATTATAACCTAACCTGTCATGGTCAAGCCATTCTCCGCTGATACCTCTTCCCTGGCTGCGCATACTCCTGGCAGCTATAGCCAGCTCTTCATTATCAGTCACCAATACACCGCCTTCTCCGGTGGTAATCTGTTTATTCGGATAAAAAGCAAATACACCTGCTTCTCCAAAAGTACCGCATTTTTTCCCCTTATATTCTGAACCCAAAGATTCAGCTGAATCTTCAATCAAAAATAAATTATATCTACTGGCGATCTCTTCAAATTTATCCCAATCAGCCGGCTGGCCAAAGGCATCTACTACAATCATTGCTTTCACTTTCTTCAGCTCTTCAGCACTTAACCTTTTTAGCTTTTCTTCCACCTTATCCGGATCCAAATTCAAAGTCTGTTCATCAATATCCACAAACAAAGGCTCTGCCTTTTCGAATAAAAAGCAATTACTGGAGGCAATAAATGAAAACGGGGTTGTCAATACCTTGTCGCCTTCCCCTATTCCCAGTCCCCGTATGATTAAATGCAAAGCGCTGGTACCACTGTTTACCGCCACCGTGTGCTTCACCCCAATATAATCGCACATCTTTTTTTCAAATTCCTGAATCTTTGGACCAATACTCAAAAACCTTGTCCTCATAACCGAAACAACTGCTTCAATATCTTTCTCTACAATATCCGGACCTGATAATGGTACTTGCATTTTCATATATTACTCCTTGATAATTTTTTTAATAACCTTAACTGGCACGCCCACTGCAATAACATTGGCAGGAATGTCTTTATTGACAAAAGTATATGCCCCAATTATAGAATTTTCCCCAATAGTTACTCCAGGCATAACTACACTATGGCTACCAATTTTGCAGTTCTTTTTTAAGACGATCTTGCCTCCCTTATTATCAATAGTAGAGACTGAGTATAAAGAGCAATGAGAACCCACCTGAACAAAGTCTTCAATAATAACCTCATTCTTAGCATTGATATAAGTAAAAGCGCCAATATCGGTTTTGTACCCTAAATTTAACCCATCTTTATTCTGAACCATCCAATTATATTTAGTTAATTTTCCTTCTTCAATCTCGGGATATTCCCATTTGGCGAATCTATTTTTTATATTCTCTTGTGACTCCATCTTCACCATAAATCCCCTCTCTTGTTATTAAAACAACCCATAATGTTTTAAATAATATTTTTATATCAAGCCATAAAGACCAATTATCAATATACCAAATATCATACTTAATCTTTTCTTGCCAGGACAATTTATTTCTGCCATTCACCAAAGCCCAACCTGTAATGCCAGGTTTCATTTCCAATCTTCTTTTCTCCCATGCATTATATTGCTCAACTTGATATATTAAAGTAGGTCTTGGTCCAACTATACTCATTTCGCCTTTAAATACATTGATTAGCTGTGGTAATTCATCTATGCCCCACCGCAAATATTTACCTACCCGGGTAATTCTGAAATCATTCTGTTCAATCTCGAAACCCAATCCTTTTTTTTCAGCATCCTGAACCATGCTTCTCAATTTATAAGCGCCAAATGGTTTTCCATTCCTCCCTGCCCTTATTTGAATGAAAAACACAGGTCCTTTAGAATCCAGTTTAATAAAGATTCCAATAATTGCAAAGATTGGTAATAAAAAAATTAATACAAAACTACTAGCAAAGATATCAAATATTCTTTTGATTGTTAATGCTATATTCCTTTTCATTTTTCGTCTTCCAGTGCTTTTTTAAAAATGTTTTGTAATTTTAAGACCATATCTTCACTATTAAATTTTTCAACTGCTAATTTACGAGCATTTATTTCCATGTCTTTAATTTTATTTTTATTCATCTTTAGTATTTCTACTACCGCATTCATTAATGCATTTTCATCATCTTGGTCTATAGAAAAACCTATATTATATTTTTCTATTAAATCACCAATCCAGCCATCCATATTAGTAATTATCGGTTTACCAGTAGATATGGCATCAAAAAATTTATTAGGAGAATTTGTAGTCAATACAGGAAATTTCGCAAAAAGAACAAGGCTGGCTAATGATCTTCGATATAATTCTAGCACTTCATATTTATTGATCTTACCTAAAAATAATACGTTTTTTAATTCTTTTTCTTTGATTTTCTTTTCTAAATCAGGTTTTAATTTACCTTCTCCTGCTATCACAAAAAACACTTTCTCGTTCATTTTTTGTAATTTTTCAGCAGTATCTATAATTAATTCCACCTTATTAGCATAACTTATTGCTCCTGCATAAGAAATAATAGGTTCATCAATACCTGCTAAGTCTCTTAATAATTCTTTATTTGATTCTTCGGGTTTAAAAAAATCAGTATTACAAAAATTTGGTATCATTGTAACTTTATCTTTTTCAATACCAGCATCAATTACGCCTTTCATCATTCCAGGAGACAATGCAATAATATGTTTGGAATACCTATAGGTAAACCTTTCAAACCATTTTAATATATTAATTAAGGGTTTGTTTTTTATTACACCCATTTGAATTGGCACTTCAGGCCAAAGGTCTCTAACTTCAAAAACCATTGGAATACTTTTAACAAAAGATAGTGAAATTCCTGGAATTGCAATTGTTAATGGGGTTGATGTGGCAAATACTAAATCACAATTTTTTACTTTTATACCAGCCATAATAGAACGCAACCCAAAAGATATAAAACTCAAAAGTCTCCTCTTAAAACTCATATAATTTGAGTAGGGAACTTTTAAGTAAATAATATTTATACCTTCAATTATTTCTTTCGTATTATTCATTTCATTAGAACTTGTAATCATTGTCACTTTATGCCCAAGTTTAACTAACTTTTTAGCAAACTCATAAGACCTTGTTCCACCACCCTCTTCAGGAGTGTGGAAGTATTGGTGTAAATATAAAATGTGCATTAATATTACCTATCCAAGCTTTTTATAATTTTTACAAATTTAAATCTAATACAAATAATAATATTTAAAAAAATAAAAAATGGACTATAGTGACTATATCATAATAATTTTATAAAGTAACTATCTGACTCAACAGCTTCTATTTTTATAACAATCTTGAAACAAATGCCCTCATCGATTATATTTTTAGTTATACAATAAACAAGGCCAGATCTATTCTACGAAAGGTGCAGCCAAACGATTATACAACTTTTTTTATTAACAAATAAATATAATTATTCATAAATACAAAAATTATATACTATAGTACATAATATACATTTTTTTCTTTAATTGCTTTAATAATTTAAAGAAAATTATGCTAGTTCTAATCTTCTATTAAAATATACTGTTTGCTAAATTATCCTTATAACGCAATTGGGGTTTCTGTATGGTTCTTCTTTCTTGCTCCTAATAGTATAAGATGCCCTCTACTAGAAAATTGAGACTAGGCAAAAACAAAAAAATGATTATCTTTTTTGTTTTTGCCTTCATTTGTTTTCTTTATTTAATATCTTTAGCAAAACTGGTAAAGTTTTTATATACGATTTTATATAAGAAGCTCTCCTTTTCCATGAAATCAAATACCAATTTTTTATTAAAAATTGTAATATTGCTTTATGTTGCTTTTTTTTATTTACTGTAATTCTGTCTTCATGATCTGTGTATATTTTGACTGGCTCTGTTTCTAAACATTTGTATTTAGACAACAAAGATAGTCTCAAAAACAAATCTGTATCTTGCCCGGCAACTAAATTTTCATCCCACTTTCCAGATTCCAAAAAAACATCTGATTTAATCACTGTGCATGAAGTATTAACTTGATGTAGCTCTTTTCTATAAGCATCATAATTGTTTTTTTCTTTTGTCGGAGTAACTACCCTTTCGGAAATGGAACTTCTTATAATTTCCATTGGAAGTAAAATAACATCTTCATCCAGACCGGTTTTCAATAAGCTTATTAAACTATAGATTGTAGCAGAACCGACCATATCATCATCATCAAAAAACCATACAAATTTATTTATTCTTTTTTCAAAACCAAAGTTCCGAGCAAATGAACTTCCCATAGATTTGTTTAACTTATAATATTCACATTTCCCTTTAGTAATTTTTTCATTTCTTTCTGAAAATTCTTTAGAAGACCCATCATCTACAACTACTAAATCTAAAAACCTTCTCCATCCTAAAAAACATGCAACAGATTTCTCCAAGAAAACCGGTCTATTTTTTGTAGGTATTACAACAGTAATCAACTTATCGGATTTCATTTTACTTCTCCCAAACAATTCTATTTATATAATCAGTATATGACAATATGAATCTCAATACTTTTTCGGACACATTCGGAATACTATAATCTGCTACTAATCTTAAAGTATCTTTCCCTTGAGTCTCTAATATTTCTATTCCCTGAAGAATTCTGTCTTTCTTTAAGCCAACCATCATAACTGACGCTTCTTCCATAGCTTCCGGTCTTTCATGTGTTTCTCGAATATTAAGTGCTTTTAGACCAAGGATAGAGGATTCTTCACTGATAGTACCGCTATCGCTGAGGACTGCTTTTGACTTAATCTGCAACTTTATATAATCAATAAACCCTAACGGTTTCAAAACTTTAATGAGGGAGCTAAATTTTATTTCTTTTTCTTCAATCATTTTTTTTGTTCTTGGATGAGTACTAATAATAATTGGTAAAGAATACTTTTTAGCGATAGAGTTTAAACTTTCTATTAGGTTATGAAAATTGTTTTCAGAATTTATATTTTCTTCTCTGTGAGCAGACACAACAAAATATTTTTCTTCTTCCAATCTCAAATCTTGTACTATATTTGATTTTTCAATCATTTCTTTTTTTGAATTCAAGACTTCAAACATTGGGCTTCCAGTTTTTATAATTCTATCAGCAGGTAATCCTTCTCTTAACAAATATTCTCTTGCTATATCACTATAGGTTAAATTGATATCAGCAATATGGTCTACAATTTTTCGGTTTGTTTCTTCCGGAACCCTCTGGTCAAAACAGCGGTTCCCCGCTTCCATATGAAAAATAGGAATATGCTTCCTTTTAGCTGCAATTGAGCAAAGACAGCTATTTGTATCCCCTAATACCAAAAAGGCATCTGGTTTAACTTGATCAAGAATTGGATCAATCTTAATTAAAATATTTCCGATGGTTTCAATTGCTGAACCTGTTGCTGCTTCTAAGAAATAATCAGGCTTTTTTAGATTAAAATCTTGAAAAAAGACCTCATTTAATTCATAATCATAATTCTGTCCAGTATGAACTAAAATGTGTTCAATAACACTTGATTCTTCTAATTTATTTATTACTGCTGACAACCTAATAATTTCCGGCCTGGTCCCAACGACAGTCATGACTTTGAGTTTGTTTATGCTCATATATAATCTCCTTGAATATAGCTGAATAGCTTAAGGGCTAAAGAGCTTAATAGTTAAATTGCCTAGTGGCTAAAAAGCTAAAAGCTGAATTGATAAACTTCAGGGTTTTCTGTTCACTGCTCTTAGTATTCCGTTTAAAAACTTACCTACTTCTTCTGCTTGATTTTTAATTTTCAAAAAATCACCATTACTAATATAGTCTAATTCTTTGGCTAACAATAAATGACTTTTGTTTTCTTCCAATGATCCTCTCGCAATATATAAAAATCTTTTAAATTCTTTATCTCCATTTCTTCCCTTCCCCTCAGCAATATTTGCAGGTATTGAAGAAGCAGATCTTTTTAATTGACTGGCTAAAGCATATTTTTCCTCTGCGGGTAATTTTGATGCAACATTATAAATATTTATAGCATAATCAAACGATACTTTCCAAACATCCAAGGAACTAAAATTTGTTTTCAATCTTTTCCCCTATTTGGCTTTAAGCTCAAATGCTAAAAGGTTATCTTTCTTAAGCTCTTAAGCTTTCGGCTTTTGATCTGTAATTCCCACTCTTTAGCTAATCTCTTTACCCTTAGCTTTTCCGCTCTTAAGCTCTTCTGCTTTTATACTATTAAGCTTCTTTTCTCACACTTTCTCATAATACGTATCCGGGTTATCCGGATCAAAGGGTTCGTTTGCCCACATAATAGTGACCATATCTGTTTTGCCTAAATTCTCAATATTATGGGTATAGCCTGGGGGAATATCGACCACTTCTATTTTATCTCCACTGACTGGATATTCAACAATCTTTTCAGTATTTATTTTTCTAAAGCGGATAATACCTTTTCCATAAACAACTACAAATTTTTCATTTTTTGTATGATGCCAGTGGTTCCCTTTTGTTATTTTGGGTTTGGAAATATTAACAGAGACCTGGCCTTTATCTGTTGTTCTAAAGATTTCAGTAAAAGAACCACGTTGATCTTGGTTCATTTTTAATAAATAGCTGAATTGCTCAACAGGTAAATAGCTTAAATAGGTGCTATACAATTTTTTGGTAAATTCATTTGACATATCCGGAATTGATAATTCCTGTCTGGATTTTTTGAAGGAGAAAAGCAAACTAACAATTTCTCCAAGAGTAATACTATATTTGATTGGCACTTCACAAAAATTACCTTTTCTATTTTCTTTTCCTATCAGAGCATCGGTTAATTCATTTACTACATCATCTATGTAGACTAAATTCATTACCACATTTGGATCATTTACTGTAATAGGTAAATCATGTGCTATATTATGGCAAAAAGTTGCAATAGCACTATTGTAATTTGGTTTGCACCACTTTCCAAAAACATTGGGAAATCGATAAACAAGTACTTTAGCCCCAGTCTCCTTACTATAATTAAAAAGCAAATCTTCTCCCGCTTTTTTGCTTTTTCCATATGGATTGTCCAGTTCTGCTTGTATAGAAGATGAAATCATTACTGGACAAGTATTATTGTGTTTCTTGAGAATATCTAATAAATTAGAGGTAAATCCGAAATTCCCTTCCATAAATTCTTTTTGTTTTTTTGGGCGATTAACACCAGCAAGATGAAATACAAAATCTGCTTCTTTGCAATATTTTTCAAAAAGTTCAGGTTTTGTATCTATATCATATTCTTTTACATTTTTATAGTTTCTATTCTTTAACTCAGCAATAAGATTTTTACCTAAAAACCCTTTTGCACCAGTAACCAGTATATCCATTAGATCTTCCAATCTTTTAATTCGTTTTTTATATAGTCTAAAGAAAGTAGTAATTCTTTTATCTGTTCAATATCTAATCTTTGGGTATTATGGGAATTATATTCAGCTTCAAATGATAATTTTTGATCTCCTTCTATAAAGTATTTATCATAATTTAGATCTCTTTTATCTGCAGAAACTCGAAAAAACTCACCCAAATCTTCTGCAACTGCATGCTCTTCTCTGGTAAGTAAAGTTTCATATAATTTTTCTCCATGCCTCGTACCAATTATTTTAATTTCATTGTTCGCTTTAAATAACTCTTTAATTGCTTGTGCTAAATCAGCAATAGTAGATGCAGGGGCTTTTTGTACCATAATATCGCCGGCTTTAGCATTTTGAAAAGCAAATACTACCAATTCAACTGCTTCTTCCAGTTTCATTAAAAACCTGGTCATATTTGGATTAGTAATAGTTATTGGCTGTTTGTTTTTGATTTGATTAATAAATAAAGGAATTACTGAACCACGGGAAGCCATGACATTCCCATAACGAGTCCCACAGATAAGCGTTTTTTTTGGGTCTACTGTTTTTGATTTTGCTACAAATACTTTTTCCATCATCGCCTTTGATATTCCCATAGCATTAATAGGATAAGCAGCTTTGTCTGTGGATAAACAGATTACTTTTTTAACACATTTTTCAATAGCTGCTGTAAGGACATTATCCGTTCCTATTACATTGGTTTTTACTGCTTCTAAGGGGAAAAACTCACATGATGGAACCTGTTTTAGTGCTGCTGCATGAAAAATATAATCTACTTCATGCATTGAATTTTTTACACTACCAATATCCCGAACATCGCCAATATAAAATTTTAGTTTATCATTTTTATAGTGGCGACGCATGTCATCCTGTTTTTTTTCATCCCTTGAAAATATGCGGATCTCTTTGATTTCTGTTTGCAAAAATCTTTGCATTACTGCATTTCCAAATGAACCAGTTCCACCTGTTATTAATATAGTTTTATTTTTAAACATTAATGTATCCCCTTTGCTATAAATCTATAATTTTCTCAATAATATCAGCAGTATATGAAGGTTTATTTAATTCAAAATTTTTATCTATAAATCTAAAATCAGTAATAGTTTCCTTGGATTCAATAAAATTATTTATGGCTGCAACATTATCTTTGATATCTTTTTTTTCATCAACCAACAAAGAATTTTCATATTTTCTTAAATACTTTATGCAACTATCATTATTATCAAAATAGAAATGTATAATCTTTTTCCCTATAGAAATGTATTCAAATATTTTTGAAGGAACCATATTTGATTTTCTATTGCCTATGCTAACTAAAACATCAGATTCGTATAATTCTTTCAATATTTTACGTCTGCTCACAAAGCCGTGTTGGAATACGGCTAGTGCTTTTTTAGAATATTCAGTTATTATCTCCTCGCAATTTCCATTACTATAAAAATGCAATTCATTATCAACATTTATTTTTTTGTCCATAAATATTTTGCACAAATATTCCGGATTTCTGGTATTTCTGCTTAGAGTGCCTGCATATAGCCATTTTCTCTTATTAGGTTTTTGGTTATTGTTAGTTAGAGTGACTTTCCTATTTGTATAAAGTGGTATATCCGAAAAAAATATCTTATTTTTAAACTTATCATATCTTCTATTTTTATATATATTTTCATAGCTTATCATGTTTATTATAAAATCATTATATTTATATAATCTTTTTTCCCAGAACCAGCCACTTTTATCAAGCCACCACTTGATGATTGGAGGTGCCTGTTGATCAATCAAGGTATCTAAAATATATATCCCACTTTTAACTTCTTTAATATTTTTACCAATTAATGTACTAGCAGCTATTGCTTCGAAAGGCTTATACACTCCCATGATTAAATCATATTTTTCGCTATGATAAATTTCATTAGCTTTTTTATAATATCTGTATACCATTTTAATTGAGTTTAATGGATAAAGTGGTAAATATAACAATGTTGAAATTCTCGTAATAAACTTATTATAATTATATCCAATCTTCCAACCTATCTTATTTTTTTCACCATATGTAGTTGATCTGTATCTATTAAACCTTGGGGCTCTAGCCATATGTAACTTAATACCGTTTACCTCTTCCTCATATTTGTGCATCTTTGAATCTGAGTAACATAATACATGAATCTCATGACCACGTTTAACTAGTTCTTTTATTACTTCATTGGTACATATACCATTTGCATACATTTTAGGCCAATAGTTACCCAATAATATTAATAACTTCATTGCTTAACCTTATTTCTATATTCGCTAAATTTTTTGCTAAAATTTGAAACACAGACTAATTTGGTAATTTCAGCCAACTTCCCATTTGTAGCTCAAAAGATTTTGGTTCAAATTTTTCTTGCCCTCCTGCATGATGAAATGTCAATTCTCCAAAAAATATTGAATCTCCAATTATATAAAAATCAACCCTAACATGTGGTATTCCTTCAGACAATACTTCTGCTATTTTTATCATTTCATTTAATTTTTTTGGCCTCTGTATTTTTTAATAAGGGTTAGAGGGAACTTTTACTTTGACATTTAATAATTCCCAATCAGTTGTATATATATTCCTTTCATGCCTTATAAATCTTCCTATATCTACCTGAATAATTTTAGCTTTGCCATTAAAAGTAAATATTTTATAATCTTTGAGCTCTGTTCCTGATTCATCAACCATATATTTTTCAGCAATAATCCTGGGTGTTATTCCATGATAATTCCACTCTCTACTTTTCCAATAATATTCAAATCCTAATTTCTTTTTAAAAAATCGTTTCAATTTCTTATAATTAATCCCTTTTTTCTTATCGCAAATGGTAGTGCTTCCTGAATCATGAGAACACTTTAATACAAATTTTTCGGGGAGATGTTCAAAGTTTATATCTTCAAATTTATTCCATACGCCCAGTAAAGGAATTAAGTATTCCTCACCGATCTTTGAGGCTATATATTTTCTAACTTCATATTTATCGGTCATATCTTTGTATTCTGGTCTCCTATCATATAGCTTTAACCATTGGAGTTTTTCATTAAATGTTTGTGGATTTTCTAAGTTAAGTGTTTCACCCATACGAACTTTATGTAATATTTCTAAATACTTTCTGTCAGGAATTTGTTTAAGATAACCTTTCGACCCAAAATAAACTATCAATATTTTTGGGTTTTTCAAAACTTTAGTAATCTTTTTAAGTATCTCCATAACCACTGCAAAGCTCTCCTTGCAACATACTTATATTAACTATCAGCCTTTGAAATATAACTAAAATTATTATATTTTGATATCTTTATAATAGAAAGAGATAATGCTATAGAAAACCAAAACATATTAGCACTCCAAAGTCCTAGTTGTATAGTACTAATTGGTAAAAAATTTGATACAATAATAATCAATAATTCTTTCCCAAATTTACTTTTTGCTTTTTTATATGCTTTTAATATTAACATTAATACAACAATAAGGAAGACCCCTCCTATTACATATCCCAGGTTAGCAAATGTATCTATAATTAATCCATGGGATAATCCATTGCCAAGTAAAATGGTACCAGCACCCGCTCCATAGCCCCATATAGGAGATTGATTTATAAGTTCATATAGATTTTGATGAATTTCATTTCTTCCTGAAGAATAAGTTGCTATTCCTAATGATAACAATAATAATGTTCTACTTTGAATACCTACTTTATTTAAGTAATAATATGCCATTTTCGCTAATGAGCTGATATTAAAAAATGTTAACATGGCTACCGAGATACAACCAAATATATAAAGAATTTTTTTATAAGTTATGGGTAAAAAAATGATTTTTATAAACAAAAAAAACATAATACATAAAATAGGAAATCTTGAACCTAATAAAATAATTAAACCTGCCAATGAAGTTGCTAGAAAAAAATCTATTTTATTATTCTGACTTAGTGCTTTTGAATATAGAAGAATAGAGGGTAACATGGCATTACGTCCATATGCCATACTATATGAAGTATAAATATTGGTTTCGCTATTGCCTAAAAATGATAATAGAACAGCAATAACCGCGGCTATAAACATAAAATATGAAGCTTTATAAAAATATTTCAACATCGTTTCTGTTTCTTCTATCATTGGAACAAATACTAATATTGGTAATGAATATGCTATGAAATTTATAACTTCACCATTCAAGTAAGAGTATGAAAATAGAGATGGATTATTTAAATAAGACAATAACCAAAATATTGCAATAGCTGAAAAAATGAAAACCTGTTTATATAATATTCTAATTTTACTTATGTTACCCAATACTAGTTTCAAATACATTAAAGCCAACAATAATATTATAAATCCATTTATCAAGCCGTTTATTGATATAAGCGCTACACTAGATGATACTATCATATTTTTAATTGCCATGATTGAGTATTGTAACACTACTATGAATGATATTTTTTTACTTAAACTTGTATTTTCAGATAAATTCATAATTTCAGGCTCATCTTCTAAAATATTCTTTATTTAATAAATATTGACTTATATATTTTTACATAATCTTCAGTAATTATCATCCAATTGAATTTTGAACATCTAATAAGACAATTTTGATTAAAACTTTTATAACTCTTTAATATTTCAAGAACTTTCATAGCAATGTCTTGTGGGTTAAAACAGTTTACACTGAATCCAACTTCCCCACTTTTAAACTGTCCATCAAAACCCTGTCCTCTAGTATAAATAACTGGAAGACCTTGACTCATTGCCTCTGCATATACTAAACCAAAAGTTTCATTAATTGAAGGCAAAATAAAAATGTCATTTTCTCTGTATATCTTAATCAAATCTTCCTTTGATTTATACCCAAGGTAATTTATATAATTTACTGTTTTTATATTGTTGAATATTTTTTGATCTTTCACTTTCCCAACTACATCGAGCCTTATCTTATACCCTCTCTCTATTAACAAATCTACTGCTTTCACAGTAGTTTCGATATTCTTATTTTTATTAATATCTCCTATTTGCAATAATCTTATTGTAGGTGTTTTAGGTTTCTGTTTTGGCATACCGATATTATCAAACCAAAAGTTATCAATTCCATTAGGTATTATTGAAATCCTATTTTTTATTTTCTCCTTTTGATTTATCGGTATAAATCTATCTAAAACATGATCCTTATAAGATTTTGATAAAAACACTATGTGCTCGGCTTCATTCAAAATCTTTAATCCTAATCTTCTTAAGTAAATCATTTTATTAAAGAAAATATTGACATCTGTATTTCTTACAGCAACAATATATGGAATACCATACTTTTTTTTCAATCTGAGAGCAATATATCCATTTGAAAATAATGAGTGCGCATGAATTAAAGAATAATTCTTAATATTATATTTTCTTAGAATGTCTTTATAAATTTTATAATGTTTTAAATGAAAAATAAATCTATCATATTTATTATGGTTACGACTTATAGTTGTATATTTACCATATTCAATGTTTTTCTTATCAAAATTTAAAGCTACTGGAACAAAAACTTCAATATCTAAGCCTTTTTTTATCTGATAATCAAATAAGTTTTTATAAAAAAAACTATTACTATAATATGAATTAATATGAATTATTTTCATACTAATATCCAACTTCCTTTAATCTATAAATTCCAATAACTATATCCTTTTGATTCAATCTCTCTTCTATTAAATATACTTTTTACATCAATTAGAATTTTTTCTTTATTAAGGGGATTATATAACGAATCAATTTCTTCCCAACTTATTTTCTTAAATGTATCATGAGGCACTGCCAACACTAGGCAATCGGCATTGTTAATAACTTTTATATCAACCAAATCAATACCGTATTCATGCTTAGCTTCATCAGCATCCGCTTCTGGATCAACTACAACCGGTTCAACGCCAAACTCTTTCAGACTAGTAATGATATCCACTACTTTGGAGTTTCTTATATCCGATGTATTCTCTTTAAAAGTTACTCCCAATATCACGACTTTGGCCTTTCTTACTAATTTATCTGATAAAATAAGTTTTTTAATTATTGCATCGGCTACAAACCTACCCATACCATCATTGATCTTTCTACCAGATATTATAATTTGACTATGATATCCTAATTTTTCAGCCTCATAAACAAAGTAATATGGATCTACACCTATGCAATGCCCTCCTACTAGACCAGGAGTAAACCCAAGAGAATTCCATTTTGTATTCATGGCTTCAATAACTTCTTTTGTATCGATTCCCATTCTATCAAATACCATTGCAAGTTCATTCATAAAAGCTATATTAATATCACGCTGGCTATTTTCTACAACTTTAGCAGCCTCGGCAACCTTTATAGAACCAGATCTATGTACGCCGACTTCAATGATTAATTCATAAACTTTAGCAATCTCTTCAAGACTTTCTATATCAATACCAGAAACTATCTTTATAATATTCTCTAGTCTATGTACTTTATCTCCTGGGTTAATTCTTTCTGGTGAATATCCAACCTTAAAATCGATACCACATTTTAATCCAGAATATTTTTCCAAAATAGGAACGCAAATGTCCTCTGTTACACCAGGGTAAACTGTTGATTCATAAACTACAATCGAATATTTTGTTAAATTTCGACCTACAATCCGACTAGCATCTTCAACTGAAGAAAGATCAGGTGTTTTATCTGAATTGATAGGAGTTGGAACAGCAACGATATGAAATTTGGCTTCTTTTAGTCTATTCTCATCTGAAGTGAAATCTACGTTTGTCTTTTTAATAACGTCTTCACCAACTTCATTTGTTGGGTCGATTCCAGCTTTATACAAATCAATCTTTCTTTTACTAATATCAAAACCTATAACATCAACTTTTTTCGCAAATGCAACTGCTATTGGCATACCTACATAACCTAAACCAACTACTGCAATTTTTTCTTTTTTTTTAAGAATATCTTTATATAATCCCATTATAGTCCCCCAATATCAGTTTTTATTATATGTATTTTATAAATTTTAAAATATTTATTTCTTTATGCTCTTTATATTTAATATTATTATTTCTTATATTCTCATAAATTTAACCTGTATGAATTGATAATTTTACTGTCCACCTAATTAAATATATTGCAATTATTTATATAATCAAGATGTCTTCAGATTTAGTTTTGACTAAATTCTATATAATAATTATATGTCCTCGAAGGATCGACATTTTTTGTTATTTTTTGGCATATTTTTGCTGAAAGGTAAGTGACTGTATTTCCGAATAATCATCAATAATAAGTAAACCAAAGTCATGATAAGTTTGATTCAATACACTTTGTATTGCCCTGCCTACTAAATGTGCTCGATTGTATGTTGGTATTATTACACTTACTGTTGTCATATTTTAACCTTTTTTTAAAACATTTGAATGGATTTTTATAATAACTCCGGCTGATTTTTTAATTAACATTAATCTTAATTTTGTAATAAAATCAATAGAATTTCTTTGTATCCCATTTCGATTTAAGCAATATTCTTTTGTTAAATTGAATATATCCTGAGAAGTGTTTTCAAGTTGACTATTATTTTTATTATGTCTAATGATTTTATTAATATAAGTTATAAAATTATCCGAATAATCATGATAAATAACTGCCTGTGGATAATAAAGCAATTTATTTTTGTCATTATATTTTTTTAGAATTCTATAACTTAATTCTATCCCTTCATGTCCCCCTGATCCATTAATTCCCATATTGAACCCTCCTATATTAACAAGGATTTCTTTTTTAAAAGAAGAATTTCCTTCTAAATTAATATACCAGGGTATTATCTTTTCCCCAAGGTCATAGTGTCCAGCAAAATAATTGTAGATATTTCTCAATTTTCTTGGTAATGATTTTCCTCTTAACCCATAAATATCACTTAGCTGGTAGGCTTTTATATGCTGTTCTACAAAATCATTCGCAGGTATTGCATCATCATCCAAGAAGATTACAATGTCTCCCTTGGCGTATTTAATTCCAATATTCCTACCTAAACAAGTTCCATAGTTTTTATGTAATTTTTTGTAAATAACTTGATAATCGTTTAGCAACGGATATAAGTCTATTTTATTATTATTATCAATAAGAATGATTTCAAAGTTTTTAATGGTTTGGTTTTTTAATGAGTCTAAATTTTTTAACAATAACTCAGTATTATTATAAGTAACTATTACTACCGATGCTTCTATCTCCTCAGGCTTTATATTGTCTTTTTTTTCTTTATTAAGTCTATCCAATTTTTTAATGTTTATCCTCATTTTAAAGAGATAATTGTATGTTTTAAATCATACATTATCCGATATTTTTCTTTTTTTTATAATCATTTTTAACCTTCTTATTAAGCTATTTATTTTCATAAATTCATTTTCCTTGAATATAAAAATACAAATCAACCAAATCATGAAATTAATAATTAGCCCAACAATTAGTTTATACAAATAATTATCAAAACTCAAATAGTATAATAATAAGATATTAGATGCTATAAGAATGAAACTTATATAC
>Ga0334892_1001901_pt1 | contig 16238 bp, 18 predicted proteins | sample GraSluR3_MG_4_FD_207213 | JGI IMG/M metagenome (GOLD analysis project Ga0334892, IMG submission 207213) | Sludge microbial communities from methane-producing bioreactor in Wageningen University, Netherlands - Granular Sludge_15_04-R3 | ecosystem: Engineered > Bioreactor > Anaerobic >...
TCTGCAAGGAAATTCAGCGCGTAGGCGTCTTTTGAATATCTTTCAGCGCCGGGGAATACCATTGTTAGCATAGGCGCCCTGGCAAAGTTGTCTTCATGGTAGAGTTTTATAGTCTCATCAAGTGTAACGGGCATCGGGCCTCTCTTCGGAGGCTTCTCCCCTGCCTTAATTTCTCCGAAATATTTTTCCACCAGCATCTTGACCTCATCTTTGTCGATATCGCCTGAGACTACCATCGTAGCATTTCCCGGGATGTAATATTTGGCATGGAAGGCTTTCACATCCTCTATTGAGGCATTTGTAAGATCTTCCATCTCACCTATAACGGTCCAGCTGTAAGGATGGCCTTCCGGGAAAAGTGTGCGGGCGATAAGCGCTGAATTGTGGCCATAAGCCGCATTATCGACACTCTGTCTCTTCTCATTCTGAACAACATTCTGCTGTATCGCAAGAGCTTTTTTAGTTACCTTGTTTGTCAGATAACCCATTCTGTCTGATTCCATCCACAGTACAAGTTCAAGAGCATTCCTGGGGACAACCTGATAATAGTTGGTTCTGTCCTGACTGGTGCTTCCGTTAAGTGAGCCACCTGCCCCCTGGATAAGCTTAAAAAACTGGTCCTGTCCGACATTCTCAGACTCCTGGAACATCATATGCTCAAACAGGTGCGCGAACCCTGTTTTGCCAGGCTCCTCGCGACTTGAGCCAACATGATAATAGATTGCCACCGAGACAATCGGGTCTGAGTGGTCCTGGTGAAGGATAACATCCAGTCCGTTCTCCAGTGCATACTTCTCAAATGGGATTGTGATCGTATCCCCTTTTTCGGTTTTCCGGCATCCGCTGAAAATAAGCAATGCCATTGCTGTTAAAGCGATCAGATAAATCTTCATAGTTTATTGATTAAGTGATTCGGGTTGTATACATTATGTTCAAATATACATTGTTTTATGCAACAGTGAATTATTTACAATAAGTTTTTAAACTATTCTTAAACATAAATAAACAAACGAAGCCGCCCCGTAAAAAAACGGCGGCGGCTTATATGAGCGGGAAACGAGACTCGAACTCGCGACCCCGACCTTGGCAAGGTCGTGCTCTACCAACTGAGCTATTCCCGCAATTGTGACTGCAAAAATAATACTTTTTTCAGAAATGCAATAGTCAAATAAAAAATCAGGCAGACAGGTATCATCTCCCTACAGGTCCCCACTCAGTAAGTACCCCACGTTCCATCAAAAGCCAGGTGCTTCGATAAATCCACTCCTCCTTAACAACACTGTTCACTACAACCCTGTTGGTACGGTCAGGTTCTCCCCATGCATCCTTTACCATCCCGGTTGTCATGCCCTTCCATATTTTTCCGGCAAATATTCTCACGGCTATTTCTTTTCCATATTTGTGCTCGAGATATGTCATTCTGTTGCCGGGATTCATCCGGTATTCCTGCCCTGTCTGTCGCTGAATTACCTGCTGCTCCTCACTCTTCTCAGACACCTGCTGCTTTATCTCCTGCTGTTGAGCAACTCTTTGCTGAACCGCCTGATTCTGAACTGAATCAGCTGCAGCAGTAAACTGAACCTTATCAGCCATAAGGTATCCTGTATACTCCTCATACCTTACCAGCAGATAGTCTTCATCTGTCGCCATTATCTCAACCTCTGCCCCCTTTGGAACCAGCACTATGACAGTTGTAAGATCATTTTTCTCACCGAAAAGCCTCAGTGCGCCTTTGGTTACTCCCTTACCGGGCTGTTGCGGCACAGGCTTTACCTGCTCAAGCTTCTCCAAAACCTCACTGCTTGTCTGCTGTCCCGCCACGATCGCAAAAGAGAAAATCACACCGGCAAGAATTGTCATTATCCGTCTCATAATATTAGTTTTTTTTAATGCCTCAAAAAACATACCAACGGGCGGCAACCCTTCACAAAGTTATAACTTATCGGGCTGGTCAGTAATAAATGCAACTAAACTTCTCCTTTAACTCCATTTTTATTAAATTAGCATGGAACCAAAACCCCCATAACATGTGCCTGGCCATCCCCGGAATGATAACCGAACTATACAGTGACAGCGGCATGAAAATGGCGAAAGTAAGCTTCAGCGGTGTAATCAGAACTGTCTCTGCCGAATGGGTACCCGAAGCAAAGCCAGGCGATTATATTATCTCCCACGCCGGAACAGCAATAAGTATTCTCAACCGGGAAGAGGCCGAAGAGACTCTCAGACTGTTCGATCAAATGAATCAGAGTGAATCAATCTGACCCCTGCCTTGAAATATATTTCAGAATACCGCAATCCCGACCTCGTTCGTAAACTCTCAGAACGAATTGCCAGAACCGTATCTCACGGCTGCAATATAATGGAGATATGCGGCGGACAGACTCACTCGATAATGAAATACAATTTACCTGAACTTTTACCGGCAAAGATCAGGCTTATACACGGACCCGGATGCCCGGTATGTGTAACCCCTCTTGAAAAAATCGACAAGGCACTGGCTCTGGCAGCAATAAACGAAGTTACACTTACTTCCTTCGGAGATATGATGCGGGTGCCAGGCTCTTCAGGCGACCTTCTCGGAGCCAGGGCAGCCGGAGCAGATGTAAGAATAGTATTTTCTCCCCTCGACGCCGTTGAAGTCGCTATCGGTAATCCCGACAGAATGGTAGTATTTTTTGCCATAGGCTTCGAAACCACTGCACCGGCAAACGCACTCGCTCTTCTGAGAGCGGCCTCACTTAAACTTAATAACTTCTTCCTGCTTTGCTCACACGTATTGGTGCCGCCTGCAATCAGGGCAATACTATCATCAGGCAATGCAATGATTGACGGACTGCTGGCCCCGGGACATGTATGCACCATCACCGGTTACCGGGAATACGCTGAAATTGCTGCGGAATTCAATATTCCGGTAGCTGTTACCGGATTTGAGCCTGTAGATATCCTCAGGGGCATTGAGGCAGTTTGCCTGATGAAAGAGGAAGGCAGACATGAAGCTGTAAACCGCTATGAAAGATCTGTCACAAGAGAAGGAAACCTCCTGGCTCTGAATAGTATGTATAAAGCTTTCACCGTATGTGACATGACATGGAGAGGAATAGGCCGTATTCCTGCAAGCGGACTGACAATTAGGGACGAATTCTCAAACTTTGATGCTGAAAAGCAATTTAAACTTGAATACATCAACACTGCTGAGCCTGAGATATGCATAGCAGGCAAGGTACTTCAGGGCCTGGCCACACCCGACGAGTGCGAAGCTTTCGGCACTGTCTGCACCCCTGAAACTCCACTGGGAGCCCCGATGGTTTCATCTGAAGGGGCCTGCTCGGCTTACTACAGATATAAACAATCAAAGTAATTATGGAATACTCCTGCCCCTCTCCATATAATGAATATGACAAGATACTACTGGCCCACGGCAGCGGCGGCAGGCTATCTGACAGGCTCATACGTGAAGTAATAATAAATGAACTTGGCGATGCCTGCCTTGACTCTTCACACGACGGTACCGTTCTTGACATCCCCGGCAGGGTTGCATTTACTACCGACTCTTTCGTGGTCAGTCCTCTCTTTTTTCCCGGGGGCAATATCGGCGATCTGGCTGTAAACGGAACCGTAAACGACCTGGTCTGCTGCGGAGCCATACCGCAGTATCTTTCGCTGGCTTTGATAATAGAGGAAGGTTTGCCGGTTAATGAACTGGCTGCCATTATAAGATCTGTCGCTGACGCTGCACGAAAAGCAGGAGTCAGGATAGTTACAGGTGACACTAAGGTTGTGGAAAAAGGAAAAGGCGACAGGATATTTATAAACACTGCCGGTGTTGGAATAGTACCTGCAGAACGTGACATATCACCCACCCGCCTCAAAGATGGAGACGAAATAATTATAACCGGCAATATCGCCGACCACGGCATCGCCGTTCTGGCAACACGTGAGGGCCTTAGTTTTGGTACAGACGTTATTAGTGACACTGCTCCGCTAAATGAACTGGCCGAACTTTTATTCGCTGTTACCCGTGATATCCATGTACTTCGTGACCCTACACGGGGAGGAGTAGCCAGCGCACTTAATGAGATAAGCAGAGTTGCCGGTAAAGAGATCATAATTGAGGAAGCTTATATACCTGTAGACCCTCAGGTAATGGGAGCCTGCGAGATTATGGGCTTCGACCCTCTTTATATAGCATGTGAAGGAAGAATGCTCATCTTTCTGCCCGAAAAATGGTCTGATAAAGTACTGAAGGTACTCAAAGCACATCCGCAGGGACAAAACGCAGCTGTGATCGGAAGGGTAAGTAACGGCAAACCCATCGTAAAAATGAAAACTGTCATCGGATCAACAAGAGTGGTTGACATGATAGCAGGTGAGCAGCTACCTCGTATTTGTTGAAAGCCAGTCGTACCACTCATCCATACCCTCTCCGGTTTTGGCTGATACCTGCATGAACTTCAGCCTGCCATTAACCAGCAAACCGTTTTCAGCGGCCTCCGATATTTTAAAATCAAGGTATGGCAGAAGATCTGTCTTGTTTATCAGGCATAACCCCGCCCCCCTGAACATGTCAGGGTACTTCAGCGGTTTATCCTCTCCCTCAGTTACACTCATGACCACAACCCTTGCCTCCTCACCCAGATCAAACATTGAGGGACAAATCAGATTACCTACATTCTCAATAAAGAGTATTGAATCAGGAGCCGGATCAAGTTCCTTTACAGCACGATTAACCATCGATGCATCGAGGTGACACCCCCTGCCGGTATTTACCTGTACTACCGGTGCTCCTGTCGCCTTTATCCTGTCAGCATCCATGGCCGTCTGCTGGTCTCCTTCAATGACATAAAACCTGTGCCTGCCTTTCAGGTCAGTAAGGGTACGTTCAAGCAGTGTGGTCTTCCCCGAACCGGGTGAACTCATAAGATTGACAACAAAGATATTCCTTGCCTCAAAATACCCCCTGTTTCTCTCTGCAAGCCGATTGTTAACCTCAAGTATATCCTTTCCTATCTCGACTTTTACAGCCTTATCGCGGGATTCATGAGAAGAATCATGGTGGCGACCATCTTTATGGTCGTGATGATGGTCATGGTCATGATGGTGATGTGAATGGTCGTGATCATGTGAATGGTCGTGATCATGAGAATGATCGTGGTCATGAGAATGGTCGTGGTCATGAGAATGATCATGGTCATGGAAATGGCTATCGCTGCAGCCGCAAGTATCACACATAGGTCAGTATTTTAAATTACTATATGTTTAATTGTCATCTCGTTACCCCCAATAATATCCAATTCTCCAGAGCCGCACCGACCGCATGTTCCCGTGAAGTTGGAGAATGGAAACTCATGGCCGCATTTCCTGCATCTTGCTCTTCCCTCCGGCTTTTCAACGGTTATTGCAGCATCGGCCATTACAGTCCCAGGCATCAGTGCCGAAAGAGCAAACTCCAGCGAATCATATTCTATCCCAGCCAGAAGTCCTATCTCAAGACATACCTCAGTAACCTTGCCGGCTCCTCTCACTTTGGCTTCGGAAGCTACTATGCCTATAATATTCGTGGCTACTGTAAGTTCATGCATCCTTCCTACCCTCCTTTTCCCGCTCCTCTGAGTGCAGAGGCAACAATAACCTGGCCGAGTGCAAGTCCTCCGTCATTTGGCGGGATATTACGATGATAATATACAGTAAATTTCCTTGCCAGCAATTCACTTGTCACCATTTCTGTAAGGTATTTGTTCTGGAACGTTCCTCCTGAAAGAGCTGCTTCATGAATGCCGCTGATGCCTGCTGCGTATTCAACAGCCGTAACAATGGCATTTGCAACGCAGTTGTGAAACATCGCAGATATCTCTCCCACCGGCTTTCCACTCATGACATCGGAAGCCAGCGACAAAACCATCCTTCTGAAAGAGATAATCCCTTCTTCAATATCAAAATCATAGCTCTTTTTGATACCCGGAACTATTGCTGACTCCAGCCGCATAGGCGCCTCAGCATGAAATGATGATTCATGGTTGAGTCCGGTGATAGCGGCCACTGCATCAAACAACCTGCCGGCACTGGAATAATGAGCCGTGTTTATCCCCTTATCAACCAGGCCATTATAGAGATGCACCTTTTCAGGGCCGCATCTGACCCCAACAGGGAGCTTCATTATCTCCTCAAAAGGAACCCCGTGTCTTCTGAGCAATGAGAGTCCTGAACGCCATGGTTCGAGCGAGGCCGAATCGCCACCGGCTATTGCTAAATTTTCAAAGTGGGCCATACGCTCATAACGGCACAGATCTGCAACCATTATCTCTCCACCCCATACAGTGCCGTCAGCTCCGAGTCCTACTCCATCCATTGCGACTCCGACAACTTCCCCCTTGATTCCATTTTCAGCCATACATGAGGCTATATGTGCATGGTGGTGCTGAACCATTACAACCGGAATATTTTGTGCAACGGCCATTTCATCGGCAAAAACTGAAGAGAGATAATCTGGATGGATATCCCTTGCTACAATTGAGGGCACAAACCTGAACATCCCGGAAAGCCTTTGCACAGATGTTTTATAAAAATCGAGAGTGGCAACATTCCTCAGATCACCTATATGCTGACTCAGAAAAACATTCCTTCCCTTACCAATTGCAAAGCAGTTTGAGAGCTCAGCACCGGCACCGAAAACAGCATCCACATCAATTCCGGCGATCACAGGAAGAGGTGCAAATCCTCGTGATCTCCTGGTAATTGTAATATCTCCTGCCATAAGTCTGCCAACCGAATCATCAGTACGGTTATATATCTCCCGGTTATAACTGATTGTCGCTCCGCTGACACGACCTTCAAGAGAGAGGGCCATCTGGTCATCTGTTATCACCGGTTCCTCAGCAATATTAGCACTGGTAAAGACCACTATGTCAGATTTTAATTCCCTGAACAACAGATAATGGAAAGGCATATAAGGCAATATGACTCCAACCGTAGACAGCCCGTTTGAGACCTGGGGCGCTATTTTGCCGCGGCCTTCCAGTATCAGCACCGGCCTCTGCCATGAAGCAAGGGCTTCTCTCTCCTTATCCGACAGGTGTGCAATACCGCCGGCAATCTCAATGTTTCTGCACATTACGGCAAAGGGCTTGCCCTCCCTGAGTTTCTGTGTCCGCAATGATGCAACTGCAGCTTCATTCAGTGCATTACAAACCAGATGATAACCTCCTGTTCCCTTGATCGCCACTACTCCTCCTTCATCAATATATGACGCTGCCATGATACAGATATCGTCAATATGATGGAGCGTCTGACCTCCGAGGCTCATTGAATACACCGGACCGCATTTGTTGCAGGCCACAGGCTGGGCATGAAAGCGGCGATCGTCAACATCATCGTACTCCTTCCGGCATTTCTCACACATTACAAAAGAATCCATGGTGGTGAGTGCCCTGTCATACGGCACTCCCCGGATGATGGAAAAGCGCGGGCCGCAATTGGTACAGTTGATAAGAGGATAGTTAATCCGGTGAGCCTGCGACTCCATATCTTGAAGGCAGTCGTTGCACACGGCAATATCAGGACTGACTATTGTAACCTCATTTGAAAGATTAGTACTGGCTATAATTGAGAATCCTCGAAAAACAATCTCTTCGGTCTCCTTAATGCTTATTGCATCTATCCGTGATTGCACAGGAGCATTCAGCTTCAGTTTCTCTATGAAGCCCTGCAATGAACCGTTATCACAATTGAGAAGAATTCTTACACCTCTGTTCAGATTCGCAACACTACCCCTCATTCCGAGAGAGGTCGCCATCTTATATACAAAGGGTCTGAATCCGACCCCCTGTACAAGTCCTTCTATCTCTATGATATAGGTTTTCATAGTCCTTACCTGTTGCAATATTCAGGTGCAGCAACCGTCTATAGTCTCATTTATGATCTCTATAATCCTGTCAGCTTCATTTTTTACCACGGTGGTCATATTTTCGCTAACCCTCAGATCAGCAGGCTGAATTCCCAGGACATAGACCTCCATCTTCAGATACTCTGCAATCCTGCGCAGTGATAAATTATGACTTGACACAGCAAATTCATGTATCTGTTTTACAGGCACTATTCCAGAGTAGCCCGGCTCCCTGTTGAAGTCAATACAATCAGCTATGATCAGTATGTCAGGAGCAAGGGAGTTAATCTTACTGATGTAATTTTCAATACTGGCTTCAACCAGGAGGGTTGAGATATTCCCTTTTGCTACAATTGATGAAACAATGTAGACTCCTGCGCCGTCATCGCTCCTCAGCACATTGCCGACCCCGGCAAAAAGGACCGCCGCCCCTTTCCTGCAAACTAATTCCCTGAGCCGGGCCTTCACCTATTGCAGCATTTTTACCTGCACACTACGCTGGCAATTAGGGCAGATAGTATTGAACATATCCTTTCTCTTGAGATCATCCTGTACAGGGACCTCTACGGAATCAGGATCCGACACAAGTGTCTGGTTAACAATATTAAGTGCAAGTGTGGAAGAGTATCCTTTGGGTCCCAGCTTGTCGAAAAGGAATTTAATGTGTTCCTTGGTTGAGATCACTGCATTACAGTATGAACATAGTGCAAGTTCTCTTGTCTGGGTCTCAACACTGTTATTGCGGTCGAAGACAGCTATGTCGTACAGCTTGTTTGACAACTTTACACCCTCACCGGTTATGCAGAAAGCTTCACACTGCCCGCAGAAAATGCACTTTCCGTAATCTCTTACTATGGTCCGCAGCCCTGTTGCAGCATCATCAGAAATTGTTATGGCATGAGGCGGACAGACGTTAGAGCAGGTAACGCATCCCACGCATTTATCCTCATTGACCTCTGGTTTGCCCCTGAAGTTTACGTCCGGCACATGTTCGCGTGCCGGGAATGGTGTGGTGTAAGCAGGAGTGAACAGCGACACTACTGCTTCCCTTATCTCACGCAATTTAGGATACTTCATCTCTGCTATGCATTTTCGTTATTTTCACTTTTGTTTCCCTCACCACCTTCCGTGTCTTCACGGTAGTGATCGACTACGCTCTTATCCCATAATTTAATTCCGAAAATATGGGATCCTTTCAGAAGAGCATGAGCCCCGGCAGTAGAAGTAAAGAAGAGTACCGGAATGGCGATAAGGCCCTTGACACCGATGTCGTTGAATCCATACCTTATCACCAGGCTCAACATGATGGCACATGTACCCAGCGTAACACACTTCGTTGCCGACTGAAGGCGGTTATATACATCAGGAAACCTCAGCAGGCCCAGGCAACCGAAAAAACTAAACGACAATCCTATGCCGATCAGTATATTGCTTATCAACTCATTCATTTAGCTTCCTCCTTTCCAGATATTTAGCCATTGTAAGGGTTCCTATGAAACTGAGAATTATCCATGCAATCCCCACATCAATAAGAAAAGACCTCTCTGTGCTGATACTCAGGATAACGCATATACCGACAACTATGATACCCAGAATATCAATGGCCACCACCCTGTCGGCGACGGTAGGACCAAGAATCACCCTTATCAGGCACAAGGCGGCCATAGCGATAAGGAACCACAGGGCAAAGTCAATATATTCCATCATTCAAATATCTTGGTTAATACTCGTTCAAACTTTCCTGAAATCCTGTATGCATAATCATCATGCACCTGCGAACGCACATATATCCAATGAACATACATTATATCATCAATGATGTCAACGGCTATCGTTCCCGGCGTCATGGTAATTGAATTGGCCAGTATTGTACGGGCCAGAGAACCCTTGATATTCAGTTTTACTCTCACAATCCCCGGCTTAACGGGCAAAGCAGGATGAATAACTCTGTACGCCACATCAAAATTGGCTTTAATACATTCCCAGATAAAGTAAAGAATGTAAACAACAAGCCAGAAATAGCGTACCGGATTCAACAGCTTTTTAATATCAAAGTTGAAAAACCTCGAGAAGATTGTTGTAGTAAGAAGAGATATGACTCCTCCAGCCACAAGGTTGTGCCAGCTGAGGCTGCTGGTCAGCAGCAGCCAGGTGGCGAAGCATATCAGGAAATAGAGTATGACATTTATTGCTCTCATCGGTCACGATATTACAGATAACAGTGAGTTAACGGCATTCATAAGGAAGGTCTCCCTGATTCCGGGTATTACCATAAGGCTCATGGCGAGGCATAGTATTGCCATGACTATCATCGGCAGGTACATCAGGAAGGGCACCTCCCTGACTTTTGACAGTTTCGGTGACTTGACACCGTCGAGAAAAGCATACCTCTGCACTTTCATGAAGGATGCAAGTGTTATAATGCTTACTATCACCGCCAACAGGGCCAGAAAATAGAAACGGCCCTTGACAGCAGCTATAATAATAATCAGTTTGCTGAAGAATCCATTGAAAGGTGGTATACCCGAAATTGACAATGAGGCTCCCAGATTCGTCAGTGATGTTACAGGCATAAGGTCTGAAAGTCCTCCCAGTTCTTTAAGGTTGCGCGTACCCGTTGCATATTCCAGCGCCCCCGCGTTAAGAAATAGCAGCCCCTTGAACATCGCATGGTTGAACATGTGGAAAATACCGCCTGCAAGTGCCAGGGCTGCAACTTTGGGATCTCCACCCCTCGCAATCACTATCATAGCAATCCCGGAGGCAGTAATAACATATCCCATCTGGCTTATACTGTGGTAAGCGAGAAGGCGCTTCATGTCCCACTGACCGATGGCCAGGAAAACACCCACCACCATTGAAAGAGCACCTATAACAGCAACTATCCAGGCTATCTCAATAGTAATAGTGAACATAGTAAAGAAGAGGCGCAGTATGGCATAAACACCTACAGCCTTGATGAGCACTCCCGACAGCATGGCGGAAACAGGCGATGGCGCCGAAGAGTGAGCATCGGGCAGCCAAGCATGGAAAGGTATCATCGCTGCTTTAAGACCGAAGCCCGCCACCATAAATAATTGAATAAAAAGGGCTGTGTCGGAACCGGGATCTGATTGAAGCACGCAGGCCACATCAGCGATATTCAGAGTACCTGTGTACCAGTAGGTAACGGCAAGCGAGAATAGTATCAGCAGTGATGCTATTCCGCCGAGTACCTGGTATTTGAATGATGCTTCAAGTTCCTCCCTTGAACTGCCGAAGGCTACCAGTGAGTAGGAGGCGATCACAGCAATTTCAAGAAAGACAAAGAGATTGAAAAGGTCACCGGTCATAACCACCCCGTTCATTCCTGCCACCATCAGTGAGAAGAGAGAGTAGTAATAATTCTCTCCGGTATATTTGTCGATATAGGGTATTGAAAAGAGACCTGCAAGCAGCCCGACGATGTTTACAATCATCAGCATCATAAGACTCATACTGTCAATTACCAGATGGATGCCGATTGGTATGTTGCTGACCGGCTCCCATCCACCGACTTTATAGATGATGGTTTCTCCACCCAGGGAAAACAGCATCACAAGTGCAATTACCGTCATTGCCAGCATCCCGGCAGAAGGCAGGTAGCGGTATATGCCGGGAATAAACCGCCACGTCAGCGGTATGAGAAAGGCAATTCCCAGGGGTATTATTACAAAGAGAGGTACCAGTGAATCCATCGCTTAGCCCTTTAAGGTGTTTATCTTGTCAATATCAAAAGTCTTGTACTTCTTGTAAAGCCTTATTGCAATGGCCAGCAGCAGTGCCGTGGTTGCAAGTCCGATTACAATTGCGGTAAGGACGAAAGCCTGAGGCAAAGGGTCAACAACCAGCCCGGCAGGTTTCGACGGATCAATGATAGGAGCTGCTCCCCCATCTATATAGCCTGTCATTGCCAGGAAAAGATAGAGACTGTACTCCATCACGCAGAGCCCGATTATAATCTTTATGATATTCTTCCTTGTAAGCACACCGTAGAGGCCTACCAGAAAAAGCACGAAACAAAGCATATAGGGAGCCATCTCAATCCTCCGTTTTATAGATTACAAATGCCAGGAATATCGAGAGCAGCGCCGCCGCTACCTCTATCCCGATAAATATATTATAGAGCGGTATAACACCTGCACTGAAAAGTGCGCCCGGGGTTCCGACCGGCAAGAGATTCTTGAAGAAGACAGGCACTGTAAGCAACAGCCCGCCGGTGGCCAGCAGCAGGAAACAGAGAATACCGGCGCCTTCCATTAGTGAAGACTCCTCTTTCTCCTTTTTGAGCCTGAAGTATTGTATGCCGTTTGCAATTACCAGCAAGACAAACGAACCGGCTATTATAGTGCCGCCGGCGAAGCCGCCGCCCGGTGTCAGATGGCCGTGTAAGACAATGTAGCAGCCATAAAGGAACACCAGGCCTGCCAGCAGGGCGGTCACATTTTTTACGATTATTGTCATCCCTTTCATGATCGCTATAGTTTGTGTGTTTTCAGCCTCAGTATTGCAAGTATGCCCATAACAGCCGTGAAGAGTATGGTAGCCTCACCAAGAGTGTCAAAACCCCTGTAGTCGAACAGGACACCCGTCACAAGGTTTACGCTGCCGGTTCCTTCAACGCCGCCTGTAATGTACTCTGTAGCCATACGGGTCTCATGTTCTCCGAGCGGAGTGAGACCGGCAGTAACCTGATTAAAAGACCATAGCAGTAAGAAACCGGCAATAAGTGCGAAGAAGAGGTAAGAGAGGTTGCGGACATTGACATAGGCCTCACCCTTTATCTTAACCGTACCTTTCTCTGCCAGGTCCTCACGTGTGCTTATGATCAGAACCGATATCATTATTATCAGGGCTATGGTTTCAACCACTATCTGTACAATGGCAAGGTCCGGAGCCCTGAGCAACAGAAATCCAACCACAAGGCTGTACCCCACCACCCCGTACGAGACAATGGCTGAAAGCAGGTCTCTCGCGTGCAGCGAATGAATCGCCCCGGCTATCATCAGTATCAGTACTATAATGAGTTTTGTCTCCATATCATACTTCTCTTAAATGAGCATTAATATCAGCAGAATCACCAGTCCTGACACAAGCCAGGCTATATAGAAGGGGAGTATCCCTGTATGGGCTTTTCCGGCCAGATGACTGAAATAAAGGACGATACCCTTTCCGAGATCATAGATGTCAAACCATCTTTTGCCCGCAGCCTCATACAGTGGTCTGAAGATACGTGACTGACTGATGGTTTTATAGAAGTCAAGAACACTTACCCTGGTAATATTCTGATCGCGTTCACCACCAATGAAGCTGTCTTCAGTGCGGAATTTCCTGATATCGCCTGCAAGATAAATCAGCACCCCGATTACAATTGAGAGCAATACCATCAGCGACACCGTTCCCGACTGCCATATACCGGCATATACAAAGCCGGGAGCAAGCGGACTGATTATCTTGGGAATAACCCACGGTGTAGCCATGACACCTGTCACTACGCAAATAAGCGCCAGTACTATTACAGGAATCAACATTCCTGTTGAAGCCACACCAGCACCCGAAGGTCTGGCTGTTCTTCCAAGAAAAACACCTGTAAGAAATTTGATGAAGCTGGCAAGAGTAAGGGCTGAGCCAAGAACCGCAAGCCCCAGCCAGAGAGGCCACAGCCTGTTGGCTATTCCGGCGCCCTCTCCAAAATCGATTACTCCCTGGTATATGAGCCACTTCGAGGCAAATCCGTTAAGGGGCGGAACACCTGAAATTGAAAGAGCAAATATCACCGCCGCCATGAAGGTTATCGGCATATATCGCGCTGAGCCACCCAGGTGCTCAATCTGATCTGTTCCGAACCTGTTTTCCACATTTCCCGCAACCAGAAAGAGACCCGATTTATACATAGTGTGATTAACCATGTGAAATAATCCCCCGGCGATGCCCAACGGTGACCCGAGCCCTATGCCGAGTACCATGTACCCCACCTGCGAAACGGCATGATATCCGAGCAGCTGCTTCATATTATGCTGCACCAGGGCCATCATCACTCCTATTATAATAGTGCTGACGCCTGCCACTACAAGCAGCAGCGTGATCCATTCGCCTGGCTCAAACAGCTCGGTACAGATACGGTACATAAAGTAAATACCCAGCAGCTTGTCAAGAGAGGCCGGCAGCAGCGCCGTCGACGATGCCGGCGCCTTTTTGGCAAAATCGGGCACCCATGTATGGAACGGAACGGCCCCCGCCTTGGTGAAGCTGCCAATAAGTAGCGCAAAGAAAGCAACAGCACCAAGTGTAGTGGTTGTTGAAATGCCTGCCCCGCTTATAGTGAAGGAACCAACCATCTTATGTACGATGGCAATCCCCAGCAGCATTATCGTATCTGATGCCCCGACAATGATGAGTGTCTTTTTAGCGGCTGCCGCGCCCTCTTCATCCGACCCTTTGATAAGCTTGTACAGGGTAATGCCAAGAATTCCCCAGCAGAAGATGAAATAGAGAAGATGATCTGAAATCACCGCCAGTGAGGAAAACGCCATTGTGAGCAGTATATAGGAATAGTATCCTCTTATCTTGTGAACACCTCCGGTATACTTAAGAGAATAGACTGAAATGATAAAGCTGAAGAAGGTTATCAGCATTATCAGCAGTCTTGCCAGTTCATCGACATACAAGCCACCGAACCTCCCTGCAAACCAGTCAGCGACAGGAAACTTTTCAGCCAGTTCAGGCAGCAGGCTCATTGTAAGGTGCCCCGATAAACCTTTTCCTGCGAAAAGTGCAATGGCAAAGGCAAACGAAAGAGCAGTAACAAGGGAGGTAATCACTCCAGTTATCCTCCTCAGCGACCCTGGGACAAACGCCAGCAGCAGTCCTGCTGCCAGTGGTATCCATATTATATATAACAGTTCATCCATAGCCTATGGTTTATAGCTTCATTTTCAGATCGTTGGTTTTCTGTTGCGAAATACGGATAAGATCAAGCCCGTTCATTATCTGTTTGCCGCTGAAACAGTCATAGGCAAATGCCATCCTCTCGGTGCAGCAGTAACATGGATCAACGGCGGCCAGAATTATGGTGGCATCGGCAACAGTCTGGCCCACACATGACTTTTTGAAAGTGGCTATATTGACATAGCTGGGTGCCCTCACCTTGTGTCGTACCGGTGAATTGGAACCATCACTCTTAATAAAGTGAAACACCTCACCTCTTGGCGCCTCAGCCCGCCCGAAACTGTAGCCTTCAGGGATATTTTTGACATGATTGCAGATATCACCCTCAGGAGTTCCTGACATCTTGTCAAGACATTGCTCGATTATTGAAACCGATTCATACATCTCAAGCAATCTTACCTCAGCCTTCGCAAAAACATCACAACCCTCCGATGTAATAACTTTCCAGTCTACAAGAGGATAGGCTGCATACGGATCATCGCGCCTGACGTCGATCGCAATACCCGAGGCCCTGGCAGTAGGACCCACAGCAGCATAATCAATTATATCCTCCTTTGTCAGAATGCCGACACCCTTCGTTCTTGCATGAATCACAGGATCATCCATCACTGCTCCGGTAAGAAGGTCGAGCTTAGGCTTGATCTTATCAAGCATCTTCCTGATATCGCTGATATGAACATTGGGAACATCACGCCTGACACCTCCTATGCAGAACATGGCATAGTTATTTCTGTTGCCTGTAATCTTCTCGAAAATATCAAGAACCATCTCGCGGTATTTCCATGCCCACATGAAAACCGTGTTGTATCCAAGGAAATGCCCTGCAAGTCCTACCCAGAGAAGGTGACTGTGAATACGCTCAAGTTCGCCGATAATGCTCCTGATGTAATTTGCCCTGTCAGGAACCTTTGCCTGTGCCAGTTCTTCCATGGCATTTGCATAGGCGAAAGGGTGCGATGTGGAACATATGCCACATATTCTTTCAACGACAAAAAATACCTGGTCGAACGTCTTCGATTCGTTAATCTTCTCAATGCCCCGGTGATTGTAACCGGTTTCCCATTCTATATCCCTGACAATTTCACCCTCGCAGTAGAGCTTGAAAAGTTCGGGTTCCTCCTGCAACGGATGATATGGCCCGATGGGTATTACCGTTCTGGTACTCATTTCTTTACAGTTTTTTTGTTATCACGTTCCTCGCGGGCATACGGATGCTCATCATCTTTCCAGTTACCCTCTGAGATAAGCTTGGTAAGCCCGGGATGATTAATGAACTTGATTCCAAAGAGTTCATGTATCTCCCTCTCTATCCAGTTTGCAGCACTTATCAGGTTAGCCAGCGACTCCACCTCAGGCTTCTTCCTGTCAAGATTTACCTTGAGGCTGATCA
>Ga0334892_1001910_pt1 | contig 16208 bp, 14 predicted proteins | sample GraSluR3_MG_4_FD_207213 | JGI IMG/M metagenome (GOLD analysis project Ga0334892, IMG submission 207213) | Sludge microbial communities from methane-producing bioreactor in Wageningen University, Netherlands - Granular Sludge_15_04-R3 | ecosystem: Engineered > Bioreactor > Anaerobic >...
CTTTTTATGTTAAATCGATTGATTATACTTATTGGCGAAGTCTTAAAAGTAAAATAGCCTCCAGACTCTATGAAATTTTAGGGGTAAAATTTTATGGGATTCGAAATAAAAAAAATTGTGACATACATTTTAAATATTCTACTTTGTGTCAGCTTCTTCCGGTAAAGCCCTATAGGTATTTTTCTGATGCTAAAAGGCAATTAGATAGTGGTAACAATGAATTAAAAAATACCGGTTTTATTTCAAAATTCGAATGGAGTGAAAACGGTAAAAAAGATTGGCTTATTTATTACTGGCCAGGGGAAAGAGCCAAAAAAGAAATGAAAGACAATAGGGTAAAACAGCTTGATTTCAATGAAGATAAATATTTAAACAGAGTAGATGTTAATGATGAAAAGATTGATATTAAAAAACAAACCGAATCAGATCATGATAATGATTTAATTAATAAACTTATTGATTTGAATGTTTCCAAAATAACAGCTTCCAGGCTGGTTAAAAAATATAATAATGAATTGATTAAAGACTGGGTCAGGGCGATTGATTTTACCAATGCAGAAAACAAGGCAGCATATATTGTAAAAGCAGTTAAAGAAGACTGGCAGCTCCCGGAGGAATATTTAAGAGAAAAAGAAAACAACGCAGCAATCAAAGAACAGGAAAAAATCAGTAGCCTCCAGAAAGAGCAGCAGGAGAAGAAAAACAAAAAAATACAGGAAGAGAAGCAGAAACTGGACCAGATATATCATTCCCTTGACCCGGATAAACAAAAAGAAATTGATCAGGAAGCGGAAAACAGGTTAGATGATTTTTGGAAATCCCAGCTGAACAAACAGAGATCCAAAGGAAAACTTTCAAAGATTCTACAGGCCGCTTTAGATGAGAAAAAAAGGGAAATAATTAAAGAATATTTTAAATTAAAAGATATTATATAAATTTATAGATTTAATGATAATATAGTATATAAAAAATATAAGAAAAACAAAGATTTTTTTTAGGGAAATATCTAAAATAACAATATACATTTAATTTAAGGTTTAAAAAATGAGAAATATCACAATTAAAGATATTGCAAAACATGCCAAAGTCTCCAGTGCAACAGTTTCAAGAGTATTAAATAAAAATTACTATGTTTCCCCTAAATTAACTGATAGGGTATTAAAAGTAGTAAAAGAATTTAATTATTTTCCCAATTCAATTGCAAGAAGTTTAAAAACTACAATGACTTATACGATCGGTTTAATAGTTTCAGATATTACAAATAATTTTTTTACGGAAGTGGCAAAGGAAATTGGGAGAGTAATTATTAAAAAAAATTATAATTTAATTGTTTGTAGTACCGAATCTAAAGAAGGAGAGGAAAGAAAATATTTAGAGTTATTGTTGGGTAAGAAAATAGATGGCCTTATTTTAAATACAATGGAAGAGAATGTTGATTTTGTTTGCGAAATAAGTAAGAGAATTCCTATTGTCTTGTTAAATCGAAAAATTTATAACAACAAGCCTTTCAAAGGCGATTTTATTGGTACTGATTGTATTGGTGGATCATATATATTAACAAGACATTTACTAGAATATGGACATAGAAAAATTGGAATAATTAATGGCCCCTTGGGAGTTAGTACAGGAAGAGAAAGATATGAAGGATTTATAAAGGCCATGAGAGAGTATGATATTCAAGTTAATGATGATTATCCTTATAGATATGATGGAAATTTTATTACTTTATCAGGTTATATGGGTATGTCAAAATTAATGAATTTGCCAACCTTGCCAACAGTAGTTATTGCAATGAACAATAATATGCTTGTTGGAGCACTAAAGTATTGTAAAGAATACGAGTTAAAAATTCCGGAAGATATATCTATATGCTCTTTTGGAAATATCAATAATATTGATTTACTATATGTTAAACCTACAATTATTGAAGAAAATCCTACAAAAATAGGGAAAGATTGTGCAAAAATGATTCTCGAAAGGATAAAAAAAAAGAATTTTTTATCGAATAGAATGAAAATATACCAACCTAAATTAGTGACAGGCAACACGGTATCTTTTTTAGAGGAAAATTAGATAAGGTTTGCAAAATAAAGAATTATAATGAAAATTTGATTCTTCAATAGAATTTTTTCTATTTAACAGTATTCATTATAAGATAGCTTTCTATAAGTCGGTTTTTTCAAATCCCTGGAACCATCTTGTTTTTATTGTTATTTATAAAAGGAAGGTTAGTGTAAAATTTACTGGGGTACTTAAAGATACCTAAAACTTGCCATATAACATAAAAAAGATTTTTGTATTTGACATTACTTTTGTTTTAAATTATACTTTTAAAAAGTAAACGTTTACTTTTTAAAAATAAAATTTTAAATATCAAAATGTGCCATATGTATCAAGAAATATATCGTTTTAATAATAGAGTCAAGGTTCTTTGTGATTATTTAGAAAGATTTCTTAAGCATATATCAGTAGTGATAATGGCATTGTTACTATTCAGTACACTTCTAACAGTTGTACTTAGGTATATTTTTAGTTCACTTGCAGGATGGTCAGGGGCAGAACTACCTTCTTTATTACTTATGTGGACAATTTCAGCAGGTATACCCCTTGCGGTTCGTTCTGGATCACACTTAAAAGTGGACGTAATTAATGAATTTATAACAGGACATGTAAAAGTTTTTTACGATATTGTAATTAATTTAGTAAGTATTATTTTCTACATTTTGTTATTTTCTTTACTTTGGAAATTTATTGATAATAGTCTAAAAGTGACTTCTCCAATGATGAATATACCTTTGATTTGGTTCTATAGTAGTATGATTATTGGAGCAGGTTTATCTATGTTTTTTTTACTATCAGAAATTATTACTAATATCTGCCGTATATCATTATTTTTTAAAAACAAAAATGACAAATAATCCATAATGCAAAGGGAGTAAACATATGTTAAACTTGATCCCACTATTCCTTTTATTAGCAGTTTTTGGAGTTCCTTTAGCTTATAGTATTGGGATAATGGTATGGATTTACTTTCTCCAACTAGATATTCCTCCAATTATTATCGTTATCCGGATGGCTGCGCAGCAAATATCTTATCCATTAGTGGCCATACCATTATTTATATGTGCGGCTAATATAATGGCTAAAGGGGGAATGACAGACCGTCTGATAGACTGGTGTGTGGCAGCTCTTGGATGGATTCGTGGCGGCATTGCCCAGGTTAATATTTTAATGAGCATCATTTTTGCTGGTATTTCTGGGGCTGCCCTTGCTGATGTTGCAAGTATAGGGCAATGGCTTATTCCTGCTATGGAAAAGCGTGGATATAAAGCTGAATATGCTGCAGCGGTTACTGTAGCCTCTTCAACTGTGTCTCCCATTATTCCTCCTAGTATTTCGTTAATTGTTGCCGGGATTATTGCTGAAACTTCGATTGTAGAATTATTTATGGCAGGCATACTTCCAGGCTTATTAATGGGATTGTTTTTGATGATTCTTGCTTATTTTATTGCCGTTAAAAAGAAACATCCAAAAGAAATACAATCGTTTTCTATTAAATATTTTTTAGAAAAAACCAAAGTTGCTATCCTAGATTTAGTTCTACCTATTTTAATTATTGGAGGTATTCGTTTTGGGTGGTACACAGCTACTGAAGGTGCCGCAGTAGCTTTAGCCTATGCTCTTTTTATCACAGGACTTATATATAAAGTGCTCACTTGGGGAAAAATAGTAGATGCTGTTGCCAGTACTGTTAAGCTATCTTCTGCTGTTATTTTCATGGTAAGTATGTCTGCGTCACTGAGTTATATAATAACTTTAGAGAGAATACCAGAAAAGATGGTAGCTTTTATTTCAAGTTTGGGAGCGCCATATTGGGCTTTGATTTTAATTATTATGGGAGTACTGCTAACGGTTGGTATGGTAATGGATGGATTGTCTGCTCTTATTATTTTTCTTCCTGTTATACTTCCGCTTGCTACGTTGTTACATATGCCTAACTTGAATCATCTTATACATTTTGTCCATCTTAGTTTAGTTCTTGGAGTATTAACTCCACCAGTTGGAGTTTGTCTTTTTTTAGCATCCGGAATATCAGGAGTTGATATTTTACGAATTGCAAAGGCTACGCTACCTTTTTTAATTGTGTTAATTTTTGCATTACTTTTGGTAGCATTTATTCCAGGACTAACTACTTGGCTACCTTCTTTTATATAAGTATAACAAAAATTGTATACTAAAGTTTTAATAAACAAGTTATTTTATTTAAAAAAAAGAGAGGAGGTGAATAATAAAACCTACTGACTTGTGTATCTAGGTATTTACAGAAAAGAAAATTATTCGAATAAGGAGAAATAAAATGAAAACAAAAAGACTCATGTTGCTCATTGTATTAAGTATGATTCTTATTTTACAAGGGGCAGTAATGGCAAATGATGAGATAATAACCTGGAAGATTTGCTTTAGTTGTTCCCCTAATCATATTTGGGGCCAGGCTATACAGGAATGGGCCTCATTGGTAACAGATGGGACCCAGGGCAAAATGCAATTTCAGCTTTATTATTATGATGCCTTAGGGAACCAAAAAGAGGTAATGGAGCAAATGCGTATGGGGGTTGCTCATGGAAATTATGCCCTTGAAACACTTTCTTACTGGGTTCCGGAGATTGATATTTATGGTACTGGTTATCTTTTTAAGGACGAAGCACATTTGCTTAGAGCGCAGGAAGGAGAAATTGGTAGGATTCTCGAGCAGAAAATGATAGATGCTGGCTTTCGTCCAATATTTTATTTTGTCAGGGCACCCCGTAATATAACTAGTAACAAACCAATTAATGAGTTGTCTGATCTTAAAGGATTAAAAATAAGAGTTCCGCAAGCCCCTGCCAATGTAGCACTTTTTCAAGCTTTAGGGGCTCAACCTATTACTCTTCCATGGATGGATGTAATACCAAGTTTACAAGCAGGCGTAATTGACGCCCATGAGAACCCACTGGATCTAATTTATGATTATAAGTTTTGGGAAGTTCAGAAATATATAGCAATGACTGAGCATCAACGCCAAGTAATATTTGTTTTGATAAGTGAACAGGAATATCAAAAGCTCCCAGAGGAATACAAAGCGGTAATCAATAAGGCTTCATCTGCGGTTCAAGAAAGTGCTTATGAAAATTTTAAAATTCAAGAAAAAGAATTAAAAGAATTAGTTGAAGCTGAGGGGATGATATTTACTTATCCCGATCAAGAAGAATTTAGAAAAGCCGCTAAATCCTCATATGATAAGTTGAAACCAGAAGTGCAAGATTTAATCAAAATTGCCCAGGAAATAGAATAATTTTACAATAAAGGAGGATATTTATTTACATGGCTGCAGAAATCAGAAAAATTAATAGTATATTAGAAACCATTATGATTGAGGGAGGTAAGCCCGTACAAAAAGAAGGTTGTGTAAAGGTAGCAGTAGGTGCAGTTATAAAAAATCCTTGTGCTGGCAAATATGTTGAGGACCTTTCTGTTTTTTTTGATATTGGCGGGGAATTAGGCAACATATTAACAATTGAAGCAAAAAGATTATTACGAGAAAGACCTATAGAATCTTTTGGTAAGGGAGTAATTGTTGGTTTGGATGGAGAACTCGAGCATGGAGCGGCAATTCTTCACATGAAAACAGGGATTAGTATGCGAAAGCAAATAGGTGGTGGTAAGGCTATTGTCCCTTCTACAGCAAAAAGAGGTCCCGCCGGAACAATGATTGATGTTCCAATACATTATAAAGATGCTGCTTGTTGTATGACACATTTTGATACACTAGAATTTGTAATCCCGGATGCTCCACGTGCGGATGAAATTGTGGTGGTTGTAGCATATGGTATTGGTGCACGACCGCATGCCAGAATCCCTTGCTTAACAAAAGATCAGATTAAAGGTGAAGATCGGTATGCATATTCCGGAGGTATAGTATTTACTTCCCGAGATGAGGATGGTTCTTCTACTACTCCTTATTAAACAATAATAGGTGAAATAATTAGGCTACTGTAAAAATGTGGCCTAATTGTAGTAAAAAAGATTATAAAAGGTAGGGATAATTATTATATGTTTGATATATTAATTAAGAATGGCAATGTTGTGGCTGGCGATGGGTCTGAGCCTGTAAAACAAGATATAGGAATAGCAAAAGAACGCATTGTAGCAATAGAAAACTATATTCCTGCTGATTCTGCATTAACTGTGATTGATGCAAGCGGGTTGTTAGTGACTCCTGGTTTTGTTGATATTCATTCGCATGCTGACTTATATCCTATTAATCAGAATAACGTACCAATATTACTGTTGCAGGGAATAACAACTGTAATAGCAGGTCATTGTGGCCTTTCTGTGGCTCCGTGTTTAAGGGAATATCATTCACTTTGGCGTAGCATGTATGAAAAAAGCTTTTGGGGAGAAAGTTCATTTGTTTGGGAATGGGAAAGTATGGCCCAATATTTAGATTGTTTTAATAAAAATTCTATAGCTGCTAATTTTGCTACTTTTACAGGATTAGGAGCAATTAGGCTTACCTTAACTGGGCCATCTTCTAAAGAGGTTACTCCCCAGGAAATATACGAGGCATGTCTAAAAAATATTGATGAAGGATCCCTTGGTATCTCTTTAGGCCCGTATTTCCCCTGTGGATATGCAAAAAAAGAAGAATTAGAAGCAGCAGCTTTAGCTGTTGCTAAAAAAAATGCAGTTTTATCTGTTCATATGAGTAGTTATGGAGATGAATTACTGGAATCATCTGAAAAGTATATAAATATCGCAAGGAAAACTGGATGTAATCTTGAAATATCTCACCTTCATGCTGCAGGAAAAAGAAATTGGCATAAGCTAGAAAAGGTTATTGAAGTAATAGAAAAGGCTAACAACCAAGGGTTGAATATAAATTTTGATCGCCATTGTTATGCTGCTGGGTCAACACCACTTGTTGCATTGTTACCCCCATGGGCCCAAGAAGGGGGTAACAATGCTATAAAAAATCGTTTACTTAATAAACAAATAAGAGACAAAATTAGAAGTGACCTTAAAACTGGTTTACCGTATTGGGATTGTTTGGTTAGTTTGGCTGGATGGGATTGCATTGTAGTACTCATAAATATTGAGGGTGAAGACAAACTGCGATATTCAAATAAAAATCTAGACGAGATTAGTAAGCAGGAAGGACTAGATCCAGTTGATGTACTTTGTAAAATAATTATAAAGTATGGAGACAAAGCAGCTATGATCATTCATCATATGGAAGAACAGGGAGTAATAGATGTCTTGACTCATAACTTGGGGATGATTGGCTCAGATAGCAACTTCGTTGAACATCCTCATCCAAGAACTTATGGAAATTATGCAAAGTGGTTTGGTTATTATATCAGGGATAAAAAAATACTTTCTGTTGGCGATGCAGTATATAAATGTACTGCAATGCCTTGTAGTAAACACGGTATCAATATGCGAGGGTTGCTTCGTCCGAATTATTATGGTGATATTAATATTATTGACTGGCAAAATTTTTTTGAAACTGGGACTTATGATGAACCAGAAAGTTATCCTACAGGAATTCGATATGTTTTGGTTAATGGACAACCTGTGGTTTTCCAAGGAGAAATAACTGGTAAATGCCCAGGCAATATATTAATAAATTCATAAGTAAGATAAAATTTTTTCTAATATTTTACAAACAATTAATAGTGGTTTTCATGTATATTAAAAGCCAATTCTTAATTAAATAATTTATTTTCAGGGGGAAAATAGGTGGAATATAAAATAAAGACAGGTTATTTGATAGACGGGGCAAATCCGCCCAAAAGTAATGTTTTAATTAGTATTAAAAACAATAAAATTATAGATGTTACAGAAAATTATAATGATAAAGAAAAAATAATTAATAAAATTATTGATGTTAAAAAATATACAGTATTACCAGGTTTAATTGATACACATGTTCATTTAACAATGTCTGCAGAGTACATGAAAGGCTGGGAAGAATGGTTAGAAAAAGAAAAAAATATAATACTATTTAAAAGTGTTGAAAATGCCCGAAAATTATTGTTAAGTGGTGTAACAACTGCAAGAGAATGTGGTGCATATAAAAATTTAGGCTTTTTAGTAAAAGAAGGTATAGAAAAAAAACTAGTTTCTGGTCCTCGACTGCTTGTTTCAGGTAGCCCTATTACTGTAACAGGAGGCCATTGTCACTCTATGGGGCTAGAGGTAGACAATAAGACAGAGTTAATCAAAACAGTTAGAGCATTAAGTAAATCAGGTGCTAATTTTATTAAATTAATGGCTACTGGAGGGAGATTAACTCCTTCAAGTAATGAAAGAAGGGCTCAATATAGTGTTGAAGAAATAAAAGCTGTAGTTGAGGAAGCACATCAGAGAAATATGAAAGTAGCTGTACACGCTTTGGGGACAGAGGGGATAATAAATTCTGTAAAAGCAGGTGTAGACACTATTGAACATTGTGAGTGGTTAGGCTCTGTTAATGGCCTTGATTTTAGAGAAGATATAGTTTCGGAAATGGTAGAAAAAAATATTTATGTCGATCCTACTTTAGTTTATGGAAGCCTAAATTTATATTATAAAGAGTCTTTTGATAAAGAAAGCAGAAAATATTTAGAGAAAATGCATAGAAATGGTGTTAAAATGCTTGCAGGTGATGATGCAGGTATACCAGGAGTTGGGTTTGATCAGTTGCCCAAATCAATAAAGTTACTTGTTGATGAAATTGGCTTGACTAAATATGATGCAATTAAAGCTGCAACTTCGGAATCAGCAAGGGCTCTTGGATTAGACAATGAATTAGGCACAATAGAGAAGGGTAAATATGCTGACCTGATTATTACAGATGGGAACCCATTAGATGATATAGAAGCTCTTAAAAGGATAGTTATGATTATAAAGAATGGCGATGTCGTTTTTCAGGATAATACCATAGAACATATTTATTCTAATTTATAATATTTATAATAAAATTTATGTATTTTTACTTTTCTAAAAATATAGAAGGTGTGATTGTGAAATTACTACTCAGAATATTTGACAAAATTATTGAGGCACTAAGCGTTGTTGTACTATTTATAATATTCTTTTCAATATCCTTACAAACGATAACTAGATATTTTGGCATATATATACCTGTGTGGACAGAAGAAGTAGCTCGCTTCTCTTTGGTATGGATCGTCTCTCTTGGGGCAATAATATATTTAAAAGAAGAAGGGTTTAGACCCGGAGTTGAGGTTATAATAAATAAATTGACTCCTAAAATACAAAAAGTAGTTTATATATTATTATCTTTTTTAATTATATTCTTTTTAGCTATTCTTCTTAGATATTCATTAGAAATAACATTGAAAAATATAAACACATTTTCGCCAGCAGCGAAAATTCCAATAAAATATGTTTATTCTGGTTTTATTGTTATGTCTATAGTTTATTTACGTTATTTTGTTGAATTCTTATACAACAAAATTAAATCATAATTTTTAATTTAACAGTAAAGCATAGGCTTGTGCTTTTTATCTGTACAAGCAAAATAAAAATATAAATAAAAATAAAGGTAAATAATGCAAATGGAGATGTTTGTTTTATTCGGAAGTTTTGTAATATTGTTGATGATAGGAATGCCTATAAGTTTTGTTTTAGGAATAAGTTCTTTAATATGCATGATTGTATGTGGGACCAACTTATTAGTTATTCCAACAGTTTATTATGCTCAATTAACAAACTTTGTTTTATTAGCTGTACCTTTATTTATACTTGCTGCCAATATGATGACAATTACAAGTATGTCTTCTAGGATAATTTCTATAAGTCGTATAGTGGTAGGAAATATAAAAGGAGGATTAGCTCTTGTTAATATCATAGCAAGCATGATTTTCGCTGGTATTTCTGGCGCTGCCCTAGCTGATGCTTCAAGTATTGGCACTGTGTTATATAAGTCTATGATTGACGAAGGCTACGAACCTGATTACAGTGCGGCACTTTCTGCTGCGTCTTCTTCCGTGGGTCCGATTATTCCACCAAGCATACCCATGGTAGTTGCAGGTGTAATGGCCAACGTTTCTATTGCTAAACTTTTTATTGGAGGCATATTACCTGGATTATTGATTGGTTTAGGCCAAGGAATAGTTGCTTATATTATAGCAATCAAAAGGAATCACCCACATTCCGAACTTCCTACAGTTAAAAAGGCTTTTATTACTTTTTATAAAGGAATTGTTGATATTTTCATGCCATTAATAGTTATTGGTGGAATAATATTTGGAATGTTTACGCCAACTGAAGCCTCTGCAATTGCAGTGATTTATGTTCTTGTTATAGGTTTGTTTCGGAGGGAATTTACTTGGGTTAAAGCACTAGAAGCTATTAAGGCAGCGATAGGCGTAACTTCTCAGGTACTTTTTATTACCATTAACGCAATGATTTTTGGTAGAGTACTTACTTATGCAAGAGTTCCTAAAATGCTTATTGATTTTGTTTTACAGAATGACCTAAGTACTTTATGGGTTATTGCTTTAATTTGTATTGTATCTTTATTTTTAGGTACTTTTTTAGATGGCATGCAAACGCTGTTATTAACCGTACCTATTTTTTTACCAGTTACCATCTTGTTGGGATTAGATACTCTTCATATAACTTTATTATTGGTTATTGCATCAGTAGTTGGTTCGCTTACCCCACCTGTAGGTGTGTTAATTTATATAATGAGTACTGTTTCTAAACTATCAATATGGGCTATTTCGAAAGCTATTATACCTTTTTTAATAGTTAATATTATTGTAGTTTTCTTTGTGGCATATTTCCCAGAGATAGTTTTGTATCTGCCGAATCTATTAGGCAAATAACTATAAATATTATTGAGGTATTTATTATTTCGATTGGCAATTTAATATTACATTTATTTTAAAGATAACATATAGGGAGAGAAAATAAAAAAGTGAGGTAGTTAAAATGAGAAAAATAAATAAAAATAAATTGTTATTATTAGTATCAATGTACAGTTTATTGTTTTTGATAGGATCATTGTTTAGTTTTGCTTCAGAAAACCAATTTGCAGAACAACTAGACGGAGTAGATCCTGCGGAAATAGTATTTGCTCACGCTCAAACTTCAGATTCTTCATGGGCCTTAGCTGCAGAAGAATTTAAGGAAGTAGCAGAGAAATTATCAAATGGGAAGTTAACTGTTCAGATTTATGGTGAGGGCCAATTGGGCGACCAAAGACAAACAATTGAAGAAATTATCGTTACAGGAGAAATAGATGTAACTATGGCTTTAGAACCATTAAGTTATTGGTTTAGCGGTATAAATGTTTACCAGCTGTTATATCTATTTAGGGATGTAGATCATCTTGTTGCTTTTGAAGAAGGCCTAGTTGGAAAGGAGTTTAAGGAAAAATTGCTAGAAGAAACAGGTTTAAGAGTATTGACATACTTCCAGAGAACACCTCGGCAACTTACTTCAAACCGTCCTATTAATTCGTTAGAAGATTTAAAAGGTTTAAAAATTCGAGTGACTGAATCTAAAACTGCTATTGAGGGGTGGAAATCTTTAGGCGCTAGCCCTGTTCCAATGAGTTTTACTGAACTTTTCACATCTCTTAAGCAAGGAGTTATTGATGCTCAAGAGAACCCAGTTTATGATGGGATTTATGCTTATAAGTTTTATGAAGTACAAGATTATCTATCTTTTACAGATCATGCTATTAGTTCTGTTTATGTGATAATTAGTGAAAAGAAATATAAATCTCTCCCTGAGGTATACCAAAAAATATTAGTTCAGGCTGCCAATGAAGCCCAAAGATTCGAGAGGGATTTTACCGAAGAGATGGAATTAAAAGCAATAGAAGCACTAAAAGAATATGGCATGGAATTCACTTATCCAGACAAAGGACCTTTTATAGAAGCTGCGAAAAAATCTTGGGAATTCTTTCCAGAATTGATGGATTGGGCTGAGAAGATTCAAGCGATACAATAGGATAATTTAATATTCAATATAAATATTTATAAATAAACTTATAACTGTTCTTGGATTTTTTATATATAGATATATCTCTCCCTATCATCCTTGATGGATATAGCTTATTAACAAGAAATGAAAAATATTTAGTTTCTAAGCAATTATTGAAAAGATACAGGAAAGCAGTTGTATTTAAGTAAGGTAAAAAATATACAATAGAATAGTTTTACAATAAAGGAGGAATTTATACATGGCTGCAGAAATCAGGAAAATCAATAGTATATTAGAAACCATTATGATTGAAGGAGGGAAACCTGTACCAAACGAAGGTTGTGTAAAAGTGGCAGTTGGTGCGGTTATAAAAAATCCTTGTGCCAGCAAATATGTTGAAGATCTTTCTGTTTTTTTTGATATCGGCGAGGAACTAGGCAACATATTGACAGTTGAAGCAAAAAGATTATTACGAGAAAGACCTATAGAATCTTTTGGTAAGGGAGTAATTGTTGGTTTGGATGGAGAACTCGAGCATGGAGCGGCAATTCTTCACATGAAAACAGGGATTAGTATGCGAAAGCAAATAGGTGGTGGCAAGGCTATTGTTCCCTCTACAGCGAAGAGAGGTCCTGCCGGAACAATGATTGATGTTCCAATACATTATAAAGATGCTGCTTGTTGTATGACACATTTTGATACACTAGAATTTGTAATTCCAGATGCTCCACGTGCAGATGAAATTGTGGTGGTTGTTGCATATGGTATTGGTGCACGACCGCATGCCAGAATTCCTTGCTTAACAAAAGACCAGATTGAAGGGGAAGATCGGTATGCGTATTCTGGAGGTATAGTATTTACTTCCCGAGATGAGGATGGTTCTTCTACGACTCCTTATTAAACAATAATAGGTGAAATAATCAGGCCACAGGTTTGCTGTGGCCTGATTTAAATAAAAAGATTATAAAAGGTAGGGATAATTATTATATGTATTATGTAGCAATAATTGTATAAGCAGTTTATGTAATATATGAAAATATTAAATTGTATTTACTAGAAAATATAGGTAAATTTTAAGATAGGAGTAAATAAATTGTTAACTATAAAAGCAATTAAAGGTATAAACGTTCTAATGGTTTCTTTCAAAAGAGGAGATTATATAATTGAAGAATTAAGAGAATATTTAAAAGCTAATAATATTGATGCTGCCCTGATAACATCAGGTATTGGTTCTTTGGATATTTGTAGAATTCACATTATAGAACATGCAGATTTGCCACCAAAAGATAGTTATATAAATCTTGAAGGTCCAATAGAGATGTCTTCCTTATTAGGTTCTGTTGCAGGAGGAGAGCCTCATATTCATGTTACTGTCAAGGATGTTAAGAATGACAAGATATATATTGGTCATCTTGAGCCAGGTTCTAGGTGCTGCTACCGCGTTGAAATGGGATTACTTATTCTGAAGGATATTAGGACTAAAAGAGTCACCGATGCTGAAACAGGATTGATAGATATCGAAATGGAGGAATATTAAAATGATTACATTGGAACAATTAGCACAATTAGCAGAGGGTGTTAAAAACCGATTTCTGTTGGAAGGCAAAAATGCACTTGTAATAGGTGGTAATAAAGGATTGGGCCAGTCTATGTCTTTGGCGTTGGCTGGTGCAGGGGCAAATGTGTGTGTAGTTGGCCGTGGCCCAGAAGGGTTAGCAGAGACTGCTGATTTGATCAAAAAATACAACCGAGATAGCACCTATTTTTCTGCTGATGTTACTAATGAAAAAAATGTTAAAGATATGGTTGATTATGTGATAAGTAAATATAATAAAATAGATATTTTAGTGAATAGCCAAGGGGCTGTTTACCTGGAAGATTCTACAAATTTTGATATTAAAGAATGGCAAAAAGTAATTGATGTAAATTTGAAATCTGTTTTGCTTTGTTGTAAACATGTAGGGAAAGAGATGCTGAAAAGCAATAAAGGTAAAATAATTAATATATCTTCAGTACGAGGGTTCCAAGGCAGGGCAAAAGATCTTGCGTATGCTCCTAGCAAGGGAGCAGTTAATCAATTAACAAGATCCTTAGCAATAGAATGGGGTCCATTAGGGATTAACGTTAACGGAATTGCACCGGTATTCACTTTAACAGCAATTTCAGAATCTTTTTTGAAAGACAAAGAAAAACTCAATTGGGTCCTTAATAGAATACCAATGAAAAGACTGGGAGAGTTAGAGGATTTATTTGGACCAATTATTTTTTTAGCTTCAGAAGCTTCTAATTTTGTGAATGGTCATATTTTAGTTGTAGATGGAGGTTGGCTTGCAGCCTAATAATTAATTTCTGTTGTCATTATTATAGTTTGATATTTTTTAAAATAGCTATTAATGATATTTAGTACAACAATAAATTTATAAAAATATTTTTGTATATTTTTATATAGAATTTTATTGCCTAAAGTGTTATAATATATACGTTTGCGGGAGTGCAATAATCAAATCACACTCCCTTTTTATATGGCTGCTACCCAGGGTTCCGGCATAAGCTATCCGTTTAAGTCATTTGTATCTTTATATCAGTGATAACGTAATATTGTCCTGAAGTCGTATTTATCGTCATACCAGGATTGTAATATTAAATGCAGTTGAAAGGCAGTAAGTGAGGGCGCGGTTGGAGTCTTTGCTTTTGTCTGGACTTTTTACCGGGTCCGGCAATATTTTGAAGCATATTCGCAGTTTAATAGAACAATATATACAATATGGATATAGCCTTATTCCGATTGACGAAGAGAAAAAACCGCATATTTACTGGAAAAAATACCAGTACAGAAAAGCACCAAGAAGCGACATCCTTAACTGGCTTAATGAATTCCGTCCTTATAATATCGGGATAGTTACCGGAAACATCAGCAGGCTGGCCGTTGTTGATGTTGATGATATTTCCTTATTGCCCGGGCTTGAAAAAAGAATGCCGGAATTGACACAGACAACAAGGGTAAGAACAAACCGGGGATATCATTATTATTTCAGCTTAAAAAATACAACTGTAAAAAGCACCAGTGCGCTCTTTGGGGAAAGACTTGAATTGAAGGGCAACGGGAATTACATCGTTGCTCCTCCTTCTGTCATAAACAATTACCGCTATACCTATGAAATTCCATTAAGCAGAATACTTCCTGTTCCTGATAAGCTTGTTAATACTAATACCGCTGATGACAAATTATCAAAAAAGAATATAATATTTAAAATACCAAAATACCACGGGCACAAAATGGACTGTATAAGACATATTTTAAAAAGAGATCTGAAAGAAGGGGAGAGGAATAACAGCCTGTTCATCCTTTACAACCTGCTGCTGCAGAATAAGAATTCCAGAGAATATGCCAGAAAGATTGTAGAGAGAAAGAACAGGTCCCTTGCCAATCCCTTGACTGAAATTGAGCTGAAAAAGATCTACAGGAAAGCATATCATTACGGCTGCAGCGGAATAAGGGAAAAGCTTTCCTATGTATGCTGTGAGAACTGCACATACCGATACAGGGGAGGGCAGTTAAGAGGGAGTAATATTCTTATTAAAAGCATGAGAGTATTACCTGAACTGACCAGCACCCAGCGGAGTATTCTTTGTCTTTTGGGAACCGTTTTTGATGGTGAGTATCCTTCGATATACAAGATTGCAAAAACAGCAAGGATGAACTCTGCTACAGTTAAAAAAGCAATCCGGGTATTAAAAGAAAAGCATATTATTGATGATTCTCTTTACAATTGAAAAATACAAAAAACCGTTCACTTTTTAATGGTCAAATTCTATATTTTTCAACGGTTTCCGGAGGAAAAAAGCGACTATTATACTGTATTAGGATTAGTATTGGTATTTGGTTTAATATTTTCCTCTTTTCTTTGCCTTCAACCGCTCTATCCGAAACACTTTCTTTCCCTGTAACCCTCTTTTGCATTTGAGCCGATTCAGGAAACATAAAAAGGACAACCGGGAAACAGAAAAGAAACTTTTACCCTCTCTTTTTTTGCCTGAAAAAAAAGATATAAGCGGCTTGTCTGAAGGACCGGCTGTCCTCGTAAATATAATAGCATAATTTACAGGAAAAATTAAAGTTTGACAAAAGACTTTTGCTTGATTATTGTTTGAAATAGATGTGAAAAAAGGATTGTATTAAAAAGATGAAAACGGCAAAGGGTAAGCTTAATATCCCCAGAAATGTCTTG
>Ga0334892_1001914_pt1 | contig 16181 bp, 13 predicted proteins | sample GraSluR3_MG_4_FD_207213 | JGI IMG/M metagenome (GOLD analysis project Ga0334892, IMG submission 207213) | Sludge microbial communities from methane-producing bioreactor in Wageningen University, Netherlands - Granular Sludge_15_04-R3 | ecosystem: Engineered > Bioreactor > Anaerobic >...
CATCATTTCCTTCTAAGAGCCCATAAGGGTGATCTCCCTGGGCACTATAGGCACTGAAGGTGGGAATGGTTAAACTACCTGTCCCTCCACCAACCAATAAGATATATTCCGGTGGATGTTCCCAATTATCGTAAGCGTTCTGAATATAGTTTTTGATTGCTGTATTACTGGCTAGATTTAGTGTACTGACTGTAGCAACTTCAAAACCTTTATCTCTTTTCCAATCAGCGAACTGTTCTACTATAGGAAGAACCAGAGCATTGTAATGATGCACAATTAGAATACTTCGTGCCTGATATTCCCAGGAATTGTTTCTAATCTCGTCATAGTTGAGAAACATAGAGCGGTATATATTCTCGAAAGAGCGTGAGATCTTATGATTAGTCGGGATTATTTCGTTTTCTCCTGGGGTATATGGGTCGTAGTTGACCTTCAGTCTGATCTTTTTGTCAATAGTCAATTCCGAGGCGGCCGGATTGTATCTGAAGGGAGTAACAGCTACCGATACGAACCTAAAATCCCTGACAACAGCCGGTGTGCTGATTTCAGAGTTTGAAGAGGGATAGACAACGTTTCTGTTATAGAAAGCGCTATCTTTAATAAATCCTCTTTCCGGTGAAATCAACAAATCAGGCCCCTGGGAGGGAAAAACTCTTACATTATTCAGGTATTCAGTATCAAGAACTTCAACTTCATCCATATAAACCGTTCCGGTATTCGGTATTGCTATTGTTACGGAAAAGACCGGTAGTTCGGGGAGTCCCTCTTCGAGTAGCAAACCTGCTTCATCGTGATAGATGCGATGATAGGTGGTTCCATCTATTTCATTGAGGATGAATTCATAGTCAGTAAGATTGAATTCGATTTCTGCAAAACTCTCCGTATTCCCTTTGAGTTGAAAAAGCTGCTGTTCAGCTATAGAGAACAGATTCAGCATACATATCAACATGAGTAATCCTATTAATACGAATTTTCTTTCCATATAGTCTCCTTTAATTGTATTCTGAGACGCTTATCTTAACTGCAGTGTCTGAGTGATTATCCAGCCTGCAAAGATAGGAAGTCTGTTTTAGTATGTTGATGGGGGTGGTCCTGCCAATGAGTAGTGATAGTGAGAAGCTCATCTGATACGGATTTCGATTCTGGCTGTATGATCTATATGGCAGTTCCTGTTCTTCTTTTTGTAAACACATATCATATCCTGTTGTCAATTTTTTTGACATAAGGTCTTAAAAATCTTCATTTCTAACGCTCGAGGACTGGAAAGGTTCAGTTGTTTTATAAATGCAGACTCCAGAGATAGGCACTCCGGAATCTGCCGACATATATCATCATCTGAAACGCTTTCCTTCTAATAAGCTCAATTATGGGTTGATACTATACTCAGATATTCCCTGGTATCTGCCAACGACAAAGACTCTGGAATTCTCAATTGCCACGAGAAGCACATAGTCAGTTTCCGAAGAAGTCAATCGTTGCAAGAGTTTTGGGTCAGATGGATCCTGGCCTATATCATAAAGATAAGCTCCACCACCACCAGAACCGACAACCAGGTAATCACCCTCAACATCGACTGCCTGAGCCCAGCCGACGGTGCTTTTTGAATTGATCCATTGCGGGTTGGTCTTATCACTTATATCTGCTATCAAGAGTCCTTCTTGTTTAGCGACCATATAAGCATAATCTCCCTGAACCCTGACATCTAATACTTCACCTGTCATATTCAGTTCGGAAACCAGGCTGCCATTCTCCAGATCGAAGATGTATAATCCACGTTGTGCAGCAGCAAGGTAAGCGTATTGCCCTGCTATATGGAAATTTAAGACTGCATTAGGCATATTGTATTGAATCGCTTCCTGGGTAATATACATAGGATAATCGGTAACTCCATAACGGAAAACACTGTTGGTATAGGTTATTCCAACTTCCAGGCTACCCTCTTCATCACTCTTTGTATAAAGATAATGAATCCTGTCTGTATCTCCGGTTATCAGGTGCAAGAAATCAGGGATGTCGTATATATCGCTCACATCAAAAACATAGATTCTGGCTGGACCATAGCGGTCATAGACATAGAGATAGTCATAGAATTTATTGTAACCCAATTGCCGGATATTTTGAAAATAGCTAAACTCGTCGGGGCGTGTCATTCGGGTCGCCAGTTCGCCACTGGCACGGTCAAAGATTGATAATCCACCCTGATCTTCAGCCAGAAAGATCGATGACCCTGTAACGATCATATCCCAGGGAACCCCCACGGTCTGATATGTGTTTTCCAGCATCAATACAGATTTATCCTCAACAGTTAATGGATCAGTTGCTTTTGCACAGCCAAGTAGTATTATACTCAGCAGTGCAAGAGATATAATGGCAAATCTCACTGTTAACTCCTCCCTAGTTTATGGTTGTAATATATCATACATAAAGCAATTATGGTTCCTGTCGTAATTTTTTTTCTGTTCCGATCGTGTTACCGGGTAATTCATATCAGTAGAGATATATGCTCCAGTCAGTGAATCTGAATAATCAGATGATATTCAAACTTTTACCAATCTGCTGAAACTTATCGAGTGCCACGTCGAGTTGTTCTATGGTATGGGTGGCCATGAAAGAGCATCTGATCAGGCAGTTATTCGGCGGAACAGCCGGTGGGATTACCGGGTTAATAAAAACACCTTCATCGTTGAGACTGTACCACATCTTGAAGGCAGTCATCATATCACCGACATGAAGAGGTATAACCGGAGTACAGGATTCTCCGGTGTTGAAACCCATCTTCTTGAATGCTTTCAACATGTAGTGCGTATTGTCCCACAATCTTTCGATTCTTTCTGGTTCTTCTCTCATAAGAGCGAGAGCTTCGAGAACACTAGCGGCAGATGCGGGAGGTAGCGAAGCGCTGAATATCAGTGAACGAGCATGATGTTTCAGGTAATCAATGATCTTTTTATCTGCTGCAATAAAGCCACCGACAGAGGCGAGGGATTTACTGAAAGTTCCCATGATAATATCAGTCTGATCAGTGCATCCGAAGTGCATAGCAGCTCCTGCACCTGTGGAGTGAAGAACACCGAGTGAGTGTGCCTCATCGACCATCAAATTAGCGTTATATTTTTCGCACAGTTTAACGATACTGGGAAGATCAGCAATATCACCTTCCATACTGAATATTCCATCGACAATAACCAGGGCATTGGCTCCATTGAGTTTCTGTAATGCTCGTTCCAGGCTATTCATGTTATTATGCCCGAAACGGATCATATTTCCGGGAGAGAGTCGACAACCGTCAATTATTGAAGCGTGATCATACTTGTCAGTTATCATATAGTCATTCTTACCGACCAGAGCACTGATTGCCCCGAGATTGGCCTGATAACCAGTAGCAAAAACGAGAGAAGCCTCTTTCCCAACGAGTTTTGCCAGTTCTTCCTCCAGGGTAATATGGATGTCGAGGGTCCCATTGAGAAATCTTGATCCTGCGCAACCGGAACCATATTTCTCTATGGCTTCTATTGCCGCTTTTTTTACCCTGGGATGATTGGTCAAACCTAGATAACTATTAGAACCCATCATAAGCATCTTCTGGTTATTTACAATAACTTCTGTGTCCTGTTCAGAAGATATTATCCGAAAGTATGGATAACAGCCCAAAGCCCGGACATTATCGGCATCTTTAAAATTGTAGCACTTATCGAACAAACTCATTTAATCTTTCCTTTATCTCTTTTATTGTCTGATTCTAATGAAAATGTTTTTATGAACACTCAAGAGCTCTTTATTTTCACTGCTTTTCTTAAAAAAAGAATCAATAAAACCGTCAAGGCAATTATAGCACCCAACCAGCCGAGAAGGCTGAGAATGGTAACAACAATGCCAGCAATAATTACTCCAACGAAAATAAAGAATACAGATTTCCAGAACTTAAGCCCGAAGAGATAAGCAGCCAGAGATCCTGTCCAGGCACCAGTTATTGGCAATGGGATAGCTACAAAGGCTACCAGCCCCATCTCTTCATACATCTCGATAGTCTCATTCTTTCTTCTGGTGCGTTGAAAGAGGTATTCAAGAAATCTCCGTAAAATCGGGACCCTGAATAAGATTTTAGTCAGAATATCAAGAAAAAGCAAGATAATGAATACTGGGACCATATTGCCGGCAATACAGATAAAGAAAACCAGCAGCGGGTTGAGTTTGAAGTGATTGATACCAAGTGGGATTGCGCCCCGAAGTTCGAATATAGGTATCATCGAAATAACAAAGATTGTTACTTCAGGTGTAAAAATCCTGCTGACTCTATTTACAATATCCTTTCTCAAAGAGTGGTTATCGTCTATATCTGGATACTCTATCACTGTATTCTTTTCGCTCATCTCATATATGTCAGCAATTAGCGGAGAAGTGAGACAGAGAAACATAACGAGTAAATTCAGTATCTTTCTACTTATCATCCTTCCACCCCTCTGCGCCGAGAAGCGGCACAAAGGCACATCCACCATAACGCTTTTCAACAACTTTCTCATCTTTTTTTTCTATAAGAGTGAGTTCCTGGAACATGCGATTTCCGGCAGGAATGACTAATTTCCCCCCCCCAGCAAGTTGTCTGATAAGCGAAGGTGGTATCCCGGGAGATGCGGCAGAGACTACTATTTTATCGAAACTGTTTCGCGGTGGATAGGCCTTTTCCCAACCTTTCGTACCATCTCCGATCCGGTAATGAATATTATTATAGTTCAGTTCTTTGAGTATAGTTCTGGCCCTTATTAGTAGTTCAGGAATTCTCTCGACAGTATAGACCTCTTTGACTAATTCAGCGAGAATAGCTGTCTGGTAACCTGATCCTGTTCCGATGTCGAGGACGACATCCTCTTCAGAAAGAGAAAGAAGTTCAAGGGTTAGAGCCACAATATATGGTTGTGAGATCGTCTGTCCCTCGCCGATACCAAGTGGATGATCACGATAGGCAAAGATCCGGAATTCTTCTGGCACAAAAAGGTGTCTCGGTACCTTTTCAAAAGCGGCCAGGAGGCGGTGATCTTTTATCCCCCTTCTCACCAGCTGCTCGGTTACCATCTTTTTTCTTTGATCATCGAATTTCATAATCCACTTTCCTCAGGATGAATATTTCCGGGCTCCCTTATCGGAGAGGCTTAAGACCGTCTCTGTTCAGAAATTTTTCCAATCTGTCAAACGAACTGTAATTCGTGAAACTCGGCGTGATGGGAGTTACTGAAATATAATTATCAGCAACTGCTGCAATATCGGTTCCCTTATCATCCTGCCATTCAGGTTTGTCTCCACCGATCCAGTAAATATCTCTTCCTCTCGGATCCTTCTGAATATGAACAATTTCTCTGTAGATACGATGCCCCGTCTTAGTCAGAAGATATCCTTTGATCTCGTCAAAATGAACCGAAGGAACGTTGATATTCAGGATCTCGTCTTTTCTGATAATCTGATGAACGTTATTCTTAAGTAGCTGGCAGACAGACTGAGCGGCAGTAGCTAAAAATTCATGGGATCTCGAATTCATTGAGACTGCGATGGCAGGATAGCCAAAATACATCGCTTCGATTGCAGCTGCTACAGTTCCTGAATAGAGAACATCTTCTCCCAGGTTAGGACCATTGTTTATACCGGATATAACAAGATCACACCCATCACGGACTAACACCTCAAGGGCAAGGATAACACAGTCTGCCGGACTGCCTGTAACTGCATAGCGATTCTTCCCCTTTTCGATTATGTTCAATGGGGAACGAACCGTTATAGAATGTGACGAAGCACTCCTCTCCATCTCCGGTGCTACTACTATAACTTCATGATGCTCTTCTTCCAGGCTATGTGCCAGTTCAATAATACCGGGAGCATAAATTCCATCATCATTAGTAAGCAGAATCTTCATCACTTCTCCATACTGTTATATAACTAAATTCGTACAGCTCGTTAGTTTTTTGAAACCTCAAGAAAAGGCAAGGAAAATTAACCCTGGTTAATGATTGTTTCAACTTTTGGCCTCTGAGGTTATTTGTTTGTAGTTGCTGACAGTTATAATTATTAAACTGGCTTTCAAAACATTCTCAGAAAAACCCTTCTGAGAAGAAAAAGAATCAATACTAAAGCTATCAGAGTGTAAAAGATGTACTTCTGCCACCAACTCTTATTGTTATTATCCATTTCAACCTCACTTCAATTGATCCGAACAAAATTTACTGCTCAGATCCATTCAACACAGAGACTCATTAAGTCAAATAAATATCAGATAGATGATAATTTCTGGTAACCATTGGAGAGTCCAGGAGCCAGATACGGCCGACTCCTGGATTCCACAGAGGACAGTGTATGGTTTTCTTTGCTTTTGTGTGTTGAATTAGAGATTTTATGGGACTCTTATTTTTATCAGGCTGACAGGATGTGCTGCATGTAAGGTTCCGGAAGCCGCATGTTTGTGTTGATAGGGGTTATTAAGATTGACATCGAGACTCTGATCTCAAAAATGGGAAAAAAATACGGAGGACTATATGAGCAAGGAATTGGTCTATGGCACTGTAAGTAGTGAAGAATCAATGTCGTTGGAAGAAACCTATGGAGCCCATAATTATCATCCGCTACCTGTTGTAATAGCAAAGGGTGAGGGTGCTTATGTTTGGGATCCTGAAGGGAAGAAATATTTCGATTTCCTTTCAGCATATTCTGCTGTTAATCAGGGACACTGCCACCCGAAAATCATTCAGGCTTTAACAGAGCAGGCAAAAGAATTGACCCTGACTTCACGTGCTTTCTTCAATAACAAACTTGGCGAATACGAGAAGTTTATCACCGAGTACTTTGGGTTTGAGATGGTATTACCTATGAATACAGGTGCAGAAGGGGTTGAGACTGCTATGAAGTTGAGCAGGAAATGGGGCTACGAAAAGAAGGGAATTCATCAGGGGAAAGCCAAAATATTGTTCTGTGAAAACAACTTCCACGGCCGGACGATCGGGATTATCTCTGCCTCGACCGATCTTGAATGCCGGACCAATTTTGGCCCTTTCCTCGATGGAATAGAGGTTGTCCCTTACAACAATGTTCAGGCATTGGCAAACAAACTTGAATATGAAGGTGAAGAGATATGTGCTTTCTTCGTGGAACCGATTCAGGGCGAAGCTGGTGTTTTCGTTCCTGATGAGGGCTATCTGAAAGCCTGCTACGATCTCTGTAAGAAGCACAATGTTCTCTTTGTAGCTGATGAGATCCAGACTGGTATAGGCCGAACAGGAAAGATGTCAGCCTGTGACTGGGAAGATGTCAAGCCGGATATGATGATACTCGGTAAAGCTCTTGCTGGTGGAGTTATCCCTGTTTCTGCCGTTCTCTCGAGCCGAGAGATCATGTTGACTATAAAGCCCGGCCAGCACGGTTCTACTTATGGTGGATATCCATTAGCCTGCGCCGTAGCGAAAGCATCTCTGGAAGTAATTCGAGACGAGAATCTCGTTGAAAGATCAGAACATCTGGGTAATATAGTTCGCGAAGAACTGGGCAAGATTAATTCTGACCGTATTATCGAGATTCGCGGTAAAGGGCTGCTCAATGCCATCGTTACTGAACCCCGTGATGGAGTAGAGGCCTGGGATATCTGTGTAAAGCTGAAAGAAAAGGGAGTACTCTGTAAGCCGACACACCGTCATATCATCCGGCTTGCTCCCCCATTAGTAATCAAAGAAGAAGATTTACGTAAATCATTGGAAATAATCAAGGAAGTAATCGAATCTCTCGATAAATAGTCAAATAGAAAGGAACAGTAAAGATCTAGGTTCGAGAAAGAATATCACGAGCCACCCTGACTGTCAGTCGGGGTGGCTCTTTTTTTTGTCACAGCGAGGAATATAATGCAGAAAACTAAAGTAATCATTCTAATATTATTGCTGAGTATGACGATATTATCGATCGGGAGTTGCCGTCGGAATGAATATCGACTTGAGATTGGAATAATTGCCCCTTCTACAAATCATCTGCCACTGCTAATAGCTCTTGAAGATGGTATTATCAGTGAAGAAAAGATCATGATTCACCGTTTTCTCTCCGGTTGGGAAGTGAATGAAGCCTTGATCGGGGGGAGAATTGACCTGGCAATCATGCCATTCACTTATGCCTGGAAGGGGGTTTCGGAAGGTAAGGAATTGAAGATAATATCCTTTCTTGAGAGAGAAAGTGACGGAATTATCAGCCGTAAGGAAATAACGAACAAAGAGGATCTCAATGGAATACGAGTTGGAGTATTGCGTGCCTCTACTCTCGATATATTCCTCTCTCTAGCACTTGATGAGTTGGGTATCGAACCTGAGATTGTCTATTTCAGAACTCCGACAGAGATGGCTGTAGCTTTCGGAAACGGGCATGTTGATGCCCTGAGTTTCTATGTTCCTCCGATCTTTCAATTTGATGACCGATTTTCTCTCTTATTCTGGTATAGTGAAGTTTTTCCGGAACATCCCTGCTGTGATATAATAGCAAATGAAAGAAGTCTGGCATCGAAAGGTGAATTGATAAGGGATTTTCTTCGGGCTATAGAGGCGGGATGTGATATTCTGAATACCAAACAGGAGCGGGGAGTATCTGCAATAGTCAATCATTTCGGTTACGACGAAACAATTGCCAAGAATAGTTTGAATCATCAGAAATTCATTACTGGTCTGGAAGACGAGGGGAAACTATTTCAGGAACGAGTAGCAGAGAAAATGGAGGATCTCGGATATCTCAGGCGGAGGGTAGAACTGAAAGAGGTATATCATGATATTTTTGAAAACGATTGAAAAACATATCTGGATTCTTGCCAGTATCTTCATCGGGCTGATCATCTATTTCCTTATATTTTCACTCGACTTGAGACTAACCTCTTTTTTCAGTCTAAAAGTTAATCATATCAGTATATTTCGTGATTTGTCCTACACGTTCAGCCGGGTAACACTAATCTCTCTTCTTGCCGGATTACTGGCTATTATCGGAGGATGGGCAATCAATCACAGCCGGATAACAGAAAGATTAATAATGCCAGCAATAAATTTTGTCAGGCATATTTCTCCCTTTGCCTGGTTTCCTTTTGCTGTCATCTGGTTCGGTTTGGGTGAAGCACCAGTCCTGTTTGTCCTCTTTGTCACTCTCTATTTCCCTGCCCTTATTGCTGTAGCTGAAGCATTTTCTATCATACCCCAGAATTGCCTCGATGAAGCTCGTGTCTCTGGGGCGAACAATCTACAGCTATTTTTAAATATAGAACTCCCTCTGTCGGCAGTTGCTCTTGTCAATCTATACAGAATTCTCTGGGGCCTTGGCTGGACGGTTGTAATAGCCGCTGAAATGCTGGGAACGTCTGTCGGGCTCGGTTACCGTCTCCTGGATTTCCGCTATCTGCTCTTCTATGAAGAGATGATTGTCTATCTGATCCTGATGGGAGTTGTTGGTGTCCTGGTGGATTTCCTGTTGCAAACTCTCGTGAAGAGGCTTAAAAAGCTTCTTCTGTCTTGAGTTAATATCAACACAAAAAGGAAAGGGGACGACCGTTCGGAAGTCCCCCAAATAATTAATAACAGCTAAAGCTGTTGAACAAGCTTTCTGATGTTATCTGACGGTTACGTTCTCGATAATTGCCTGATTATCCTCTAAAGGATTATCACGCCTGTCACGAGGCAGGTTTTCGATTTTATGGACGATATCCATACCATTAATGACCTTTCCTATAACAGTATGTTTACCATCCAGCCAGGGAGCACCGTCTCTTGCTGTAATAATAAAGAATTGACTCCCGTTTGTGTTAGGTCCGGCATTGGCCATGGAGATATGAGCATACTCATTCGGTAGAGAAGGGAGATTATCGCTGAAAGCATAACCCTGTGTCTCCAGAAATTCCTTGATTGTCATTTCATTTGCCGGATGGTCAGGCGGAACCTGATTTGCCATATAGGAATCTTTGATAAGCAGTTCATCAAGTCCCAGAGCACTGGCACTGATTTCGTCTGGTAAACGGTAGTCAGGTCCACCCTGGCCGTCAGTCGCTCTGTTTCCATCTTTCGTATTTGGGTCTCCTCCCTGGATCATAAAATCCGGGATTACCCTGTGGAAATATGTGCCGTTAAAAAAGCCATCCTCGCTCAAATCGATGAAATTCTCTACCAATCTCGGTGCTACCCGGGGGTATAATTCAATCTCGATATCCCCATGATTTGTCTCCAGAACTATGATGCGGCTCTCTTTTTCTGTTTCTGAATAGCATATAACAGCTAACAATGCTATTACGATTATCAATAAGATCTTAATCATATAACCTCCTCAAGATGATTAACACCCAAAAAAGGATGATATATCGTTTATGTCAACCTGTTTCCGAGTGTAATTCGTCTATTGACAGTTTGCGGGCAAAACATTTAATTGACAATGAGAGTTGTAAAGTTAAGAAGAAAAAAAACTTGTGGAGGTCATTATCAAAAAGCTACATTTATCTACGACTAATAAACAAATTGCCGGTGTTTGTGGTGGATTGGCTGAAACTTTTGGCCTGGATCCACTTTTGATCAGACTTGCTTTCCTGATTCTTATTTTTGTTAATGGCATCGGTTTGCTGATCTATCTTATGCTTTTACTGATCTTGCCGAGAGGGATACAGAACAATAAGGAAGAGATCGACGTGACCCCGAAAGAGGAGGCAGCAAGAAAACTCTCCAGATTGAACAAAGGGAAGATGATTGCCGGTATCTGTTCTGGCATGGAGAGATTTTTTGGCATTGATGTCAGTCTCATCAGAATAGTTTTCGTTATTGTGACAATATTAACGAGTGGATTTGGGATCTTGATCTACATAGCTCTCTGGCTACTACTTCCTCTGGAGTATGAGTAATTAAAAGAAACGGGATACGGGTAGGTATAAGATTCTGCTCGATTGGGGCAATCTCAACCTTGTTGTCTCGTCGATTTTGAGTAGTCTGCTTATCCAGTAATAACTACGCAGCAGCAAGTGCAATTAGGAGTAAAGCAAAACCGGATAATATTTGGGAGGGTAATCCTTCTAATTCTTATCATCGCTTCAAAAAGCCTTTTCTGTCAGGATGAGATTGGGAAGAGTGTCGAGTTAAGCAGATATTTTTCTCCAATCCTGAAAACAGAACAGATAAGTTTCCAGTCAGGTTTTACGGTCTTTCAACTCCGTTCAGGCAATATTCTCAATAACTCGGAGAAGGTTTATAAAATAGATGTGATTGAGGGAGAGAAAGAAAAAAAGCTATTTGAACGGAATGTCGATTATCAACTCGACTATGAAACAGGAGTGATTTCTTTTCCTTCTTATATGCTTGAACAAGAAACCATTGAGATTGAATATTCCAGGATCCCAGAGGAGATAAACCGGCAATTCTATTATTTTGTCACGAGTGAATACTCGGACTCTCTGCAGGTTCAAACAGCAGTTGGTGACAGGTTCAGGCTCGGTTTCACCGATACCGAACTCAATATAACCGGCAGTAAAACCTTTTCTGTTTCAGTGGGTAGTGATGAAGATTTTAATATTCATCAATCTCTCTTTTTGAGGATTGATGGAGAGTTAAGGAGAAACCTCAGAATCAGAGCTCAGCTCTCTGACAGTCAATCGCCTCTCACACCTGAAGGAGATACCAGAGAATTAAGCAGCCTTGATCAGATCTATATTATGCTTTACGGCAATGAATATGAACTGGCTTTTGGTGATCTCGAGATATCCTTCGAGGATACTCAGTTTATTAACTTTACCAGTCGCTTTGAAGGAGTTAAAGGGGAATGGTATGGGCAGAACAGGTTTCAGGGTGCCCTTGCTATCTCTAAGGGCAAACAGAGCAGTAATGAGTTCTTTGGCAATGAAGGGAAGCAGGGTCCATATTTTATCACAGTTGCCAATGTTGGGACATCAGTTCAAGTCATTCCCGGTTCTGAAGAGGTGTTTCTCAATGGAGTAGCTCTCAGCAGAGGAACTGATTATACGATAGACTACGCTGCCGGCAGCGTAAGTTTCACCTCCAGACATTTCATCAACAGTAATTCACTTATATACATAAAATTTCAATACAGTGATGAGGATTATCGACAGAATATGTATTTTAACAGTTCCCGCGTCCAACTATTACCAAAGCTTACTCTCAACCATCATATGATTATTCAGAATGATGACAGGAACAACCCCTTGCAGGAGAGCTTCACTCCAGATGATAGAGAGATACTCAAAGAAGCGGGTGATGATCCAGCCTGGACAGAGGGTGTAATCGAGGTTGAAACGGGTGAAGGGCTATATGTAAAGGTTATAGAGGCTGATCTGGAGTATTATCGTTACGTCGGGCCGAATGCAGGTGGAGAATACATTATTCACTTTACCTATGTTGGTCAGGGTGAAGGGGATTATCGACAGGTTACTCCGAACAGTTTCGAGTATGCAGGGCCTAATCAAGGTAGCTGGATACCGATGAGACTGCTTCCCTCTCCGCAGTTCCAGGCAAATTACGATGTCGGATTGCGGTGGGATGGTGATTTCTATGAAATGATGGGGGAGAGTATCTTCTCGAGATTCGACCGGAATACCTTCTCGTCGCTTGACAGTTCCGATAATGACGGATACGGTCTGCACTGGCAGATGAGAATGTATCCCGATTTCTCGAGAATAAATCCCAACTGGATGGTTTATTATCGCCACCTCTCGGAAAACCTGCATACTTTTAGCGATATAAGAGATCCTGAACTGAATTACGATTTTTATGAAATCACTGAAGCTGATGATGTTGCTGTAGATGAAGCAGGGACTACTCTCTCATTCAATATAGAAAACTTCTTCCTGCCCAGGGTTCGATATATGAGAAAGAGAGGAAGAGAAAGCTATCAGCTCGATAATCTTACTTTCAATACAACAATCAACCAGTATTTTCTTGTTCCAACAATGAACTACCGTTACAGCTATGCCCGGCAGGATATTGAAACCCCTGTTGAACAGGAGTTGTTGATAGAGCAGAATCAGATCGATTCTAACTATATCCTGGGGAATTTCCGTCTTGCCGGTGACTATCAATATCGAACATTTAACGATAAGTATTCCGGAGAAGAAACAGACACTGAGGAAACCGGGACTCGATATAGAAAGAGAGGTCTTAGTTTCGGGACTTATCAGACAAGCAGAATTGCCGGTAATCTCTTTATCGATCAGGAATTCAATGATCTCCTGAATGAAGGATGGGAGAGGATGAGAGAGTCTGTTACTCTTGGTGGTGAAGGTTTTCTCGATCTCTCTGAACAGAGGTTCAGAGCAGCTTATTCTCACAGAGAAGTGAAACAGCTACCCGATGGGGGAGATAGCACTTATGATATGGCAGAGGTCAATACCAATAATTCGTTACTCAATCGGGGAGTTAGCCTGTTTGCCAATTATGCATTGAAAAACGTGGAATTCTATCCCTATGTAAGGGAACTGATTTTCGTCGGAGAGGGTGCAGGTATATACGACAGTACAGGGGTGGTCTCAGAAGACGGGGAGTATGATTATATCATGGTGCAGGTAGGTGATTCTGAAATGTCGATCGAGATCAATGCCGATCTAATGCTTAATCTGACACCTCGACTCTTTATCTCTGAAACAGAGGAAGATGAGCAGCAGAAAGATTTTATCTCCACAATAAAGAGATGGCTTAGCAGGATACAGACAGAGAGTTACTTTCTGGTAATGGAGAATTCAAGATCAGACCAGAAATGGGATGTCTATTTTCTGAAACCTGATCTGTTGATGAATGAGGAATCTACTATCTATGGCAGGAATCAATTCCGTCAGACAGCATGGCTGGACCTTGTTCAGGGAAGGGTTTTGGCCAAAATGGGGTATAACAGAGACAGAACTCTCGATAACCGTTACCAGGACCAGTATCGGACCGATATCAGAGCGAATGAACTGATGTTCCGCTTTTCGAGATTCTTTGGTGCTGATTATGAACTTACCTATGAAAAACGGTCGGAAGAGGAATCCCGCTACGAATCCAGAACAGAAAGCGATATCTATTCACTCGATATAAGAAATCGATTCGGGAATAATCTTCAGATCGGTTCTCTCCTAAAATATAGCACAGAGTCGGGAGACAGCACTCTCGGAGGTGATTTCTTCGGCCTGAGCAGCTATAGTATTACAGAGACTGTAACCTACTTCTTTCAGAGGAGATATAGACTCTTATCGAGGCTCGAATACAGAAGAAACGAGAGAGACGGATCGGGGTTTCTCTCATTCCTGCCTGAGAAGAGAGCGGGTAATATTTTCAGATGGAGTGTCCGTCTGAATTATCAACTAAATCCTTTCATAACTGGAGGGTTTGAATACAGTGGGAATAAATATCCTTTACAGGATACTGTTCATCAATTGAAGGTGGAAGCAAGAGCAGAATTTTAAGTGAGGAGAAGATGCAAAAAAGAATTAAGAATGCCTTTCAAGATGCTCGGAACGTTCTAACTGAGTTCATCAATAAAGATAACATCAATATAATGGGTGAAATATCTGAAAACCTGGCCAAATGTTTCAATAATCAGGGAAAGATACTGATTTGCGGTAACGGTGGCAGCAATTGTGATGCTGTTCATTTTGCCGAGGAATTTACAGGCAGGTATCGTAATGACCGCAAACCTTTGCCGGTAATCTCTCTCTCTGATTCAAGCCACATTACCTGTGTGGGTAATGATTACGGGTTTGAGGAGATCTTTGCCCGGGCAGTCAGAGCTTATGGCCTCAAAGGGGATATACTGATCGCTATATCTACGAGCGGTAATTCTCCCAATATTAGCAAAGCTATATCTATGGCACAAGAACTTGATATGCTGACCGTGGGGCTTCTCGGTAAGGATGGAGGCAAGATAAAAGGTATGTGTGACCACGAGCTGATTGTCCAGGGGGAAACTACAGACAGAATACAGGAAGTTCATATGACAATCCTCCATATCCTGATAGAGATGACAGAAAGATTACTCTTTCCCCGGAATTATGAATGAACTTTTTAGCTTATATGAACAGCTTCTGAAACATTATGGCAAGCAAAACTGGTGGCCTGCTGATAATAGAGAAGAGGTTATCATTGGAGCGATTCTAACCCAGAACACTAACTGGTCAAATGTCATCAGAGCTCTGGACAACTTAAAACAGGAGAATCTCTGTACTCTGAACAAGCTGTCGCAACAGCCTGCCGAAACCATTGCTCCTCTGATTAAATCTGCTGGATATTATAATGTCAAAGCAGCCAGATTGAAGAATATCGCCGAACAACTCAAAGATTGGTCACCGGAGAACTTGCCGATTCAAGAAGCCAGAGCGTTTCTGCTCAATCTCAAAGGTATCGGTAACGAAACGGCAGATTCTATCCTGCTTTATGCCTATCAAATCCCTGTTTTTGTTATTGATGCTTATACTGTGAGGCTTCTGGGAAGAGTGAAGAGAGTTCCGACCGATAATAGATACGAATATTATCAAAACTACTTTATGGATGGTCTCCCCTTAGATCATTCACTCTATAACGAATATCACGCTCTTATTGTGAAACATTGTAAAGCTTTTTGTCGGGTGAAACCCATTTGCAGGGATTGTCCGCTGAATAAATCCTGCATATCGAAAATTCTGGAATAAAAAACAGCCTGGTTACAGGCTGTTTTTTTTATATATGGTACCAGAGGCCGGACTCGAACCGGCACGAGCTGGAGGCTCGAGGGATTTTAAGTCCCTTGTGTCTACCAATTCCACCACTCCGGCGAAAAAAAATGGAGGCGACACCCGGATTCGAACCGGGGATGAGGATTTTGCAGACCCTTGCCTTACCGCTTGGCGATGTCGCCAATAAAAATGGAGCGGGAAACGGGGGTCGAACCCGCGACATCTACCTTGGCAAGGTAGCGCTCTACCACTGAGCTATTCCCGCACCTGATTGCTGTTTGTCAATATTTTATATGCTTCCTTAATGTCAATAAATTTCAGTCTTACTCGGAAAAAATCTCGGCACTGAATCGGTAAACCTGGTTCTCAGGTTGAAGATAGCAATTGGCCGTAAGGCCAGCCTTTCTACATGTTTCCCTCAAAAACGTCTCTCTGTCCCAGTGCAATTCGACAGCTACTTGGGGTAGCAGCAGGCCCGAACCGTAAAGACCTTCGATGTATAAACCATCACGTCCGATCT
>Ga0334892_1001921_pt1 | contig 16102 bp, 17 predicted proteins | sample GraSluR3_MG_4_FD_207213 | JGI IMG/M metagenome (GOLD analysis project Ga0334892, IMG submission 207213) | Sludge microbial communities from methane-producing bioreactor in Wageningen University, Netherlands - Granular Sludge_15_04-R3 | ecosystem: Engineered > Bioreactor > Anaerobic >...
GGCGGACTCAGCGAATATGTCGAAGATGGCGTCAGCGGAATCTTGGTGCCCCCAAATGATCCACCGGCTTTGGCTGCGGCAGTCATACGCTTCTATGGAAACGAGATGTTGGTGCCGATGCAAGAAGCTATCCGTAAATACAAAGAGAAAAATACCTGGGCTGAGCTGGCAAAGCTGATCTTGGCGAGATGAAGATCCTTTTGATCAGCTACTATTTTCCGCCCTGTGGCGGCGCTCCCGTGCAGAGATGGCTCAGGCTCTTGCCCTATCTGACACAAAAGGGACACAAAGTGACGGTGATCTGCTCCAAAGACGGAGACTATCCCTTCATCGATGAGTGCTTGCTCAAGCTTGTGCCCCCTTCGGTCAAGATCATCCGCGTGCGTGCTCTTGGGATGGCGAAGATCTGGAATATGCTCAGCGGCTCCAAATCACGGATGCCATATGGCAGCATTCCCCAAAAGAGCTCACTCATCGCCCAGCTCTTGATCTGGCTGCGGCTCAATCTCATTATCCCTGATCTGCGAGTCTTGTGGAACGCAGCGGCAAAAAAAGCCGCTCTCAGCGAGCTGAGCAAGATCCCCTATGATCTCATGATTAGCACAGGGCCCCCGCATAGTAGTCACCTGATCGCAATAAGCATTGCGCAAAGCTTGAGAATCAGATGGTTTGCGGACTTTCGCGATCCCATGAGCAAGATCCACTATCTCAGGCTGCATCCCCCCTCTAGATTTGCTATGCGGAAGCTGGAGCGAATGGAAAAGGAGATCGTCAGCAGCGCAGATCAGTGTCTGGTGGTATCTTCTGCCATCTCGGACGCTCTGCCTGTGGGGAAGAAACTGGTGATCCACAATGGCTATGAAGCTCGTGATTTTGAAGGCATCATACACACAAAGAGCCCGATCATGCGGATCAAGTACGTGGGGCAAATCACAGCGGGGCAAGATATCAGACTCTTTGCTGAGCTGCTGAGGGACTTGCGGCGGGACTATCGGCTGTCCATGATCGGCACTCAGCTGTCGGAAGATGATCAAGCTCTTTTACATCAAGCTTGCGGTGACAAGCTCAGAATCAAGAGCTTTGTGCCGCATGATCAGGCCATAAAGGAGATGGTGGATAGCGATCTCTTGCTGCTCATCATCAATCGCTTAGAAGACAATCAGGGCATCCTTACCACCAAGCTCTTCGAGTATCTGGCGTCGCGCAGTCCGATCCTTTGCCTAGGCTCTGAAGACACCGCGGCAGCTGCCATCATCAAGGATTCAGGGGCAGGGCAGAGCTTTGATTATCATGAGATAGCCCGAGCAAAACAGTGGCTGAGCGAGCTACCCAAAGGCTTGCGAACAAGTGGCAGGATCGATCATTATTGCGTTGCAAGACAAGCTGATATCCTACTTGACGCTATCGATTCCAAAATAGGGGTTGACAAATAATCGATCTTAAACATTGTGGCTTAAATTATTAACTAAAACAAAGAGGAAATAATGCCACAACACAAATCGCCACTAAAACGCATGGGTACAGACAAAAAAAGAAACGCCCGCAACAACTTCGTCAAACGCACTATCAGATCACTTAGCAAAGAGATGCAGCAAAACCCTGAAAACCGTGATGAGCAGCTGAACAAGCTCTATGCTCAGCTCGATAAAGCTGCCAAAAAGGGCATCATCCACAAACGCACTGCCAGCCGCAGAAAAGCTCGCTTGGCAGCCTTTGTAAACAAGAGCAAAGCCTAAACCCTCACACAGGGGTCTGGTGGCAAAGAAGAGAAAACGCCCCAGCTTCGTCAAGAAAGCAGCACGGTGGCTTCTTTTTGTCCATCTATGGTATTGGGGGATCATTGCAATACTGTGTATCCTATACAGCTTTGTAAATCCCCCGATCACACCAATCATGATCCAACGCTACCTCATTCGTGGCTATCCCATCTCCAAAAGACACTATATCCCCTTAGAACGAATCCCCCAAAGCAGCAGCGCTATGCTGATTACGCTCGAAGATGGGAGCTTCTATGGGCATCACGGATTTGAGTGGAAGATGATCAAAGAAGCTCGCAAAAAGAACAAAGCCGCGGGCAAGATCATCTTCGGCGGCTCAACGCTCAGCAATCAATTGGCACGAACACTATTTCTGACTACCGATCGGAACTATCTTCGCAAGTATCTGGAAGCTCAAGCGACTGTGATCATGGAGCTGATCATGAGCAAAAACAGGATCTTGGAGCTGTATCTGAACTACGCGGAATGGGGCAAGGGGATCTATGGGATCGAAACTGCCGCCAGACACTACTATAAGCGTAGCGCCGCGGATCTGGGCAAAGAGCGTACGATGAAGCTGCTCTCCATCCTTTCAAGTCCCATCCGATATGACCCCGAGAGCTATTCTTCATCCCCTTCCGCCAGAGCACGCATGCAGCTCTTAAGGACATATTACTGATGGAAGAAAGGTTTTTGTACCACATCTGGGACGAAGGGCATCTGCACTACGATCTTCGGACCATCAACGGCGACCCGATCAAGATCATCTATCATGGTCAATTTAATACTGGCAGAGGACCTGACTTTAAGAACGCCATCATCGCCATCAATGATTCCGAGCTCAGGGGAGATATCGAGATTCATCTTAAGACCACCGACTGGCAAGCGCATAGCCATCATGAAGATGCCTATTACAACGATGTGATCCTGCATGTGGTCTTGGAGCACAATTCCCCCTACGCTCAGACGATCAAGGAAGACTCCGCCGCTTGCGAGATCTTGAGCCTGAAGAATCAGCTCTCGGAAGACATCCAAAAGCTGTGGCAAGAGCACGATGAAAACAAGAGCCCTGCGGTGTATTGCGATCTGCTCTCCGCCATCGATAGTGACAGGCTGATCAGCATCTTGCATATGGCGGGAAAACGAAGATTTGAAGCTAAGTGCAAGAGATTCAATGCCGCACTGAGCCTTAGCAGCTTTGATCAAATCTTTTATGAGGGCATCTTTGAAGCCTTGGGCTACTCCAAGAATAAGCTAAATACACTACAGATCGCCCAAAGCTTGCCGATTACTGATATTCGGCGCTACAAGAATGAAGGACTCACGAAAAGCCAACTTTGCAGCATCTACCTGTGCAGCTTCGGCTTGCTTCAGAAGTCGCCCAAGCTTCTGTCTGAAGAGCTTACAAAAGAGATCTATCGGGATTTTGAAGCGCAAAGATGGTATGCAAGAAAAAAGCAGATAGATTGGCAGCTCTTTCGCGTGCGCCCGCAGAATCACCCCATCCACCGCATCATCTACATCAGTGATCTCATCTGGGAATATGCAGATCAGGGCTTGTTGAGCTCGTTTTGCGCACAGGTCGCGCAACAGGATGATCTCAGAAAAGGCTTTGACAGCATGTGGATTCCGCGGCAAGCACTTGCGGGAAAGAAAGCAGCAAAGCTGGGACAGAGTGTGGTGGAAAACATCTATCTGAACATCTTCCTGCCCGTCATGAAGATTTGGAAGGAGAAGATGGGAGATGACACGCGCTGTATCTTTGAGGCATACAGCGATCTGAAGCCCCTGCCGGAGAATCATATCACCCGCTTTATGCATCGATATCTGAATCCATCTCAGCTCAAGCTCGCCAAGAGCAAAGCCATCTATCAACAGGGCTTGATGGACATCTATCACCGATATTGCGATTGGCACAGCTGCAAAGAATGCCTATCCAAGCACAAATCAGCAGAATAAGCAAATCAGCTCAGTCTGAAGGTCAGACGGTGAGTCGGGCATGAGCCCCAGGTAGCCAGAGCTTCATAGTGACGGCGGGTGGCATATCCTTTGTGAGTGGCAAAGCCATATTCAGGATAGATGCTGTCCATCTCTCTCATCAGATTGTCTCTATGCACTTTCGCCAAGATTGACGCTGCCGAAATGCAGGCATGCAATTGATCTCCCTTGATCACAGCTTCTCCCATGATCCCATCAGGACGATCCTTGCCATCGATCAATGCATATGGCGCCTGCTCTTTGAGGGCTTCATAGACCATTTCAAATCCTTTTAGACTCGCAGCACGGATGTTTATCTCGTCGATTACCTTTGCTTCCACACACACGATGTGATATGCCAAGGCACGGCGTTTGATCTCGATGGATAGCAGTCCCCTTTTCTTGGCAGAGATTAGCTTTGAGTCTTTGATCCCGGGGATGGGATCTTGATAGTCAAGGATGACCGCCGCGATTACGACGGGACCCGCCAACGCGCCGCGTCCTGCTTCATCAATGCCCATGACCCCTTTGATTCCCCGCGCCTTTATCAACTCCAAGTCTTTGGCATAGCGCGGCATCAGGCTCTACCCAGAATAAAGAAAAGTCGATAGTGACGATGGTCAAGCCCAGAAAGCTTTTTGGGGTAGAAATTTGTCTTACTATCAGTGCTGTGAATCGCCAAGAGTTTAAGTGGACTATCTTCGATGACCTTTGCCAGTTCCTCGGTCAAAAAGACCCTTTGGTGATGCTCTTCGGTTTGCAAGCTATATGCAGCGCCCTGCGCTTTAAAGAGATAGAGCCGGGAGATTTGCCGTCTTTGCCCCGGTTCATAATACGCCTTATGGATCAGGTGCGTATCCTTATCATGCTGATGGTTGACCATATCACTAAAGTTTTCCATGCTATTGAGCAGAGTCGATATATCAAAGATAAATATCCCATGTGGTGCCAAGGCTTTCTCTGCTTCCATCAGGCATTGGCTGATTTCTGATAGATTCTTAAGATAGTTTATACTGTCAAAAAGGCAGATGATAAGATCATATTCCCTTCCCGGGATGGGATCAGTGAGCGACGCCTGATAGAGATTTGGGCTATAACGCTTGCTCTGGGCATTGACGAGCATCTGGGCGGAAAGATCGCATGCATCGACCTCATATCCTGCCTGCACAAAGCGAGCCGAGACATTTGCTGTGCCACACGCCAGCTCCAGGATCCGCGTAAGCTTTGTCTTGGAATATATGCGATGCCAAAGCATAATCCGCTCATACCACAGATGATAATCCACATGTGCCATATAAGAATCATAGCGATCGGCAAAGAAGCCATAGGAGCCACTGCCATCAATGAGACACTTTCTCGCTTCTGCATAGGGAATCATGCTGGGATCCATCCAGCTTTGGCAGAGCTCTTCTGCCAGATGCACTGCAGCTCGTAAGTTAGCGGGATCGTCATCAAAATATTCCCCACCCAGACAGAGCTTGATGCTCTTCTCTCCCAAGATAAAGTGCAAAAAACCTTCAGGATTGGAGCTGATGATACAAGAAGCCACTTCAGGCAGAGAGCTCACAAGGATCTTCAGAGGAACTTTCTGCCGATAGAAGGTGGTCAAGAGTTCAATCTCTCGATGCTTGTAGTCGCTTAAAAATCCCTGCGCATAAGAGTCGCTCTTGAGCACATAGAGCAGATGACTTTTCAGAATCTCTTCCAGATTGGCCTTGATGGATCCTGATCCCGGCGGGAGATACAAGATCCCAAAGCCCGTGCACACGTGTAGCATAGGCTCATTTTGAGCGCTCTTTTCCGCCATCTGAAAGTGCTGCAGCGCAATCAGCTCATTTTGATCTTGCAGCGACGAAGCGCCATCCGCGAAGATCCGCAGGTCGGTATCAGGCTGGAGTGGATGATATCTGAGCGCTTGCCGAGCTTCGTCATCTCTGAGATACAGAGCAAGCTTCATGACTTCTTGTCGCTACTCCCCGGCTTAGTGAGCGGTGTGCCCATTTTGCAAAGATCGCATTGCTCCGGACTCCACAGCGGCAGATCAAGCGTGAGTAAGCTTTCCACCGGAACTCCAAAATCAGCATTTCCTGAGCTCCGATCCACCAAAAGACCGACTGCTACCACTTCTATGCCCCGATCCACAGCGCATTTGATCACTTCTTTGACGCTAGATCCCGTGGAGACGATGTCTTCGATGACGATGGCTTTGCGAGTCTGTGAAAGGTCAAAGCCACTGCGGAAGACCATCTCTCCTTCTTTTCTTTGAGTGAAGACAAAGTCTTTTTTTAGGGCTCTAGCAACTTCAAAAGCAAGGACGATCGCACCATAGGCGGGACCTATCACGACATCGAAATTATAGTCTTGCAGTCTTTTTGCCAGCCTTTTGCATAGAGTGTGAGTAGCTTCTGGATTTTGCAGGATGCGAATCTTCTCGATGTATTGATTACTGTGATTTCCGCTGGTGAGCAAGAAGTGCCCTTCCATAAGAGCCTGTTCCTTCAAAAGGATCTGTCTCGTCAGATAGGCGTCATCGAGATTTTCTAGGAGTTCCCTTGCTTCTTCTTCCACGTCAGAAAAGACCTGCAATTCTATCATATACATATCTCCCGCCATGGATGGATACATGCTCAGGATTCGTTCATTTTGAAGAAAGACCTCATATCCTGTATCCACGAGATATGCCTTTGCCATCTCTGCTTCAAAGATATCGGTATAGCTGGCTATGGTGACAATGTCTTGTTTCATGCTATGCTCCTTTTCCAAAAAAGGGGGCGGCAGCGCCACCCCTATTGCTTACTATAATGATCTCAGCTTTTGCCGATCTCAATTCCACGCTTAATTGCTTTGAGGTTGAGCTCCAGAAGCTCAGGATTCTTTGCCTTCATAAAGCTAGTCAGATCTTCCTCCATCGTCTCATACCTGATCAGGCCGGTCTTCCCCATGATGATGCCGATTGCCAGCATATTGAGCACCATGGTATTTCCGATCTCAAGAGCAATATCGCTCATGGGAGAGGCGATCTTGATGATATCATCGCGCTTGCAGCCATGAGGACACATATTGGTATTGTAGATGAGTATTCCGCCGGGGCGGATGGAAGGAGCAAATTTGTCTATGGAAGGCTGATTGAGCGCTACCAAGACATCCGGGAAACTGACAATCGGAGACGCGATGGGTTCATCGGAGACAACGGTGGAGACATTTGCTGTGCCACCGCGCATCTCGGGACCATAGGATGGAAGCCACGATACGTTTTTTCCTTCAGCCATTCCGGCCTTGGCGATAAATTTGCCAATGGTGAGAACGCCTTGTCCGCCGAATCCTGCACAGATCAATTCAGTAGTCATTATTCCGCTCCTTTGTCTCTAAAGCAGCCCGTTTTAAAGAAGGGCAGCATGTGTTCTTTTGCCCAATCGCGGGATTTGAGAGGATCCAAGCCCCAGTTTGTGGGGCAAGTGGAGATGAATTCCACAAAGGTAAATCCACGACCTTCTTTGTTATATTGAATCGCCTTGGATACAGCTTTTTTGGCTTTTATGATATCCGCAGGAGTCAAAAGAGATACACGCTCGATATAGTATGGCGAAATCAAGGTATCCAAGAGCTCACACACGCGAATGGGATGGCCAACATCGGCAGTATCGCGTCCATAGGGACTGGTGGTGGTCTTCATATCCGGCAGAGTGGTGGGCGCCATTTGCCCGCCGGTCATGCCATAGATGGCATTGTTGACAAAAAAGACCGATATATGCTCGCCACGATTGGCAGCATGCACGATCTCTGCGGTGCCGATGGCAGCGAGATCTCCATCACCTTGATATGTAAAGACATGCATGTCGGGTCTGGAGCGTTTCATGCCGGTAGCCACTGCCGGAGCACGGCCATGGGCAGCTTGAGCCATGTCAAAATTGAAGAATTTGTAGGCAAAGACTGAGCAGCCAACCGGAGCAACGCCGGTCATTTTATTGATCAATCCCTGTTCATCCACAGCTTCTGCGATGAGGCGATGTGCCACACCATGCAGACATCCGGGGCAGTAAGTAAAGGGGGTTTTAGTGAGAGACTCTGGTCTGTATGCTATTTTTTCCACGTTCTACTCCTTAAAAACAAGCTTCGAGCTTTTCTTTGATTTCCGCAGGAGTAAAGACTACTCCGCCCACTTTGCCCCAGAATTCGACCGGGACTTTTCCGGCTACTGCGATCTTGACATCGTCCAGCATCTGACCGGTGTTTAGCTCAAAGACATATACTTTTTTGACATTTGGACCGATGGCTTTGGCGATGGCTTCATAGGGATAAGGCCATACGTTGATCGGGCGAATCATGCCAACGCTCTTGCCGTCTTTTTTCAGCTCGTTGATGGCAGACTTGACGATGCGAGAAGCGGTTCCCCATGCTACGCAAAGCACTTCATTGTCATCTGAGACATCATAGCTTTCATAGCTGATCTCATTTTTCTCAATCTCAGCATACTTTTTGTAGAGATTATTCACGTGCTGTTCCAAGACCACAGGATCTATCTCGAGGGAATTGATCTCGTGATGGTGCTTTTTGTCGCCGTCTTCATTGGGGCGAATGCACCAAGAGTCATGCTGTTTGGGCATCTCTTCGATCTCAGCATCAGTGAGGGGTTCCTTAAATTCCACCGGCTCCATCATCTGCCCGAGCATGCCGTCTGCCAATATCATGACGGGATTGCGATATTTGTCCGCAAGATCAAAAGCATCGGAAGCCATGTCGGCAAATTCCTGCACAGAAGCAGGAGCCATCACGATGAGACGGTAGTCTCCATGACCTCCGCCTTTGGTGGCTTGATAGTAGTCGCCTTGGGCAGGCTGGATGTCTCCCAAACCGGGACCACCACGTTGGACGTTTACGATCACTGCCGGTAATTCGGCTCCGGCAATATAGGAGATGCCTTCCATCTTCAATGAGATGCCGGGTGAAGAAGATGAGGTCATCACTCTTTTCCCACAACCGGCTGCTCCATAGACCATATTGATGGCAGAGACTTCACTTTCTGCCTGTAAAAAAGTGCCATTTACCTTGGGCATCATGCGTGCCATATATTCAATCAATTCGCTTTGAGGAGTGATGGGATAGGCAAAATACAGTCTGCACCCACTGCGAATCGCAGCTTCGGCTACTGCTTCATTTCCTTTCATCAATATCTTCGCCATTTTTACCTCACTTCTCAACCGTTATTGCCACATCCGGGCAGGTTACATAGCACATCTTGCATGCGATGCACGTTTCTTGCTCAAAACATTCCGCATAGTGATAGCCTTTGTCATTGATCTTTTCCGAAAAACGAATGATCTTCTTCGGGCAAGCTGCAATGCATAAGCCACAGCCTTTGCAGTAGTTTGGGTCAACCGTCATTCTTGGCATGGTTGTACTCCTTAATTTGTATTTTTTTCTGTAGTGATATCAGCCCAAGATCGACTATTCTGTCAACCACTTTTGTGCTGTTTCCGCATTTTTAGCATAGCCTGCCCCTTCTGTATTGCTTTTTGTCAAGATAGCAACGCTGTGAAGACACTACCGATTCAGAAAAAGGATTTGACACGCAGCTTGTCATGCAAAAGCATGGCTTTGTCTTTTCGAAGATATAAATACACAATACAAAAGGAAAAATCATGGAAGAAAATAAAGTCATATATTCGATGGCAGGAGTCGGCAAAGTAGTGGATGGTAACAAACACATCCTCAAGGATATCTATCTGGGCTATTACTACGGTGCCAAGATCGGTGTCGTGGGCCTCAATGGATCCGGCAAGAGCACACTACTAAAGATCATGGCTGGGCTGGATGACGACTATCTCGGAGAAGTGGCGATGTCCAAAGGTTACAGCATCGGCTATCTTGAGCAGGATCCACAGCTCGATCCTGATGCCACCGTGCTATCTGTGATAGAGGAAGCCGCTGCCGAGACCATCGCTCTTCTCAGTAAATTTGATGAGATCAACATGAAATTTGCCGAGCCTATGTCTGATGAGGAGATGAACGCGCTGCTCATCGAACAAGGCAAGGTGCAAGATGCCCTTGATGCCGCCAATGCCTGGGATCTTCAGAGTCGTCTGGAACTGGCAATGGATGCCCTGCGCTGCCCACCAGGAGATATGCTTATAAAACACATCTCCGGTGGAGAACGCCGCCGTGTCGCGCTCACCAGACTACTGCTCCAAAAGCCGGATATCCTGCTTTTGGATGAGCCCACAAACCATCTCGATGCCGAGACCATCCTTTGGCTGGAACACCATCTTCATGCCTACAAAGGCACTGTCATCGCCATCACTCACGATCGCTATTTTCTGGATAACGTGGCAGGCTGGATCCTTGAGCTGGATCGCGGTGAAGGGATCCCATACCAAGGTAACTATTCGTCATGGCTGGAACAAAAGCAAATCCGCCTTGACCAAGAACAGCGCGGAGAAAAGAAACGCCAAAGAGCCTTGGCTGATGAGCTGGAATGGATCCGCAGCAGCCCAAAAGCACGTCAAGCAAAGAGCAAAGCACGCATCAGGAACTTTGAACAACTCTCTGAAAAAAGCTATAATCAAGAAAATACCACAGATCAGATCGTCATCTTCCCCGGGCCCAAGCTGGGAAACAGCGTGATTCAGGTGCAGGGACTCAGCAAAGCCTATGGGGAAAAGCTACTTTTTGAGAATCTGGAATTTAGCCTTCCCCCGGGAGGAATCGTGGGCGTCATCGGTCCTAACGGAGCAGGTAAGACCACTCTCTTTGACATGATTGTCGGCAAGACAGAACCGGATAGCGGCACGATCAACAAAGGCGAGACGGTCAAGCTCTCATATGTCGATCAAAGCCGCATGATGGATAGCGACAAGACTCTTCTTCAGCTTATCGGCGATGGACGTGACGTCCTGAAAATCGGCAATAGAGAGATGAACGCCCGCGAGTATATCAGCAAGTTCAATTTCTCCAGCAAAGAACACATCAAGCCCATCAATATCCTCAGCGGCGGTGAAAAGAACCGCGCATATCTAGCCCTCTCCCTGCAAGCAGGCGGCAATGTCCTGCTCTTGGACGAGCCCACAAACGACCTTGATGTCTACACCATCCACGCCCTTGAGGAAGCACTTCTGAATTTTGCCGGATGCGTCGTCGTGATCAGCCATGATAGATACTTCCTGGATCGGATCTGCACTCATATCCTTGCCTTTGAGGGAGAAAGCCAGGTCAAATGGTTTGAAGGAAACTTCAGCGATTATGAAGAGAACAAACTCATGAGATTGGGCGAAAAGGCACTCATTCCAAAGCGGATTACATATCGGAAACTCAGCCGAGTCTAAAATAGCGGGACAGATGCCCATGAGCATCTGCCAAGCAGGATAGCCGCATATTGATTTGACACAAATCCCGTGCAAGATGGCAATATTCGCGCTTGGTTTACACTTTTTGGGCGGATGTGGCTAAGTCTTTATTTTCTCATCCCTTGCTCACTGTAGCGGTGAGCAAGAGGTGAGGAAGGCATCAGAAAGCCTGTATAATAGAGCCTTAGCGTGGTCATTTGGGAAAGGTAATGGGTCAATCTTACTTGTCTTCGCCAAAAATCTCCGGATTTTCATTGATAAACTGGCGGTGAAAGATCCAAAATGCGGAGTCATTATCCTTCTTAATTTTAATATGGAAATATCCGATTACGGACACTACAAATGCGCCGATAGTATCCACAATGAGATCCTGCATGGTATCCAGCACACCCAGTCTGGTGTCAAAGATTCCATAGATCTCTTCAAGGTTGCGGGCTTTTTGCATGTTCACGCCCAGACTCGCGTCGACGAGGTATTCAAAGATCTCCCAAAGAGTTCCGATCATCACAGCAAAGCAAAAACTGAAGAGCGCCATAAAGAACGGACTGAGCTTCACTTCCATGCGCTTATCTTTGTTTAGGGCATAGATCAAAAGGAAGCCTATGTATGCCAAAATCACCGCAGAAACAGAGTGAAGCATCCTATCCCACCATCGATAACGGTAGAAATAGCTGTGAATCTCACCAAGATACATTGAGGCAAAGATAAAGATCAGAATGATGATCTGAAATGGGGCTGGAATGGATATTTTGGTGCGTTTGGTGAGCAGTGTCGGCAACATAAAAAGGATTAGGGTCATGACTGCAGACCAGAATATCTCCCATTGTTGCTCATAGAAGTTATAAGCAACTGCCAGTGCCGTAAGAACTACAAAGGTATGACGCATATAGCGTTCCAGCTTTACTGAGTTGAGTTTTATCATCCATATCTCCATCTTTCTACATTTAGTCTCATTTTTTCAATGACACCGCAAATGTCAAGTATAATGGCATTAAAAAAACTGCCCCCTATCGTAGACACTTCATCCAGATGGGTTATCTGATGCCTCAGGATAAAGGCATCTGCCATTGGGCGGTTAGAAACCACCCCTATTATGACAGCCCTCATCTCCACGACCAGCCTACAATAGTCATTCCAGTGTGGATGCGACATCTTGTCGCTTTATAACGAAGTCTGCCCACCAGCCCACATTAGTCATTCCAGTGTGGAAGCGACATCTTGTCGCTTTATAACGAAGTCTGCCCACCAGCCCACATTAGTCATTCCAGTGTGGATGCGGCTTGTAGCCGCATGATTCTAGATTCCGCGCCTCCCGCCCAGAACCCGTCATTCCGGAAAGTCGAACGAAGTGAGGCTTATCCGGAATCAAATCAATCACGCGACAGGATGTCGCGTCTACATTCCAGTGTGGAAGCGACATCTTGTCGCTTTATAACGAAGTCTGCCCACCCGCCCAGAACCCGTCATTCCGGAAAGTCGAACGAAGTGAGGCTTATCCGGAATCTAATCAACCACGCGACAGGATGTCGCGTCTACATTCCAGTGTGGAAGCGGCTTGTAGCCGCATGATTCTAGATTCCGCGCCTCCCGCCCAGAACCTGTCATTCCGGAAAGTCGAACGAAGTGAGGCTTATCCGGAATCTAATCAATCACGCGACAAGATGTCGCGTCTACATTCCAATGTGGAAGCGACATCTTGTCGCTTTATAACGAAGTCTGCCCACCAGCCCACAATAGTCATTCCGGAAAGTCGAACGAAGTGAGGCTTATCCGGAATCTAATCAATCACGCGACAGGATGTCGCGTCTACATTCCAGTGTGGAAGCGAGATCCTGTCGCTTTATAACGAAGTCTGCCCACCAGCCCAGAACCCGTCATTCCGGAAAGTCGAACGAAGTGAGGCTTATCCGGAATCTAATCAATCACGCGACAAGATGTCGCGTCTACATTCCAGTGTGGAAGCGACATCCTGTCGCTTTATAACGAAGTCTGCCCACCAGCCCACAATAGTCATTCCGGAAAGTCGAACGAAGTGAGGCTTATCCGGAATCTAATCAATCACGCGACAGGATGTCGCGTCTACTATGGGCGGATGCCACCGCCACTTTCCGGCTGTAAACCACTCTTACTTTAAAAGGGCGCTACGGCTGCATTGCGATAGATGCCAATAATCTCGGCCATGATACTGATAGCGATCTCGGATGGACTTTGGCTGCCTATCTTGATGCCGATGGGTGCGTGAACCCGGGCAAGCTGTTCATCCGTGAAGCCCTTGTCTTTGAGATCCGCAAAGCTTTGTATGACTTTGCTTTTGCTGCCAATCATGCCAAGATAGCGGCATTTTTGCCGTAGACATTGCTCCAAGATGCCGGCATCGTGAGTGTGACCATGCGTCATGATCACCAGCCAGCTATTCTCATCCCAAAGAAGTTCTTGATAGATATCACAAAAATCGCTGAAATGGCTTTGGTGATGTGTATTGGGGGGAGCACTATCCAGGATATCCCGGCGGTTGTCCACCAGATGCACCCAAAATCCACAGCTCTTGGCAAGACTACCCAGCGCTTTGCCACAGTGTCCGGCGCCGAAGATATAGAGCTCTTTTGCTACAAATAGTGGTTCGATGAAGACGGTGGCGGTTCCGCCACAGATCATCTGAGTGGGGATCAGACTGTCAGAACCCATCTTGCCCAGATCGTAGCGCAGGCACAGGCTATCTTGGGGGCGATTCTCTCGCACAAAGCCGATGGTGTTGTGTTCCATCTCTCCCCCGCCGAGATTTCCGTGACAATCCCCCTTTAGAGGGATAAGTAGTTTCATCCCCGGCTTAGCAGGAGTGGAGCCATCGGTCTCTACGATGATGGCTTGCCATATCGGGTGGTTTTCGGACTGCATCTTAAGGATATATTCGTAATAACTTGGTTCATTCATTAGTAGCTCCAAAAACGATTTGGTATAAAGTGATCGCTGCTGCCACGCTCACATTGAGCGAGTTTTTCCAGCCCAGAACGGGAAGATGGACGATGGCGTCACAGATTTTGAGGATCTGTGGGTCAATCCCCAAAGCTTCATTGCCTACAACCAGTGCTATCGGAAGGTCGAAGCTGCTTTCATAGACAGAGGCTGATGGTTCTGCGGTCTCCAAAGCGTAGATCTTGTAGCCCATGTCTTTGAGCTGCAAGATGGCATCCTTGGTCTGGTCTATGTGTCGCCATGCTATCCGCTCGGTAGTTCCCAGCGCCGTCTTTGCCATGTTTGGATGCTCGGGACCCGGGCTGATCCCACAGAGGATGATCTCTGAGATGCCCAGACACTCAGCGATCCTAAAAAGAGAGCCCACATTGAAGACACTACGCAGATTGTCCACTATGAGCTTGACCTGAGAAGATCGGGCTAAATATCGGGGATCGGAGCTGCGTCCGCCATCTCCGGTGTATAGGAGAATCTGGCTGTCTTTGAGGGTAATATCTTGATGGTAATCTGCCAAAAGTCTGAGCAGTCTGAAGGGATCCGATGGCAGAGATGATATGAGCTTATCCATTTTGGGAGGAAGTGGCCTTCGGCAGAATGGATGCAGTTTTTGGATCTGCGAGATCAAGTCATTGCGCTTGTCACTATCCGAAATATAGTATTCCAATTCTCGCAAAAGCTTTGCCAGGGCTTTGACCTGAGAGTCGTAGCTGAAGTTTTTGAACTTTTCTGTGCTGTATTCTGCTCTGTATCTCACGGGTCAAATCGTTTGATCATCTCAGCAGCGACTAGGATGTTTTCGCAGATGAAGTCAGGCTTTTCGCTGCTACATTCTTCCAGGATTGAGCGAAATTCTTCTTCCCCATTGCCGGTGAGCAGGAGTATGCTTTTCATCCCGGCATTGTGGGCAAAACCGATGTCGGTGGCACGATCGCCGATCATGAATGAACGAACCGGATCAAAATGATGCTGTTTCCTTGCTTGTTTGAACATCCCGATCCCGGGTTTGCGATCTTCATGGTGAACATTGTAGGGCTTGACTATCCCATCTCTGTGATATGGAGCATGGAAGATGCCGTCCAGCCGCACGTTTTCTGCGCTCAGAAGATCCTGCATTTTTTGGTGCACTTTTAGCAGATCATCCGGCGTGAGATATCCGCGAGCAATGCCGCTTTGGTTTGTGACGATAAAGATCAAAAAGCCCATCTCGCTGAAAAGGCGAAGGGCTTGACCTGTCTCGGGATATAGATGATAGATCTCAGGATCTGATATGTAGCCAAATTTGTCTGGACTGATGGTGCCGTCCCGATCCAAAAAAACCGCGCGTTTAATATCTTTTGCTGTCACGTGTCTGGAACCTCAGTGCGTCAGGGAATTGGACATTGAAGAAGACAATGCGGTAATCCCAATATTCATTTCGTTTTGTAAAGTTAAAATCCAACTTCCAGCAATGCAGATCTCTGCTCAGGGCAATGCTTTGAGAGATCAGCTCTTTGTCTTTGAGGTTGTAGTAGTTTGAGTATGATATTGTAAAATTGTCTGTGAGTTTGAAGCCGGCATTCATCCTGAGATTGGAAGTTCTGCTATTTAAAAGGCTTTTGGGGGCAAAAAGATCGTGGGTGATGCCGACATTCCAGGATTCGCTTGAAGTTCTGGATTGAGGACTGTCTATTTCCCCTCCAAAAGCGGAGAAACTGCGATTCTTTGGCTGTGGGAAATAGTCTGTGTATGGGGCATTGCCACTAAGGGCAATCGTCTGCGAGAAGTATTGGTTTTTCACGGCAAGATTGGAAGAGCTAATCGCATAGGTATCCTGGATCAAACTGAGGCGATTGCTATAGCTCATGCTCAGTCCATCCAGCTTCCAGCCATTGTTCTGTATTGTACCCAAGCGGAAGGCGCCCGGGCTGAAGGCGAAGCTGTGGGTGATGTTTCCAAAAGGCTTGTCCGTGTTTTTGAGGTTTGCCGAGATGCGACTATCCCAGCTAAAGAGATCGTCTATCTTTCGTTCGGCAGAGCCGTGGCCGAACTTCATCTGCCATTTTTGGGAAAGACCAA
>Ga0334892_1001924_pt1 | contig 16087 bp, 11 predicted proteins | sample GraSluR3_MG_4_FD_207213 | JGI IMG/M metagenome (GOLD analysis project Ga0334892, IMG submission 207213) | Sludge microbial communities from methane-producing bioreactor in Wageningen University, Netherlands - Granular Sludge_15_04-R3 | ecosystem: Engineered > Bioreactor > Anaerobic >...
CCAACAACACAATCTATGAGATGACCCATAACGCCAGGGTTATCGGGGGAATAAATAAAAATAGTGCAGATAAAGCAGCTGATCTTTACCAGAGAATCACAGATGGTAAAGTAATAAAGGTTAAAAACCTCATAACCGCGGAAACAGTTAAACTCATAGAAAACACCTACCGGGATGTTAATATTGCGTTGTCCAATGAGATAGCCATGATCTGTGAGGGGTTAGGCGTGGATGCCATTGAGGCCATAACGGTGGCCAACTATCATCCCCGGGTAAACCTCCATATACCGGGTCCTGGTGTGGGTGGTCATTGTTTAGCCATCGATCCGTATTTCATAGTGGAAACTGCCGAGGAAAAGGGGATGAAAACACAGCTCATCAGCACTGCCCGAAGCATCAATGAGGGGATGCCCAACCATGTCATCAAGATATTAACAAATACTTTGCAGGAGGTAGGCCAGGAAATAAAAGGTGCAGATATCGGACTCTTAGGTGTGGCCTATAAAGGAAACGTGGCCGACGCCAGGGAAACACCAGCTAAAGCTTTAATAAATATTTTGAAGGAGAAAGGTGCTAAGGTTTATGCTCACGATCCCCACACACCCCAAGACGAAATTAGATCATTAGGAGCAGAACCCGTTGAAATGGCACAAGTTTTAAGCTGTGACTGTGTAGTCCTGGTAACTGATCATGATGAATATAAGAGTATAAAAGAAGACACTGTGAAAAGCCCCATATTCATCTGTACACGGCCGGTTTTAAGTCAAGAGGACTTTAAAAATAATGGAATTATATTCAGGGGGATTGGGAGATAAACAATAATGATTTACAGTAGTAAACAAGACATTTATATAGGTATGTTTCATTAAAAACTTTAACTTCAAATTGATTCTAGATCTTTAGAGATGAAAAAAAATGAAAAATCCATTGAATCTCGTTAAAAAGGCTAATAGATCTTTTAACTTATATTTAGAAAATTTTGGAAAGTATCAAAAAGTTATATCCGATTATTATAAAAATCAAGAAGTCTTTAACAATTTTCTCGCTGAATATCATAAAAGAAAAGATTCAAAAGTTAATGAAAGGTTATACAAAAGTTTGAGGAAGAACAACGCTTATATAGGGAGAAAACTGTTAAACAAATGCCAAGCATACCATTAAAACAGGAAAACATAAACAACACTAAATTTTTACTTAATCGCGAAGATTTATTGGAAAAACTAACTAAGGAAGGCGTATGTGCAGAGATAGGTGTTGCGTCTGGAGATTTTTCACAGCTGATTCTGCAAAAAATTAGACCAAAAAAGCTGCATTTAATTGATGCATGGCATTCCGAACGGTATGATGATTCGCTTGAAAGTCTAGTTAGACAAAAATTTTCAAGGGAAATAGAATTAAAACAAGTTATTTTAAATAAAGGTTTATCAACAGAGGTTTTACCTGAATTTGAGGATAATTATTTTGATTGGGTGTATATTGACACGGTTCATGACTATCGAACAACGGCTCAAGAATTAGCAATTTGTCGTGAAAAGGTTAAAGATGGGGGTATCATTGCCGGGCACGATTTTTCAATGGGTAATTGGATTAATGGTTATAAATACGGAGTAATAAACGCAGTTTATGAGTTTTGTAGGAAATACGGCTGGGAAATGTTATATATTACTTCTGAACTGGTTGAAAAAAGTTTCGCGATTCGTGAGCTGAAATAATCCAACAGATTATTTGATAATCTTAGAGAATTATTAAGGAATAATACGGAATTCATAACGCCCTGAAAAAATTAACAAGTTAGAAGGTAGATATTATCAAGACGGAGACCGATACGAGTATTATTATAGGAAAATCATTGACCAAATCAAAATTAGGAAAGATGTTAATACGGCTCGGAATTAGAACCATAAAGTTCCATTAGTAGTGGGGGAGATGTAATGGATGTTACAGTTGATTATTTGAAGGATAGTCCGATTAATGTTGGCAAATTTTATAGATATGACTGTCTTGTAACTCCATATCCGATCAAAGATAAAATATGGTTTGGTGATTTTAGGTACAAATCAACGAGAAGTAAAGGTTAAGTCGTATCGACAAAAATCAATCATAGTTTACTTCACAAATGGAACGAGCCTTTGTGATAAACATCATATAGTATAGAAAGATGGTCGGTAATTGGCTGAAATCCATATTGAAAAAAAATTGATCTGCTCATGGGAGAATGTCATTGTTGAATGGAAGTTAGAAAGTATCTAAATGATTTAATCCAGCATTACTGTATTATCAATATGTCCCAAAAACATTTGTGCATTTTATTTGAAGAGAGAAACAGGGAGTGCTATTATGGTTAAAACAATTATTAACTTTAAAAATTATTTATTAAATAAGAGTAATCAATATCGTTATTATAAATCTCATTATGCTAGTTTAAAGCAGGACATTGTTAAATTGGAGAGTAATCTTAAGGATTTGAAGATTAGACTTGATGAAAAAAGTTCTGTTAATGCTAGTTTAAAGCAGGACATTGTTAAATTGAAAAAAGAAATCGCTGCATTAACTCATGGATACCCTCCAGGACATTTTTATTCTCCAATAAATGATATTGACTTTCTGAAAAGCAAAGAAGATGAAATTTGGAAACCAGAATTAATTGAAGGTATTGAATTACGTGAAAAAGAACAATTGAATTTATTTAAATTAATTGTTAAATATTATCCAGAGTTCCCTTTTGAATCTAAACAACCAAATTTGCGATATTACCCGGGAAATAATATGTATGGTATCGGTAGTGCAATACTCCTATACTCTATGATAAGAGTATTAAAACCTAATAAAATTATAGAAGTAGGTTCTGGGTTTTCTTCTGCTTTGATGATGGATGTCAATGACCTTTTCTTTGAAAAAGAAATAGAATTAACTTTCATAGAACCATATCCTGAAAGATTATACTCATTAATGTCGGAAGAAGATAAAACTAGGAATGAAGTTATAGATAAAATTGTTCAAGATGTTAATTTAGAAAAATATAAAGAATTAGAACCGAATGATATTCTTTTCATAGACAGCTCTCATGTTGTTAAAACTGGAAGTGATGTTCAACATATAATATTTAAGATTCTACCAGTATTAAAGAGTGGAGTTTATATACATTTTCATGATATATTTTATCCATTTGAATATCCTAAAAATTGGGTTATTAATCGTAAATGGAGTTGGAATGAAGACTATTTTTTAAGGGCCTTTCTAATGTATAACAACCAATTTCAAATTGCATTATCTACTAAATATTTGTATGAATATCATGATGAGGTTGATTATAAAGGGTATGACATTGGAAATTCTCTTTGGTTAAAAAAGGTATAGAAAATATCGTAAATCATATTTATGACTTCACCCAGCCTATGGTCTGAGTTTGCTCACTAAAGTTAGATATGTCTAATAGTCATATTTGATCGTTCACGTTATTTATGATAAGGCGCTCTTTTGTAAAATTATTTTTAGTTCATTTATAAACTTTTCAACATTAAATTCTTCTATGGCGTAATCACTCATTTCCTTAAGCAGCTTCTTGTATTTGTCCTCATCGTAATATGTGGATAGTATCATATCTTTCATCTCATTAATATCGTTGAATATTATTTCATTAGGATATACATATTCAACTCCGGCCCAATCAAGTAATAATGCTAATGTATCATCACAAAGCCCTTCTGCAGGGGCAAGATGAAAACTCTCAATGTCACTAACTGAAAGAACATATCCTATATTGGAAAACATTTCTGAACGTTCTGTCCATCCTTTAAATATCACAGAGTCTTCAAGGTGGAGATCTTTTATAAATTTTTCACATTCTTCAAAATATGATCTTTCTTCAGGATTTGTCCAGATCCAATCAACTTCCCTATAATTTTTACCAAATAGATAGAGTTTAAATTTTTCATTATGTTCCTTTAACATTTTAAGAAGTATGATACCTTTGAGTAATCCTTTCCATTTAGGTACGTATCCTACAATAGCAAGGTTATTTTTGAAGTCTTCAGTTTTTGTTCCAGTATAAATGTTTGTATCAACATAATTACTTAACAGAATCATCTTTTCACGAGGAATTTTAAAAGTATTGGTAAATAATTCGAGATAATAGTAGCTAACAGTTATTACCCCATCTACTTTTGTATAATCTACTTGATTTCCATAATCACGAGTTAACTCATATTTATGGGCTCTGATAAGAAGTTTTTGATGAGCTAGTTTTCTTCTGGTATACCATACCGAGTTGCCCACAATCCATTCACATAATATGAAGTCCGCCCACTTTAATAATTCCATACTTTTTTGCTCGTCATGAGTGTTTTCATATGTCCATTCGTCAATTTTAATGTTATAATCATCTTTTAGATATTTTAGGGCGGGTTTAATAAATTTAAGATCGTTCCCGGCTATGAGTAACCGTTTTTTAGATAATTTCAGAAATTTTTCGTAATCCTTTTCTAATATGGAATTAAAAACTGCATTATATCTTTCATAGAGTGTTATCTTATTTTCAAGGTACTCTATATTTTCATTAAGAAAATCACTTAGTCTATTGAAACATTGCTTTGATATCTTGCCATTTGAATAAAAAATTATATTGTTCAGAGTATTTTTAACTGCAATTGGGAGTCTTAATTCATAATAACTGATACCAATTTTGTTGAGCTTATTCTCAGCGAGTTCCCAAACACTAAGGTGATCATTCAACTCCTTATCTTGATAGCTTTGAGTAGAAGAGAGATTTTTAACATCACTTCTTTTGTAATGGTAATAGAAAAAAGAATTGTAATATTCAATTTTGGGGCGACATGTAAATAAATCAACGTAAAAAAGAGTATCCTCGCCTAGTTTATGATTTTCATCAAAATGAATATTATTTTTAATGATAAACTCTCTTTTAACTATGATGTCTACTGTGGTACTTTGTTTAGATATTATGTTTTTTATTACACCAAGGCTATCTGTGTTGTCACATATAATTATATTTCTATTCACTATTTCACTATTTTTAATTACCTTAATATAACCCTTTACACAATCAAGATCATGCATATCAGCATAATTTACAATTTTTAACAGGTTAAAAGGATCTAATTCATCGTCATCATCTAAAAATGTGATGTATTTACCATTAGCTGCTTTAATTCCGATATTTCTGGGTTTAGATGGACTTCCACTGTTTTCTTTAAGTTTCATGACTTTTATGTTATCATGTTCTTCAGCGATGTTTTCAATGATCGCTACAGTATCATCATCAGAAAAGTCATCAACAACGATTATTTCAATTTTTGATTGATCATTGGTTTTTAAAACGGACAATATTGCTTTTTTAACAGTTTCCTGAGCATTATGTGTCGTGAGAATTACGGAGACATCTTTCATGATATCACACTAATATGATTTTGATTCAAGGTTTTGGGATAATATCCCAATTAATTTGGACAGCTTAAAGAGATCAATCTATAGTATGGTCTTTTATTATCTGTTCAAGTGTTTGTATTATAGAGTTTATATTTCCTCTGATTGATTTATATTTCAGATCAAGCTTACTTAGTGTGCTGCCTTCTTCATATATGGCCCATATATTATTTCCACTTCCGATATAATCGCTAAATTTAGACGGCAAATATGGATTTATTCCTTCTTTATGAGCATCATTTACAATCAAACAGTCAAATTTTGTTGTTAGGTTCAAATATTCTAAAAAGCTAACGTATGGATTAATTTCTAAGTTTTCTAGAATAGAATCATCCTCTATGGATTTTTTGAATTCGTCTACATTATACGTGAAGATATGTATTCTACATTTATTCCTGTAATCATTGTTTAAGACACTGAGTGCCTGAAAAACGTCGTTTAAATTTCTTATTCCGTAATCTCTTCCGAAGTATGCGAGATTAACATAATTATCATCTGGAACATATTCACTTTCAATTAAATCATAAAATTCCTCTTTTAAAGTAGGATGCCTTTCAATCAGGGATTTTTTGTCAACAATATCTACTATATCTTGAATAGGGAATTTACTTGTCATATATCTTTTTTGATTTTCATTGGTAAACACAATTTCATCTGCAAAGATGTATGGTAAATATTCGCATAAAAAAAATATATTACCTTCTTTGTCTTCTGGAAAACCTTGCTCTGATAATAATCTATTCACTTTATTCAGGAATTCTTGATCATTCAATTTTGAATACCGCATTTCTCCGTTCTCATCGTATAAAACAGGGTCTGAAAATTCTGCAACCCACTTAGTACGTGGATATTTGAGTTTACATTCAAATGCGAGAAAATGAGACGCTGGAAGAAATGCCCTACTATAAATCTCTTCATATTCTCCTTTTTTTCTAACATTTTCCTCTATTTTTTCCATCCCTTTTCTACAAAAATCATACATAAGATCCCAATTTCCAAAAGAACCTATGGAAATTGAATCAATTACAAATCGATCTTCAACTAATCCTTCCGTTATGAGATTAAGACGTTTATCAACATCCCTTATATCACTCATATCATTTTGTACAACATCCACTACTTCACCCTGTTTTCTAACACGTTTAGCCATTACGTTGCCACTGGAATCAACATATGGTGGAAAACAGTAGGATATAACCAGTTTTTTGGCTCTTCCTGGACTTTCAATTGTATAAATTGGAAGTTCGATGGAAGTGTCTTTAAATATTTTATTAAATGCACTATTGAAATTGATATTAGAAAACAACACATTTTCAATACTTTTAACTTTTTTAGACGTGTAATTCTTTAAAGTAATTCCCACGTTCTTTTCAATGTAAGAATAACATAGAAGCCCTCTCTCAATGAAATCAGGCATTAATTTAATATTAGAAAATACAAAATACGGTGTATTATTAGATAAAACTCCATCTTGATTTAGTAAATAATTCAAAGAATATACTGATACTTCATTATTTGCATAGCTCTGGTAAATATTCTTAATTAAATGATTGGGAAATTGATCAGATAGGAGTAGTACTAATTTTTTAGATTCATAGCTAATAGATTCATAATGTTTTAGAATGTCTTCAATTTCTGATTCTTTATTAACAGTATAATAAATAGAAATAGAACAGTTTATCTTACTGTATTCGTGTTTTTTTTCAGGTTTTATTGGTTCTTTTTTTGGTGTTATCTTGTTGGGTTCAGGTTTTATTGGTTCTTTTTTTGGTGTTGTCTTGTTGGGTTCAGGTTTTATTGGTTCTTTTTTTGGGTTAAAAATATTTTTCAAGCGTGATTTGGAGTAATGATAAACTTTTTGTATTACATCGGCAGTTTTAACTATTTTTCGTGTTCTATATGCTTTTACTAATCCTTCCAGATATTGATTGTTTATGTATAAGTTTTTGTTTAAGTTTTGGAGTTTTTTTGTTTTCTCTTTTTCATGAAGCAGGTTTGATTGTAGAATTTCGTTGTTTTTCAAGTTCTTGTTTAGGTTTTTGTTTAGGTTGTGGAGTTCTTCTATTTTTCTTCTTTTGTGAAGTAGGCTAGACTCAAGGATTTCATTATTTTCGATTAAATATTCACATTTGGTTTTTTCGGATAGGTATTGGGATTTATATTTTTTGTTTAGGTTTTGGAGTTTTTCTGTTTTCTTTTTTTCATCAAGTAAAATAGATTCATAATTTTGATCTTTAATGTTGGTTCCCCCTGATGATATGTATATTGGCGCCCCAAAATTTCTTTCCTAGTTATGCCATAATTTACACCAGCTTTTTATTCCAAATACATCTTAACTCTTGATTTAAATCATGACAACTCTGATACAACCAGGTATTTATAACTAAACTCATAAACTTAGGTAAACTAAAGGTTATCACCGGTCGGTGCTTTTTTAAATTAATATAATGTTGTTTATACAAATACCTTATGATATTGGTTCTTAACATTAAACCATATTTAATTTGTTATTAAATTTAACACATATAAGTTACAAATGATTAAGAAGAATCAGCATAATAATCAAAATTTATACAAAAGAAATCCCTAATTTAAAATTGTTAATAGTATTTAGATAAATTATTTAATCCTGTAAATCTTTTTGATATTCCCAGATATAGTCAAATAGTAGTTAATACAAGTATTTTTTAGGATGGAGATTCTTCTGGATTGGGTTTAATATGTATAATGTCATGTTAGTTTAATTAACGCAAATAGGTATGAAAATCTTGGTGGTTAAATGATTAGATTTCTCAAAGAGCCAATTAAAAAACAGATGAGAAAAACAGGAATGGTGCGGGAGTTAGAAATAGATAAACAAAAATTAAGAAGCCAAAACAAAAAATTGATCAATGAGTTAAATAATTTAAAAACTGAAAATCGGAAATTAAAAAATATCACCACCAACCTAAAAATAGAAAGAACAGATATAAAAAAGGAATTTTTAAGTTTTGTTAAATCAGAATTTAATCCCTTAAAAACTGAGAATGAGGGTTTGCAGGTTGAGAATGTTGGTTTGAAGGGTTTGGTTGCGGATGCCCAAGCTGAGATTGGTGGTTTGAAGGGTTTGGTTGCGGATGTTCAGGCTGAGAATCAACATTTAAAGGATCAGATGGAGAAGACGCAAAAAGTTAACCAAAAATTTTTATCTGAAAGATCCGAGTTAACAGCTCTTATTAAAGATCAAATAAACAATCTGAAGGTTGAAAATCAAAGTTTAAAGGATCAAATTAACAGACTGAAGGTTGAAAATCAAAGTTTGAAGGATCAAATTTTGAAGGCAGAAAGAGCTAATGAAAAATTATTGTCCGAAAGATCCGATATGGTAGGTTACAGTCTAAAAACGGGTCTTAGAGGGATGAGTACAGATGCAGGTAAACCTGCTATAATAAAGTACATCTTAGAAAATGTGGAAAAGAATGCGAAAATTCTAGACGTAGGCTTTGGTTCCGGAGTTTATGGTAAACTGTTAAGGGCCTTCTTGTATCAAAATATTGATGGGGCCGATGTTTATGAAGAAAATATAAAAGAACTGGGCTTAGATAAGATTTATGATAACATCTACATTAAAAATATCTTGGATTTTGATTTTGATTATTATGATTTAATAATAATGGGTGATGTTCTTGAGCACATTGAGTTAGAATCAGCCAAAAAGTTATTGTCAGGATTTATTAAGGAAAAAAAATGTGGAAATGTTATAGTTTCAATTCCTTATGAGTATAAACAGGGTGAAGCCTATGGTAATCCCTATGAAAGGCATTTACAACCCGATGCTAATGATGAGTATATGGAAAAACATTACCCATACCTCCAGTTAATTGACAAGTCTACAATTCCCCGTCGTGGAGGGATTATGGCCACATATGTGTGGAATAAATACATGCCCCACATTGATTAATGGATCTAAGCAGATTAGAAATAAAATAACAGAGAATTTGTATGGAGTAAATAAATGGATAATAGAAGTATAGTTTTTTCGGATTTCGAGATTTCAAGTGGATCAATAAGTTTTCATTTTAATGACAGTTTTGATGCTGGTGATAGTGATGAAAATCGTCTCTATTTTAATTTATCAGATCCTATCATTCCACAAACGGACTTAATTGCTATTGCTATTTCAACACTGTGTGGAGAAAAATATTTTAGTATCCATTATGAACTAAATGTTAGTCCATCTGTTTTAAAAGATATTTCCGTTTTTACGGGTGCTAAAGTAACCGCATCAGAAAATAATAATGTATTCTATCGAACGAAGAGATATAACATTACATTAAATTTTAGTGGCGGTTTTGATAGTTTATGTACCAAATGTTTAATGCCTGATGATGTAAATTTAGTGTCTATAGATTTTGGTGGTAGATTTTCAAGAGAGCGTGAATTTTACGAAAAATTTGGAGCACATATCATGGAAACTAATTTAGTAGAAACCCCATTGATAGAAGATACTTGGGAGTTTATGGGAATAGCTTCTATTTTATATAGTGATTACCTAGCGACTGCTTTCAATTCTTTCGGCACGATCTTAGAAGCTAGTGAAAATAATCTTTCTGATAATCCTACAGGTGTTAATAATATAAGTCGTCCTCCTTTCAAAATGGCAGGAATGGAAAACGCACCATATGTTCTTGGATTAACAGAGGTTGGTACACTTCTAGTTTTAAGTCATCATGCTCCAGAACTAATTTCTCCGTCTTTGGATTCATTGGCTCATCCCGGCGAAGAAAAAAGGTATAGGAAGCAAGTGCTTGCAATGATAGTTTCAGGGAAAACAAAAACAGATTTTAATTTAAATATTGTCGATCACCCACCTAAACCCTATTTTAAATTTGGAGAAAGTTTCGCCGCAGATTTCCTTTCATTTTATATCATAAAAAATGCAGGGTTAGAAGTTGCTTCTCATACTATAAGTGAAATACCCGACGAGGTGGTGAAGTTAACTAATCGCTTATCTTTGGAATTTTTCGAAAAAATAAATCCTAAATTTATAGTTAATTTTCCTAAACCACTTTTAAATGGGTTTATGTCTAAATTAGAAGCAGCAAAAATTTACCAATACTCAGAAAAAGATTGGGATGAGTTCATTCAAGTTAGAGAAATTCTTTCTCAATATTATGATTTGTCTATCTCTATACTGTAAAGTTTGTTAAAAAGTTTTAACTACAATCTTCAATCACTCTTTTAAGAATTACTTTGGTGTTTTCTATATCATCAAGAGTTGATTTATATTTCACATCATACTGGCTCATAGCACTGCCTTCTTCACAAATTGCCCATATATCTGTTCCACTTCCCAGATAGTCACTTAATTTAGATGGGAGATAGGGATTAACTTCCTTACATTCTTTTGTATGGGCATCGTTTACTATCAAACAGTCAAATTTTGTTGTTAAATTCAAAAATTCGAAAAAGTCAACGTAGGGGTTAACTTCAACGCGGTCACCGATAGGTTTACATTTAATTAATTCTTGGTAATCTTCCGCATCATTTGTAAAAATATGAATTTTGCACTTTTCTTTGTAATGATCATCCAATGAGTATAGGGCTATTAAAACATCATCCAAATTTCTAGTGTTATAAAAAACTCCAAAATATGCTAGGTTAACCTGGTCATTATCCAGTGGATAATCACTCTTTATTAAGTAGTAGAATTCTTCTGGGGGTATGGGGTGTCTTTCAATCCGTGTTTTTTTATCTATAATGTTTCTTAAATTTTTATCTGGAAATTTGTTAATCATATGTTCTTTCTGGTTAATGTTAGTAAATACAATTTCATCTGCAAACACGTAAGGTAAATATTCGCATAAGAAAAATAGGTTATCATCTTCACATTTTGGATAAGAGAGATCCAACAACAAATCATTCAATTTATCCAGGAATTCAGTGTCATTTATCGGTCTATAGCGCAAAGTATCTTTAGTATCATAGAGCATAGAGTCAGAAAATTCTGCTACCCATTTTACATGGGGATATTTAATTTTATACTCAAAGGCCAGGAAGTGGGATGACGGGAACATCACTCTACTATAAATTTCTTCATATTCTCCCTTTCGGCTGATAATTTGATCAATTTTCTTCATTCCTTCATTACAAAACTTTTTTATCAATTCCCATTCATAATAGGAATATGGTGCATCAATCAAAACGTCTTGGTCGATATATTCTTCCGCTATTAAATTAAGTTTCTGATCAATTTCTTTCGCCATTTTACCATGGACAACATCTACAATCTCACCTCCTTCTTTAATCCGTTTTGCCATAACATTGCCACTGGTGTCCATATATGGTGGAAAACAGTAAGAAATGACCAGTTTTTTTGCTAAGTCTCTATTCAGTGCATTATAAGGAAAATAATTTAACTTCAGTTTTCTTATAACTTTTTGCACTGATTCAATTTTCTCAGGATATTCCGATACATATCTATGGATAAATACGCATTGGCCATTTATATTGCCCTTTATGTATTTTTCCTTAGATGGACTGTCAGCAATAAACAGGAGGTCATTTAATTCTTTAATAACATTTAACCTTTCAAGGACATTGAATTTAAAGCCTAGATCTTTTCTTGAAACAGAATGAGGGCTGGTTACTCTATAATATATAGCTTGCTTATTTTTTAGAACATAAAATTCAAGGTCATATAAAGTTATTAACCGGCTGAAGAATTCAACATCTTCTCCACTATGTAAATCAATATTGAACTTTATTTTTTTTAAAATGGAAGAAGGTATTAATTTGCAAGCATTTATTACAATGGCGTTTGGGATTTTATCATATGGATCTTTTAATGGCCCGGAATTTGACAATAATTCCTCGGTTATATAAGAATTAGATGTTTTTCCAGTAGTTTTTTCTACATCAAGAAAACTTGCAAAAACTATTCTATCTTCTGAAGCATTTTTATAAAGTTCTTTTAAATAATTAGGACTGATGTAATCATCAGCGTCAATTAATGTTGAATATTTTCTTTTTGCTTCTGCAATAGCTATATTTCGGGCGTTAGATGCATTGGCGATTCTGCTATAAAGGATCTTTATATTCATTTGGGGATTTTTTTCTTTAAACTCTTCAACTATTTGAGGAGTTCCGTCTAATCTCCCATTGATCACAATAATAACTTCAAAAAGGGCATAAGATAGTTCTTGATTCCGTAGTGATTCTAAGAGTTTAGGAATATGTTTTTCACCATTGTAACATGGTGTGATTATACTAATACCTTCCGTATAGGATGAGACACTCTTTTGGGTCTTAGCATCGTTTGGCATACTATTTGCACTTCAAAATTTTATATAATTAATTTTAATGAACATAATTTTGCCTCGAAAAACTTATAAAGTTTCCTTTTAAACATTTTATAAAACCAGGTGTATGAAAATAATAAGGGAATAACTAAAAATACTTCAACTTCATATTAATTTCTGTATATATCGCTATAATTATATTATTGTTGATTTAGTATGGTATCTACGTTTCCAGACCATATCTTCGTGATGTTAGTGGGGTGTCATGATCATTAGTGTTTAATAACAAAAAATTAAAATATGTCATAAACAACTATAAATATCTACACATCAAATAAAATACTAATAGGCTTCAATACTTTATTAATAATAACTTTAACACTTCTAGGGTTAAGTAAATGATCAGGGAGAATCAAAAATACTTCAACTTAATATTAATCGTTGCAGATAGCTCTGTAATTATAATATCGTTGATTTTAGCATGGTACCTCCGTTTTAGAACCACCATATTGGGAGATGTCGGTGTAAGTGGTTGGGGATTTACAGAATACATGATACCTTTGGTGGTAATCATACCCCTTTACTTGGTTCTCTACTATATTTTCGCTTTATACCGGCCTCAAAGGACAAGTACACTTATCTCTGAAATTGGAGACATAATCAAAGCAAATTTCACCGGATTGGTAGTTCTTACCGCACTCTTATATTTAATCAGTGCAGATGATTATTCCAGGTATGTTTTGCTGGTCTTCGCCATCTTCACCACACTGTTTACAGTTACGGAGAGAATGGTTGTAAGGAATTCGCTGAGGATAATTCGAAGCAAAGGTTACAACCTCAAACATGTCCTGGTGGTAGGGGCTGGTGAGCTTGGCCTTAAATTTGCACGTAGAATAGATGAAAATCAACATATAGGCTACCATATCATCGGATTCCTGGATGATAACCTGGAAAAAGGACACAAAATCTTAAATTCAGAGGTTATAGGGAAGATCAAGGATTTGGAACATTTTGTTTTCACCGAGCCCCTGGATAGGGTGGTGATAACCTTATCCCCACGAGATTATAATATCCTAGAAATTGTAGATGTATGTGAGAAACATGGGGTGAAAGCTGTGATTATACCCGAGTTCTCCAGATATTTCCCAGCCAGACCCAACATAGACATGCTTGACGACATGCCCATAATAGATATCCGATATATACCACTGGATAACGTTTATAAAAAATTTTTAAAGAGGATTTTTGATTGTATCGCAGCTACACTGGCCATCATCATCTTATCACCCATCATAATAGTAACGGCCGTACTGGTAAAACTCAGTTCCCCTGGATCCATTATCTATAAACAGGAAAGAGTGGGCCTGAACCGGAAAAAATTCCAAATCTACAAATTCAGGAGTATGGAAACCCACGATGAAACTAAAATAGCACCCCGGTGGACCACAGAAGACGACCCACGCAAAACTACAATAGGATCATTTATAAGAAGAACCAGTATCGATGAATTTCCACAATTCTTCAACATACTCAGGGGTGATATGAGTTTAATCGGCCCCCGACCAGAACGCCCGGTATTTGTGGAAATGTTCAGGGAGCAAATCCCCAAATACATGATCAAACATTATGTACGTCCCGGGATGACCGGGTGGGCTCAAGTCAACGGCTGGAGAGGTAACACTTCCATCGAAAAAAGGATAGAGCACGATATCTATTACGTGGAAAACTGGACCATTTTTCTTGATCTGAAAATCTTTTTTTTGACTTTCATTCGGGGATTTGTTAATAAGAATGCATATTAAGTTTCGTGCTAAATAGATGTCTAAACTGCTTGAGCCAGAAAAGCGGAGAAGAATCACATTCAACTCCAAAAATAAAGTTGTTATGGATTAAACCTTTATTCTTTCTATTTTGTGTAATTTTTTAAGATCTTATCTATTGAAGTTACCCATATGTCATCGGGAATTACCAAAGTTATTCACTAATATTATATTTTCAATAAATTTTCAACAAAAGATATAATAAGTTGTCTAGTTTATAATATTAATTTGAGAATGAAGCATGTACCTTAAAAATCCCCTTAATTTTATTAAAAAAGCAAATCGGTCATTCAATATCTATCTGGAAAATTATAAGAAAATCAACGATTTTCTAGATGCACAAATGGAAAATCAGACTAAGTTAGATCAATTTATTGCAAGATATGAGGAAGATCGTGAGAAGTTGGATTCTTTGTTGGAAAATCAGGAGAAAATGACTGCTTTGATACCAATTTACGATGAAAACCGGAAAAACATGGATATTTTCATTGATTCATACTCTTCTATAAAGGACGATTTATCCAAAGCTGTTGTTAATTTCAATAGTAATTATTACAAGTTTAAAGATTATTTCTATAATGGAGAAGAGCATCAGTTTAAAAATATGGATACTAATGATTTTTTCCAGATGTGTTTCTTAAACGACATTAAACTCCTTTCTTATTCTCCATCAGAAAACCGTATATTTCTAGAAACTAGAGATGGCATTAAATTAATGACTAATAATCGTTATTATACAATTAAAGAAATTTTTGGGCGTGGAGGATACTCGACGTATCATCTCCATCAGTTTAAGGAATTTGTAGTTTTTGATGTTGGAATGAATAGGGGATACGCATCATTGAAATTCGCAAGTTTAAATTCATGTAAGGCAGTTTATGGTTTTGAAATAGATAATGATACTTATAATTTTGCACTTGATAATTTTAATTTTAATCCATCTCTGAGTAGTAAAATAACTTCATTTAACTTTGGACTTTCCAATGAAGATGCCGATGTTGATATATACTGTCTTCCTGGCTCTGATGGGATTACCACCACTGAGTTGGAATTTACAAAAACCCAAGACGAATGGTTGGCAAGAGCAGAGCAGATGGAGATTAAAAAAGCCCAGGTGAAAGAGGCCGGCCAGGTAATAGCCGATATCATTGAAAAGGATAATATCAAGTCCCATATAGTCTTGAAAATTGATACTGAAGGTTCAGAATACAAAATAATCGATAGTCTAACAAGTTTGGGTGTTTTGGATAAGGTGGATTTAATTATGGGGGAAAGCCATTTGGATTCAGAAAATTTAGATGAAAAATTATTTGGATTTACGAATATCAGCAAGATATATTATAACGAAGTTATGTACGGCTTTATCTATGTGAAAGATGAGCTTTATAAACCATTAACCCTTAAATCTTAAATCTTAAGTATTGACAGCGCCCAATTTATAACTAGATGAATATTTTGATTAAGTATTAATAAAATTAAATTATAATCAAATTTAGCCAATAGCGAAGTGAATACGATGGTAGAAAATTCTTACACCGATCTTAA
>Ga0334892_1001925_pt1 | contig 16085 bp, 9 predicted proteins | sample GraSluR3_MG_4_FD_207213 | JGI IMG/M metagenome (GOLD analysis project Ga0334892, IMG submission 207213) | Sludge microbial communities from methane-producing bioreactor in Wageningen University, Netherlands - Granular Sludge_15_04-R3 | ecosystem: Engineered > Bioreactor > Anaerobic > Unclassified...
GCCCATGTCATCCACATTCAGATAGAAGCGAGTGTTTGAGCGGTTGCTGGCGATGGAGCCGGTCGTGGCTGTGTCTGCCGCGACACTATCGCTTTGGTAGCGAAGTGAGCTCACATAGTCTGTTGCGGTATAGTATACTCCGGCATTTTGGGTGTAGCCTCCGGGGATGAGATCAGTGACGATATCCACGATCACATTTGAGGCGCCATCCCAAATGAAAGGAGCATCAAAGACATGCATATTCCAGCCGACTTCCGGGAGGAAATTGTCCTCATGCCAGACTTGGGTGTAGTTTCCGGTCTCAAATGTGGTGGTAAGCGCTGTCTGATCCGTGGTTTTCATGCGGATGCGGTAGTTTGGCATGGGAGAGCAGTTGTTTAGAGTCTCCACGTTGAATGCCATTGCATAGATCATTCCGGGCACCATGCCGTTTGCAGTGAGATCTGCAGCGGTATAGAGGAATTGCTGACGGAAGTTCTTATAGAAAGTTCCGTAAGGTGTCGGTACACCGGAGGTGCCGGTCACGTCTGTTCCATTGCCGATTTCCGCGATGAAGACATCGGCTGCGGTGACGTTTACGTTCATGCTGTTTGTGGTGTCGTTGTTCGGATTGATATCCCCATCAAGCACTACCTTGCCATAGAGGCTGTGGAGGCCTTCTTCGGTGGGAGTCCAGCTCAGGGTGACTTCCACGGTCTGTCCGGCGGCGACGCTGAGTCCGCTGACGGAATCCAACTCATTGTCGTCTCCGTCAAAGAGCTTCACAAGATAGTCGTCTTGAGTGGCGGTGCCATTGTTGTAGATGCTCACAAAGTAGCTTTGCTCAGAATCGACCGGAGGAGTGGAGGGTCCGCTGATAGAGATGGCAGCGAGGTCATTCGGAGCGATCTCTTCGAGGGTCACATCATCCAGGTAGATGGTGCGATATGTTCCACCCAGACCGTGACGGGCAGCTATATACTGACCGGCAGGATCGTGTCCGGTGAGATTGATTACATACTCATTCCAGTTTGCGTCGATGGCGATTTCTTCTGCCAATTCGAAGGTGGACGGATCACTGGGGTTTGACATAGTTCCGATCTGCAGAGGATAGAGAACTGAGCTACCTTTTGCCATCAGTCGGATGCGAATATTGCTTACATCAATATCGTCACTGAGGATCGGAGAGATCAGATAAAGCTCAGCAGCAGCATCAGCGGAATTTGCCATCTGGACGCAGTTTGGTGCGCTGAAAGGCGAGGTGGTGCTGGTTCTCAGATATGCAGTCGTGGAGCTGCTATTTAAGATGTGACTCCAGCCCAAGGGGAAGTCAGGCACATCCACGGCATCCCAATCTTCAGTAGCAGGCAGAGCATAGATCGTGGCATCTAAGCCGTTTCCGCTCAGAGCCACTGTGTGGGTCTCACGAGTGTTGCCATCGGTGATGGAGACTGTGGCGCTGTGATCGCCTTCAGATACAGGTGCATAGGTGACCTGGAATGTGAAGGCACTGCCGGTGCTGAGGCTGGCAGGGAGATCTCCATCAAGGGAGATTGAGAAGTGATCAGTATCCGAAAGGCTGACTGATGTGATCTCAAGCTGGCCGCCACCGACGTTGAAGATGTTGAATTGCTGTGAAGGAGCACTGCCCAAAAGCACTGTCCCAAAATCCTTTTCAGAAGGGGAGACGGCAAACATCGGATCATCGCTCAGAGGAGCCATGATCAATGTGGTCTTGGGGAAGTTGCCGGAAAGAGTGCCGACACCATGCACATCAGGTGTCATCGGATCGTAGGTAACGCTATCGCTTTGAAGTTTACGAGAGCGGCTTGAACCCACACTCTGTGCTACAAAGTCATCACTGCTGCTATACCAGTTTGCGTCATAAGGTCTGTGTGCATAAAGCACCAAGTTTCCACCGGCATAGGTATAGGGAACTTGCAGTGGGACAGTAATCGTGTTTTCCCCGGAAGGGAAGTTCATGGTGCCATCATAGACCATTACCAGGTCGTTCGGATCGAGCCAGCCGTCACTAAGATCTTCTTGAGTGGTGGTTCCCAACCAGAGACTGATAGGCATATTCTGGAGATCGGTTGTGAAGTTATTGTAAAAACTAACGGCTGTAATGCTTCCGAAAGTTCCGATCTCATTTTGAGGATAGATAGTCTGGAAAAGACTGTTTCTAAAATAAAACTCCCACGGGATACCTTCCAACAGACCACCTTCACCGATGGTCACCGTCATGATGCCTTCGGGCTGGACAGATATGGAAAGCGGGGCTGTTTCATCATTTGTAGGATTACCGTCAGAAGCAAGCACGACTTTGCCGAAGATCTCGGCTGTTCCCTCTGCGGTGGGAGTCCAAGAAAGCTGCACATCAGCTGTGTCATCAGCGCCCAGGGTGGGACCGGCTACGGAGGCAAGCTCTGTGGTGCCGCTCATCAGTTTGACCTGGTAATCACTCTGTGCTGCAGTGCCATTGTTGTGAACTGTCACACTATACACACTGTTCATGTTGACGCTGGGGGTAGTGTTTCCGGATATGGAGATTGCTGCCAAGTCATTTGGCATGATCTCTTCAAAAGTCACATCATCGATATAGATGGTGCGGTATGTGCCGCCCAATCCATGACGGAAGGCGATGTATTGCCCGGCAGCGGTGTGCCCGGCAAGGCTTGCGACATATTCATTCCAGTTTGAAGTGATATCAAGAGTGTGAGCGACCTCAAAGGTGCTTGCATCCTGAGGATCGGACATTGTGCCGATCTCAAGCGGATACAGGGTAGTCGAGCCCTTGCCCATGAATTTCACGCGGATGCTGGACATGTCGACAGCATCATCGATGATCGGAGAGACCAAGACCAGCTCGGCTGATGCATCGGCGGAATTTGCCATCTGGATGCAGTTTGGTGAGCTAAAGGGGGAAGTCGTGGACGTCCTAAGATATGCAGTCGTGGAGCTGCTATTGAGGATGGCAGACCAGCCCAAAGCAAGATCAGGAGTGGTGACAGTATCCCAAGTCTCCGTCACAGGAAGAGAGGTGATCGTGGCGTCTAGGCCATGACCGGAAAGCGGAACGGAATGCACCACGCGAGCAAGATTGTCGGTGATGCTGATAGTGGCGCTGTGGTCTCCCTCAGATGCGGGTGCGTAGACAGCATTGAATGTGAAGTATTCGCCCACGCCAAGATCCATCGGCAAAGTCGGAAGCTCGGTCAGAGTAAAATGATCACTGGCGGGGAGGTTGATGCTGCTGATGGTGAGAGTGCCGATTCCGGAGTTTTGCACGCGGAATTGCTGAGCAGCATTGTAGCCCAAAAGCACATCGCCAAAGTTCTTCTCAGATGGGGTTACCCAAAACTGAGGAGAGGTGGGAGTAGGGCGGATGGTGACGTTGTCGATCATCAGGTCGTTGTCGCCACCTGAAGCTGTGGATTCGCCATAGAAGGCAAAGTATCTGGTGCCGCTCACGTCAGTGAGGTGGATCGTCACTTCTTCACCTGTGTGCGGGATCTCGTTGAACACAAAGTCGGAATCTGTATTGTTCCATTCTCTGAGGATCACGGGATTGCTCATGTCGGCAGAGCTGCTCATGGCGACGATGAATCTATCGTCCTGCTGAGCAGTGGGATCCAAGATCGGCTCCGCGTAGTTCCAGCGAGTCAGGCAGAGGTCAAACTTGAGCTCATAGCCATCCGCCGGGATGTCGATAGCAGGAGTGACCAGCCAACCGTAACGAACAGTGCCATAGATGTTGATCTTGGCAGCGTTGTTGTTGTCAACAATGTTTAACCAATCATCACGAACCCACTGCGTTGTGGTTCCTGTGTGATTGGGATATAGTCCACTGTATTGGGTCCAGCCGGCAACCGGCCAATCCGCAGTGGTCGTTCCAAAGTCTTCAAAAAAGACAGGTTGAGCGAAGAGACTGCACAACCCCAATCCTAGGATAAGGATTGTGAATAGCAACTTGTATCTGTTCATGAGTTTCTCCTTTTTTGGGAATGAAACAGTTTTGTTTGCAGTAGACTGCGCTGAGTAACGTTTTGTTGTGCACATTCACGAACTTCCTCAGGCATATGATCTAGGGAGCATATATCCAAGGATCTGCAGCGAGCAGTGTGGTTAGGAATGGTCATAGGGGTAAAGCGGTCGGTGAAACGTCCGGGATCTTCGAGCAAGGGATCACTTGCGATTAATCTCGGGTCGGCATTTTCATATAATGTACAGTTTAGTGGGATAACCCCGGGGTTTGCTTGCGAAGATAGTGTTTTTGAAAGTGGTGCAGGGCAATTGGCACCAAGGCTTAAAGATGCTCCCAGCGCTAAGCATAGAAGCGAGGCAGACAGCATTTTTAGTTTCATCGCTGTGACTCCTATAGGTCTTTGTTGGTTTGATTTGATCCCCCTCTACGGCTAGCGTAGAGAGATTTGTTATATATCTATCTAAATCTATTCAATCACCTAATCAGGGTCTGATACCAATTTGCGAAACTCGCAAAAATATGTAAAGAGAAATCTTTGAAACCCCCTACATTTTGAAGCTTGGGCAAACAAAAAAGGCAGAGACCAGCTCCGCCTTTCTTTTGGATGTCAAACAAATATTAGTTATTTTTTGACAGCGTCTTTCAGTTTCTTGCCCGCTTTGAATACAGGAACTTTACGTGCCGGGATCTTCAAAGGAGCTTTGGTCTTGGGGTTGATGCCTTGACGAGCTTTACGCTGTGCAACGCTGAAAGAACCAAAACCAACTAATGAGACCTTCCCGCCTTTCTTAAGAGTCATTGTGATGGCTTCAAGGACGGAAGCGAGTGCAAGACCGGCTACTTTTTGGGAAACGCCGGCATCGGACGCGATCTTTTTTACTAATTCATCTCTGCTCATTTTACCTCCTATTGTAGTTTGGATAAGCGTTAGAGATACTTCTGCGTAAAGGAAAAGCGGGATCATAAATTCTGTCAATGAAAAAAAAGCGAATTATGGATTTATTTTAGAGTGACTTGCGCCGAATTGAGGCAATAATCACTTATATAGGCATGCAATACATAGAGATAGGGGTTGTTTAAGTTTTTACACTATTTATAACAAAAACTTAGGCATCAGCTCTTGCCTACCTTTTTTAAGTTGACAAAATCAGCGATCTTCCCAGCGTGTGTATAGATCAAAAAATGGAGGATCCGATGCCAAAATACAGATTAATAGCCTTAATGACACTTGTAACAATGATTGTCATATCTGCGTGCTCATCAAATCAGCAGATTGCAGCCGAGCCTGAGCCCGTGCGCAATCCCCTTGCACTTGCACGCGAAGCCGCCACAGAAGGCGCTGATTTCTATGAAGACGGTCTTTTTGAACAAGCCCTGGCCGCTTTTGCTCTTGCTACAGACCTTTTTAAAGAAGCTGCCCCAATGGCTACCGAGCGCGATTCAATCGCCTTGAATCTTGAAAGAATGGAGCTCAATGTTGCCAAGGCTCATGTTGACTTGGCAATGGAGAGCACAGAATATAGCATGTACAATGAAGCGATAGACCACTATGAATCAGCTCTGGATGTCTATCTGAATCACGAGCCCGTAAACATCAGCCAAGAAGAATTGGATGAATACATCCGCGGAACTTACAACAACCTTGCGATCACAGCGCGTGAATCTGGAGACTATGAAAAGGCAATCGAATACTATGATGATTTGCTTGTCTTGGAGCCCGGTAATGCTGACGTCCTCAATGCAAAATTCTTCATTCTAAAAGACTTTGTCCAAGATAATGATCGTGCCTTCCAAGTTCTGGAAGACTACGCTGCCGCAGCATCTGATGCATCTGCCTACATCATGCTAGCAGAAGGGTATGCTCAAGCGGGCAACTATGAAGGAGCAGAAGCTGCCTATATGATGGTGGAAGAGCTGCGCCCCAATGCCGACACATACACTCGCATTGGAAACTTCTATCGCGCAAACAGCCAGTGGGATAGAGCCAACGTATATCTGCAGAAGCTTGCCGACACAAATCCTCCGGAAGCCACCTTGGCAGTCGTCTATGCTCAGATGGGGCAAAACTTCTCACAGATGGGAAACACAGCCAAGATGATCGAATTCCTCGAGAAATCCGTAGCTCTTGAGCCCAATCCACGCCTGGCACTCACCCTTGCCGGTCATTTCAACAGCGCTCGCAACTGGGCAAAAGTGGTGACCTACAGCAGCATGGTGCTCCAACAGGAAGCAAACAACTCTGCTGCTCGCATGCTTCGCGGTGTCGCATATTATCAACAGCAAAACATGAATGCTGCCAAAGCTGATCTCGAACGTTTGGTCAATGACCCCACCTACGGCGCTCAAGCTCAAAACATCTTGAAAGCCATAAACTAAGCGCTGATACATGATTTGTGGCGGGCGGAGCAACACATCTGTCCGCCGCTTTTTTTGATTATGAAGAAGTTTCGCACAGACGGATCCATCAAGAGCATCTACAAAGCCTCCATAGGCGAGAAAGTGACGCGCCCGCTTTTCAGCACCAAGGTGCCTGCCGGCTTTCCCTCACCTGCTACTGACTACACCGAAAAAGAGCTAGATCTCAACGAACGCTTGCTTGTGCACAAAAAGCACACATACTTCATGGAAGTGGATGGCTATTCGATGATCGGCGCAGGCATCTTCCCCGGAGACCTGGCGATCGTCGACAGAGCCTTGGAGCCCGCGACAAACAACGTCGTGGTTGCTTTGGTGGATGGCGAGTTTATGATCAAGCGCTTGGTCATTGACAAGGGGGAATATTGGCTGACTCCCGAGAACGAGGAGTTTGAGCCCCTCAAGATCACGGAAGAGGCGGATTTCATCATTTGGGGAGTGGTTACTTACGTAATCCATCGTGTCTGATGACGCGCATTGCCATCCTGATCGCTGCGTTTTTGGCTATGGGGATCTTCCTCTCTGCCGAGAGATATGTGGTCGAGGAAATCATATATCTGGAGCCGGGACAGGAGCAATACCCACTCTCAAATCAAGGAATCATCGTCCATTCGGAAAGTGTCATGAGTGATTCCTTGCTGCTTGTCGTCGGGCGTGACTATCATCTGGATTACTCCAAAGGGCTGCTCAATCTGCACATCGTTCCCCAAAGTCCCACGCTTTTGATCAGTTATCTAAAGATTCCTCATCAATATACCAAGAGCATAGCATTATATGAGCGCATCCAGCTTGCAGACAGCATTAGCGTAGTGCCTCGTCCACGATCTGCAGATTGGTTCAATCAGGATTCCAATCTCAAGATCAGCGGTAGCAAGACCTTTGCACTCAGCTTTTCTGAGACCGGGCAGACTGATCTGATGCAATCTCTATATGTCAATCTCAGTGGAGAACTGGCCCCCAACGTGCAGATCGAAGCGCAGCTATCTGACAGCCAAAGCAAATTGAGCCCGGAGGGCGACTCCAAGGAGCTTTCGAGCTTGGATCAGGTCTTCATCCGTGTCTTTGGCAATTCTTGGGAGCTGGGCATGGGAGATCTGGATTTTGCCTTTGAACAAAGTCGCTATCTTCGCTATCAAACCAAACTTGAGGGCATCGCAGTGCACTATGACTCAGATCACAGTGTACAAGCCGCATTTAGCGCCGGAGGAGGGAAACGCGCGCAGATGCAGATCCCGATCATTGATGGCAAGCAAGGACCATACTACCTGACAGCAGGCGGCACTCAGCGCAGCTTCATCATAGTTGCCGGGACCGAAGAGATCTATCTGGATGGACAGCTTTTGCAAAGAGGAACCGACTACTATATTGACTATTCTGATGGTTCTGTGATGTTTCGCAGAATGGTGACTGCCACAAACCTCATCAACGCTTGGTTTCAATATTCGGACGAAAACTATAATCAGTCGACTTTCTTCACCGGCAGCAGATCCCCGCTCACGGATCGACTTAGCTTCTACCACCACTTCATTTATCAAAACGACAACAAAGATAATCCACTGTTGTTTAGCTTCAGCGAAGCAGATCTGGATAGCCTCGCTCAAGCCGGAGATTCAATAGCCTATAGTGATGGCGTGACAGAGACGGATTCTGGAGACTACCGCCTAGTCACGGACAATCTTGGCAATCTCTTCTATGAATATGCACCTGCAGATTCTGCTGCAATATATCACATAGTGTTCAGCTATGTGGGTCCCGGCAATGGCGATTATGAGGAGTTTTCCTTGCGCCGATTCCGCTGGGTGGGCACAGGCAATGGATCCTGGCTCCCCGTCAAGAAACTCATTGCACCTGCAAGCCGGAGCAATCTCGAATTTGGCATGCTATATGAAGGCGATCTCTTCAAAAGTGGCGTGGACGCCATGTATTCTTTCAACGATCAGAATACATTTTCTTCCTATGATAATGATGACAATTCATCGGCGATCTTCTCTTTTTGGCTGGAGCACGATAGTCCCCAGAGCCCATACATGGCAAAGTTGGACGCCCAATATCGCTTTTCGGATATCTATCGCTTTGGCACTGATGGTGCCGTGGATCATGACTTTTCCGGGATCGAACCTGCAGACTCATTGGCGATGGGAAACCTGGATCTCAGCTTTGGTTATGATTCAGGCTTCTGGAAACCTCAGATCCTTCTGCGTTACAGAGATGTGGAAGATCTCTACATCCAGAAAGCTGTGCGGATAAGATCAGAAAATCCCTCCAAAGGGATCCTACCCGCTGCCAGATTCCATCACAGCATTTCGGATCAAAGCGGAGACCAAAACACTTTTTTGCAATACCATAGTGCCGAGCTATCCTGGGCATATCAGATATTGGGGCTTAGGCTATCAGGCTTGTTTTCTGAGCTTGATGATCATGATCCAGCCCTCTATGGAAACCGCTTCCTCAGATGGCAACCACAGTTTTCGATCAATACCGCCCGTGGTCATTCCGCGTTGGCATACACTCGCGAAAACAGCAGCGTCAAGCAGACTTCTTGGCAGACGCAAAGCAAAAGCGACACATATTCCCTCAAACACTTCAGTAGCTATACTGATCATCGCGTAGATCTGGATCTTAGCCACAGATCCATCGAGAATCCACATTCTGACACTTCACCCAAGCTTGCCTATGAATTGCTCAGTCTGCGCAGCAATCACAATCTCTTGGAAGGGGCAGTGGCGCTGTATAACAACTACGAGCTCAATCAGACCGAATTTTTCCCGCGCATTCGCGAGCTTGTCCATGTCGGTGCAGGACAGGGAGTCTATGACAGCACCGGGGTCGTCATCGAAGATGGAGAATACATCTGGGAATTTATCACGGCCGATGTCGGGAGATTGTCCTCAGAAGTCTCAGCCATGACGAGCATCTATCTCAAGCCTGGTTTGATCCTGGAGGAACCTATCTTCAAAAGGATCCAAAGTGATCTATCTCTGAGTGCTACAGAACAGAGCGATCGCTCCAGATCCTGGCAGAGCTACCTGTTTTTGCCGGATCATAGCTTCGGAAGCCAGAGCATCTACGGTCGGCAAAGCTATCTGCAAAATCTCTGGATGGATCTATACAAAGGCCGCATCATCGGGAATTTCTCCATGGATTTTTTGCGCAGCCTCGACAACCGATATCAAAGCTCCGAAAGACTTTATGAAAGCCGACAGCATATGCAGATTGACTTTCGTGGCTTTGCCGGGCTAAACACACGGCTGCGGCTACAGAACGAATATTCTCGGGAAAGCCGCTATGCTTCTGAGATCACGAATCGCGGCCTAAGCAGCAGCTTTGAGAAAGTGCTAAGCCCCCAAAATGCCATCCAAGTGGAGCTCAGTGGGTCAATCGAAGAAGGCAAACAGCAAGCCGGAGATGAAAGCTACCGGATCCAAAGCATCACCGCTTCTCCCCAGATTCGCAGCGTCCTCATGCAAAAGTATCGGATTTCTGCAAGACTGGGCTTGGGCTACAATCACAGACAAGGATCCGGCTATCTGCTCTTTCTACCTCAGAAAAGGCAAGGATTCAATGCCGATGGCAATCTCTCTGCGATCTATCGCATGAATAGTTTCAGCTCATTTAGCGTTGAATATCGCTTCAGTAAATACCCTGATGACAAAGCAAAACACAATCTCAAAATAGAATTTATGGCGGAATTGTAAATGCCGATCTCACTAAGTCCGATTGACTTCATGATCATTCTGCCATTCATCTTTTTGGCAGGTTTTTTGGATGCCATAGCCGGGGGCGGAGGCCTCATCTCCCTGCCGGCTTATTGGAGCGCTGGAATTCCCGCTCACATGGCTTTGGGGACAAACAAGTTTTCCTCATGCTGCGGAACCGTATTCTCCACAGCACGCTACTTTCGGGCAGGAATGATCGATGTGCCGGTGGCAGTGACCGGAGCCGCAATGGCGCTTTTGGGCTCATGGCTGGGCGCCAGCACCGCGATGATCGCTTCGGCTGATTTTCTAAACTATCTGCTGATCATCCTCATCCCGGCAGTAACGGTGCTCACCCTGCTCAAACGCAAGCTAGGATTGACTGACAATGCTCACCTCCTGCGGCTGGGATATAGGCTGATCCTAGGTGCCCTTGCCGGCTTGGTAATTGGATTCTACGATGGATTCTTCGGTCCCGGAACCGGAACATTTTTGATCATCATATACTCTGCTCTGCTGCACTACGATTTTGTGAGAGCAAATGGAAACAGTAAAGTAGTGAATCTGGCGTCAAACGTAGCAGCGATGGTCACTTTTGCTATTCACGGACAGATCTGGTATGCACTGGCCATTCCCGCCGCAGTCTGTGGCATCGCCGGAAACCTAGTGGGATCAAAAATGGTTGTGCTGCGGGGAAACAAACTCATCCGCAAAGTCTTCGTAATCGCCATGCTCCTGCTTTTGGCAAGGGTCTTGTACAACGTGATTCTGTAGTTTAAGACTATGGAAGATTCCGGATACACTTCTTAGCCCCACAAAACTGCTGCGCAATTTTGCGGGGACCCCGAAATCACCCCACAAAATAGCTACGCGATTTTGCGGGGCCCCGAATCGCTTCGCTTCGTGTTCCGGAATGACTGGTTATGGGCTGGTGGAGAAGATACGGAATAACTAATGACTAATGTGGGGTTGGTTGTGAAGATATCGAATGACTGGTTTAGGGTGTGTGCTAACAAGGCAAAAACGTGCGCAACGAACTCTTTATTCTCCATCCTCCATCCTCAATTCGATTTTCCAGAAGTGATCGCTAACTACGACTCCTAATTGTACATCGTAAATCGTACATTGTACATTCGATTTGCCGCAAAGTGGCAAATCGCCTAAGTCCTTATTTTCTCACCGCTTGCACGCTCGACCGGTGAGCGACCGGTGAGCAAGGCATGAGATGCCCATCATTTGCAAGCACTTAGAAGCATGTTTTTTGCAAAAAACGCGACCAATACGCCCTGAAGTCTGTCAAAAAATGACAGGGTAGATTATTTCTCGCAAATGATAATGAGTCATTTATCCACGGGGGCTTGTCCCGGATTCTGAATCTCCCAGATCCTATCCCTGAGCTCTGCGGCTCGCTCAAAATCCAAGTTTGCCGCAGCTTTCTTCATTTCTTTTTGGAGGAGTTCTATCACCTTGTTCACCGAATCCAGCTCAAGATACTCTGCAAAGTCTTGTTTTTCTTGTTTGGGGCTTTCTTTTTGTGCTCTGTCACCATATCCCTCTGCGATTGAGGTAGATTGCATGATCTGTTCGACCGTTTTCATGATGGTCTTTGGGGTGATTCCGTGTGCTTGGTTGTATGCCAGCTGTTTTTCTCGGCGTCGGTTGGTCTCATCTACGGTTTGTTTGATAGCATCGGTGATTACATCCGCATAGAAGATCACTTTTCCTTCCACATTCCTGGCAGCGCGTCCGGAGATCTGGATCAAGCTGCGAGCGGAGCGCAAGAATCCCGTCTTATCTGCATCGAGGATAGCCACTAGTGATACTTCGGGAAGATCCAGTCCTTCGCGCAGTAGGTTTACTCCGACGAGCACGTCATATTCTCCCAAGCGTAACTCGCGGATGAGCTTGGCGCGCTCGATGCTGTCGATGTCGCTATGGAGGTATTTGCTGTTCACTCCGGCATTTACTAGATATGTAGTGAGGTCTTCCGCCATTCTTTTTGTGAGAGTCATTACGAGAACTTTGTGTCCTTTTGCGACTCTTTCCTTGGCTTGGGCGATGAGGTCATCCACTTGGTGTTTGATGGGTTTGATCTCGATCTGAGGATCGACAAGCCCGGTGGGGCGGATCACTTGTTCGACTATCTCGCCTTGGGTCTTGTCCAGCTCATATGCTGCTGGCGTGGCGGAGACAAAGATGACGTTTCTCAGATACTCTTCAAACTCTTCAAATCTCAGAGGACGGTTGTCATAGGCTGAGGGGAGGCGAAATCCATATTCCACGAGGTTGCTCTTGCGCGTATAATCTCCGCCATACATGCCGTGTACTTGCGGGATGGAGACATGAGATTCGTCGATGATGAAGAGAAAGTCTTCAGGAAAATAGTCCAATAGGCAATTCGGCGGATCACCGGGGGCAAATCCCGTTAAGTGGCGGCTATAGTTTTCGATCCCGCTGCAATAGCCCAATTCGCGCAGCATCTCTAGATCAAACATCGTTCTCTGTTTGATCCGATCAGCTTCCACATAGCGGTTATTGTCCAGGTAATATTTGACTCTGTCGTTTAGCTCAGCTTCGATGGCATGAAGGGCAGATGCCATCTTTTCTTCGCTCATAATGAAGTGAATTGCGGGATAGACGGGATATTCCTCCACTGCGCCCAGGCTGTGGTAGGAGATGGGATGGAGTTTTTCGAGATTGACGATCTCGTCGCCAAAAAATTCCACTCTCAGGCAATGCTCTAGATAGGCGGGATATATGTCCACGGTATCACCTCGCACGCGAAATGCGCCCCTCTCGAAGGCGATGTCATTACGAGAGTAGTGTGCCGCGACGAGTTTTTTGAGCAGATCATCCCGCTCAATATGCATGCCGAGTTTGAGGCGGATGAGTGCTTCTCGATATTCTTCGGGAACTCCCAGGCCGTAGATGCATGAGACCGAGGCTACGATGATGACATCCTTTCGCTCCATGAGGCTCATTGTGGCACGCAAGCGTAGCTTCTCGATCTGCTGATTGATGTCTGAATCCTTTTCTATGTATATGTCTTTGCCGGGTATATAGGCTTCGGGCTGGTAATAATCATAGTATGAAATAAAATATTCCACTGCATTGTTTGGGAAGAGCTGCTTAAGCTCACCATAGAGCTGGGCGGCAAGGGTCTTGTTGTGTGAGAGCACCAAAGTGGGACGGTTTAGCTTTTGGATGACATTGGCGATGGTGAAGGTCTTGCCACTGCCGGTGACTCCTAGGAGCACCTGAAAGCGCTTGCCTTCACGGACTCCCTCGCAAAGAGACTCTATAGCTTGGGGTTGATCCCCACTTGGCTCATATTCGGTAATCAGATCAAAATCGGACATTAATCCCCCTGACATCGTGCTATATTGAAATTGTTCTTGACTTATTACAGATCAATTTCAGTGTGGATACCAATTACATGGCAGATGACTATCTGTCGAGAAAATAAATTTGGGAGCCTATAAGATGCTGAACAATCAAGAGTTACAGATTAATTTCGAAAACCTGCTGAAGCTTGGCTATGCTGTCATTGACGTGAGATTTAAAGACTATGATCTCAACAGCGATGCCCACAAACTAGTCATTGCACGGGTGGATTTGGACCGTGATGAGTTTTATCAAGATATGCTCAAGCTTTATACCGGCTTGGAGTTTAAGGCCCAAGAGATTTATGATATTTGGACTGAGATTCTCATGCATAAGATCAAGATGAGCAAAGTCTTGGGACGTGATATCGCCATCAAAGTAGCATCTTTGGATTATATCGAGACCATCTATAGCCACAAATGATCCGGCAAAGCCTCTTTTTGATCAAGCCCAATGCTGTGGCTGAAGGGCATGTGGGGGATATCATCAGCATCGTGGAGCGTGAGCATTTTCGGATCAAAGCCATGCGCATGTTTCGCTTTGACAAAGAGCTTTCCGCGTTGTTTTACAAAGACCATCTGAACAAGGAGTTCTATCCTCGACTTGAGAGCTTCATGTGCTCAGGAGATACTGTTGCCATGATCCTGGAAAAGGAAAATGCCATTCATGATCTGCGAGAGCTCATGGGAGATGTGGTTCCAGAAAAAAGAAAGCCGGGAAGCATCCGAGCACTTTATGGTAAGGGGATCACCGACAATGGCGCTCATGCCTCGGATTGCGAGCAAAGTGCAGTTAGGGAGATCAAGGTACTCTTTGGTAAGAATATATAGCAAACCGGTTTTTGAACCTCTGCGCCGTGCTCATTTAAGAGCAATCCAAAAACCGGTTATTTTAATGAATCAAATCTTAAACAAATACAATCCTGGTGGACTTTAGATACTTCTTTTCCAGCACATTGCAGAATTGCTTCATGAGATTGCGTCTGATCTCCAGATCCTTTGGCAAAGCCGGATCTTGATGGGCGTCATTGATCTTCGTGCCCACCACCACCTCGATGATGTCGCTATCCAAAAGTATATCCAATAGGCGTTTGACCGCGTTGTCCGGCATCTTGTCCCGATCTGTTTCGTCTTGTAGTGCTCGATAGCAGCGAGATAGAGTGATCGTTCCTTCGCAGACCAGATCAAAGCCTTTCATCTTGGCTGTGGGCGGTATCTCAGAACTGGAGCGGATCTCCTTGAGATTGACCTCCATGGGCAGATTTAACTCACGAGAGATGATGGCGGCAGTGGTCCCTCCAGAGATGATCTTTCTGCCGGGAAAATCGCGGATCAATTCCGCCATGAGAGTGTCATGTTCCTTCTTGTAGGGAGGTCCTGTGACCAGCATCGTGCGGCGAGGATTGCGAAAATACAAGGAAGCGCAGCTGATGTCATCAGCCGCTTTGTTGCCATCATATTCACGGGCTTTTTGTGCGACTCTTTTGCAGAGATCTCCCGCCGAAATCTTGGGATCTTCACCAAGAACCTTCTCCAGATAGCTTTCTACACCGCTTTCCTTCCAGCCCAAGGGAAGATGAGGCAATCCCATCCCGGATTGGCTAACTCCATCCGAATAGTAGAAGATCCGATCTCCGGGCAATAGCTGTATCTCTGAGTAATATAGATTGCTTTTGCGGAAGGTCTTGATGGGAATCTCTTGTTTGGGCACATCAATTATCCTCCCCTCCCGAAGAAGGGCGTAGAAAGGATTGTCGTGTTCGACGATGCGAATCTTGCCGTCGTAGCAAGCATCAAGGATCGTGAAAGTGCTATAGCCTATCTGCCGATGGGAGCAGACGGGGAGGGTCTCCAAGATGATCTCAGCAGCTTTCTTGATGTCGATGTTTGAAGACATAAAGCTCGCTGCCATTGTGGTGGTCAAAGTGGCAAGCACGCTGGCTTTGATCCCACTGCCCAAGCCATCGGCAAGGACACAGATGATACCATGTTCTGTCTTGATGCTATGGAAGCTGTCACCACAGGAATAGTAGCCGTCTTTGCAATATTGGAAATGATCGGCTTCCAGGAAGTATCCGTCCATGGCTTAATCCTTATTTGAGAAGCTTTGGATGATCGAGGATAAGAGCACTTCGCTATCCGCAGCATTCTCACCCAAAAGGAAGGCTATCTGCTGCACGGTAGTCAGGTTCTTGCGCATTACCTCATCGGCTTTTTGGATGATCTGTTCGCGCTGAATCACCGGTTCCGTGATGTCTTGCAGGATGCCACCTAAGACGAGATGCTTTTGGATCGAGAACAGGGTGAGACGGATGATGCGTCCGTTGCGACGAATGTCCTGCACCTTCACCTCGGTTCCTTCTTCGATCGCCTTGGCAAAGAGGTCATGAAAGTCAATAAGGCGTTCCAAATATGCACCTTCAAGATCAGGATCCGCTTCTGACACGATGCTGGCATCGCCTCCGATGATCTCGATGAAACGGTTGTTTGACTCAATGATCTTGAGGTTTTCATCTACAATCACCACTCCCGAGGGCATTGCTTTGATGAGAGCAGCTGCTTTGTTTTGAGCGAGTTTGCGCAGATAGGATACACACATCGCAGGCTCTGCCTTTTCCTCTATCAGAG
>Ga0334892_1001930_pt1 | contig 16036 bp, 16 predicted proteins | sample GraSluR3_MG_4_FD_207213 | JGI IMG/M metagenome (GOLD analysis project Ga0334892, IMG submission 207213) | Sludge microbial communities from methane-producing bioreactor in Wageningen University, Netherlands - Granular Sludge_15_04-R3 | ecosystem: Engineered > Bioreactor > Anaerobic >...
ATCATGGGTTAATTATATGTTTGAAACATCAGATTTCATTACTTTGTTCATTTTATGGAACCATGATCACTGACCGATGAATTAAAGTATCTTTGCCTCGTGAAAGACAGAGATATTTGCTGATAAATATTTTAAGGTCTTGATATTACGATTTTTTTTAATGAAGTTGACACTGAATAATATATCAGTTAAAATCATATCCGGGGGAATACTGGCCCTGATTATTGCAGTCCTTTACCTTGGACACAAGGGTGCTTTTAGCAGACGCAATACTTCCTTTGACGTTGCTGCAGATGCTGATGTTACCATGATAGAGATGCGCCAGGGTGATGAGAAGGTGGTATTGCGTAAAACCAAAGATGGCTGGACGGTCAATGAAGCCGGTGAGGCAAGGGGCAGTGCAGTGAGCTTCCTGCTGCAGATACTGAGGGAGATTGCGATTAAGTCTCCGGTGTCGGACGATATGTATAACAGAGAGGTTGTGGAGACAGGAATAGAGCCTGTAAGGATCAGGGCCACGTCGGGTCGCAAACTGCTGACCTCGTTTCTTGTCTGGAAGACAGAAAGCAATATATATGGCAATATTGCAAAACGGAGAGAAAAGGGAAAATCCTTCATACTTTACATCCCTGGATATGAAGGGAGTATCGGGCAGGGATTTAATATGAATGAACTCTTCTGGAGACCATTCAATATATTCAGCATCAGTCCGTCACAAATTGCCTCGGTAGAGGTATCATATACAGACAGACCCGATGATTCTTTTGTGATTCACAATCCGTTTGCCGGTGAGTTACCTGGCGGATTGAAACCGGCTATTGAAGGGTATGATACTGCTATGGTGAGGCGGTACCTCTCTTATTATATCTGGGTTCCGTTTGAGAACTGGGCATTTGAAACCGGGATTGAAGACAGAGACTCAATTGTTGCCGGTGAGCCCGAAGCAGAAATATCAGTTGTACTAACAGACGGCTCCACGGAGGTACTTACTGTCTGGCGTCGCCGGTTGGAAAAAGAGGGAGAACTGATTGTCGATAATGACAGGGTTTGGGGAAGAAAGGACGAAGGATCACAACTTTTTGTCGTCCGGTATTTCGATCTCGATCCGTTGCTTAGGAAGAAAAGTTATTTTTTCCAGCCTGATTAATATTTGACAGTAAGAGTTTTTTTTGTAATATTGATAATTCCGAAGCGGTTAATGACATTGCTGATTTTCAAGTTGTTGACTTTTTTGGAGATTGAAATAAGAACATATAACAATAAAAATCCGGAGATAAAATGAAATTTGTTGTATCGAGTACCGAACTACTGGGTCACCTTCAGGCAATAAGCCGTGTGATAAGTTCGAAAAATACCTTGCCAATTCTCGACAATTTTTTGTTCGACCTCAAAGGTAATACCCTTGAGATAACTGCGTCAGATCTTGAAACAACACTGATTACGCAGCTTACTCTTGAAAATACCGAGGGTGATGCTTCCGTTGCCATCCCTGCAAGACTTCTTCTTGATACTCTGAAGGAGTTCCCTGAGCAGCCTCTGACCTTTGATATCAACACGGGAAACCTTCAGGTTGTTATCAACAGTGAGAACGGGCGTTTTAGTGCCGTGGGTCAACATGGGGTAGATTTTCCGGTACTTCCCTCTCTGAAAGCAGAGAAGAGCAATAATTTCACCCTGTCGGCAGACTTGCTGCTTTCAGGAATTACCCGCACCCTGTTTGCCACTGCCGATGATGAACTGAGGCCGGTGATGGGCGGAATATTTATTGAAGCCTCAACTGACAGTCTTACCTTTGTTGCTTCCGATGCCCATAAGCTTGTGCGGTACCGCAGGAGCGACGCAATGTCAGAGTCTCCATGTTCGTTTATCTTACCGAAAAAGCCGGCTTCGCTTCTTAAGAATATACTGGGGCGGGAAGAGGGCCCGGTTAAAGTTGAATTTGACGACAAGAATGCTTTCTTTACGCTGTCAGGATACAAGGTGGTTTGCAGATTGGTTGAGGGCAACTATCCCAATTACAATTCAGTAATCCCCAAGAGCAATCCCCGCAAGGTGAGTGTTGACAGGGTGGAGTTCTACAACTCGCTGAAGAGGGTGTCGGTTTTCTCAAACCAGGCCAGCAACCTTGTGAAGATGCAGTTCACCGGTAATCAGATGGTTATCTCGGCACAGGATATCGACTTCTCAATATCAGCATACGAAAGAGTTAAGTGCCGCTATGAAGGCGACGAAATGGAGATAGGGTTCAAGTCTGTCTTCCTTCAGGAGATACTGGGCAACCTGGCATCACAGGAGGTTCATATCGAACTCGCCGATCCGACCAGGGCAGGGCTGTTCCTTCCGGCTGAGAATGACAACGATGCCGAGGACCTGCTTATGCTGCTGATGCCGATGATGATAAATGCGTAGGTAAGGTAACAGGTAACAGGTATCAGGTGCCAGGTACCAGGTATCAGGTATCAGGTACCAGGTATCAGGTATCAGGTATCAGGTATCCATGAACATGATATCTGCCACTTACTGCCTGGAACCCGGCACCCGGAACCTGACACCACTTGAATAATCAGGATATCTCTCCCCCTTCCGGGTTTTATATTAATACCGAAATGAAAATTATATGCATAGGCCGTAATTACAGGGAGCATGCCGAGGAGATGGGCAATGCCATTCCTGATGAACCGCTGTTTTTTCTGAAACCCGATTCATCGATAATTAAGAATAACAAACCATTTTTTCTGCCCGATTTCTCTGATGAGATCCATTATGAGGCCGAGATAGTGGTCCGCATCTGCAAGCTGGGCAAGTCGATAGATGAAAAATTTGCATACAGGTATTACGATGCCGTAACCCTTGGCATTGACATCACCGCCCGTGATCTGCAGCGGCGGCAGTCGGAGAGGGGAGATCCATGGGAGATATGCAAGTCGTTTGACGGATCGGCACCGCTGGGAAAGTTTCTGCTGGTTTCGGAGCTGGGCAACGTCCATGACCTGCCCTTCAGGCTCGAAAAGAACGGCGAGGTGGTACAGCAGAGCAGCACTGCCCATCTTATCTTCGGAATAGACAGACTTATATCATACGTTTCACGATTCTTTACCCTTAAGACAGGCGACCTTATATTCACCGGCACCCCGTCGGGTGTGGGTCCCCTTCAAAAGAACGATCATCTCAAAGGATACATCGCCAACCAGCCGGTAATAGATTTTTATATCAGGTAGTTGAAAAGGGAATTGCACTGCGTGCGTAATTCATTGTCATTTGCACTGCGTGCGTAATTCGTTGTCATTTGCACTGAGTGCGTAATTCGTTGTCATTTGCACTGCGTGCGTAATTCGTTGTCATTTGCACTGCGTGCGTAATTCGTTGTCATTTGCACTGCGTGCGTAATTCGTTGTCATTTGCACTGCGTGCGTAATTCATTGTCATTTGCACTGCGTGCGTAATTCGTTGTCATTTGCACTGCGTGCGTAATTCATTGTCATTTGCACTGCGTGCGTAATTCGTTGTCATTTGCACTGCGTGCGTAATTCGTTGTTATTTGCACTGCGTGCGTAATTCGTTGTCATTTGCACTGCTTGCGTAATTCGTTGTCATTTGCACTGCGTGCGTAATTCATTGTCATTTGCACTGCGTGCGTAATTCGTTGTCATTTGCACTGCGTGCGTAATTCGTTGTCATTTGCACTGCGTGGGTAATTCGTTGTCATTTGCACTGCGTGCGTAATTCGGGTACGCCGTCATATATTGCCAATAGACTTTATGTAGTTATTTAGCTTTATTCCAATATCATCAATTCGTTTTGTAAAATCGGAAAAGTCAGAAGAGGTTATTAATTTCCTGTTATTCGCCTTGGTAAGCCATGTTTTTGTTTCATACAATGATCCCCGCGAATAATAGGTGAAATGTTTTTTTTCACGGTAATGAAACCTCCCGAATCCCTCGCTGAGGTTAGCAGCAACGGAATCAACAGCGCTTACCAGCTGCCGGCCTATTGTGTCTCTGGCATAGCTGTCCCAATGGCTTACTACCTGCCAAATATCTTCTGCAATCTCCATAGACAAACTGTAAACATTTAAATCTTCTATTTTCATTTCCTTTTAGCACTTGGTTTTCTCTAAGTTAATAAAAACTTTCCAACCGAATGACTATTGAATAACCACCGAATTACCACCGAATAACCACCGAATAACCACCGAATAACAACCGAATGACTATTGAATTACCACCGAATTACCACCGAATGACTATTGAATGACCACCGAATGACTACCGAATTACCACCGAATGACTATTGAATTACCACCGAATTACCACCGAATGACTATTGAATGACCACCGAATGACTACCGAATTACCACCGAATTACTATTGAATAACCACCGAATGACTATTGAATGACCACCGAATTACCACCGAATGACTATTGAATAACCACCGAATGACTACCGAATTACCACCGAATAACTATTGAATTACCACCGAATGACTACCGAATTACCACTGAATGACCACCGAATAACTATTGAATTACCACCGAATGACTACCGAATTACCACCGAATAACTATTGAATGACCACCGAATAACTACTGTATTCCCAAAGCTACCTCCTCGACAGTTTCAAGAAGCAGCCTCATATCCTCTTCTGCTGTGAGTGGATTGATAATTGTCACCCTCAGCCAGAGTTTCTCCTCGAGTTCGGTCTGTACTATGTAGAATTTACCCTCTTTAATGATTTTATCGCGGATGGCAGCGTTGAGGCTGTTGAGCTCATCAGTCTCCATGCCACCCGGATTGTACCTGAAGCATACTATGTTGGCGTCGGGATCGAGGGCAGCCTCGAAATTGTCCCGCTCTTTTACCATTTCCGCAAATCTCTTTGAAAGGTCGTAGCGGCCATCGATATAGCTCCCGAAGTAATCTTTGTCGTAGTATTTGAATGCGGTAAAGGCGACGAATCCGAGCGAGCTCTTGGTACACTCGAGGGTTCTCTTTGCGCTGTTATACCACTCATTTTCAGTCTGCTTCTTAAACAGATAGGAGGCTTTCTGTGCGAAGGTTTCATATGAGTGTCGGCCATCGCGGAACAGCACCATGGTATTCAGTCCTGGTACCAGCAGCATCTTGTGAAAGTCAATCACCACCGAATCGGCTCTCTCTATTCCGCTGATATAGTGTCGGTATTTGTCAGAAAAAAGCACGCCCATTCCGTGAGCTCCGTCAACATGCAGCCATAGATTGTGCCTCTCGCAGAAGTCGGCTATTGCCATCAGGTCATCGTAGGAACCGGTGGCCGTTGAGCATGAGTTGGCGATAACCGCGGCTACCGATATTCCCTTCTGGAGCGCTTTTTCGTAGTACTTCTCCAGCAGGTCGGTGCGCATCCTGTAGCTTTTATCATACGGCACCTTTATCAGGGCATCGTTTCCAAGACCCATAATCTTCACGTTCCTGGCCACGCTGTAGTGCGACTGGTCGGTGACCATGAAGCCTGTCCTGAGCCCCTTCATTATACCCTCTTCCCAGACGTTATATGTCGATTTCACCTGCCTGATGGCGAGCATGGCTGTGAGGTTGCCGGCGCTTCCTCCGTGGGTGAATATACCGTCGGCGCTGTCACAGTAGCCAATCATGCCCGAGAAGAGCTTAATGAGGTTACGTTCCATTGCCATGGCAACGGGACCCATCTCATAGACTGCTGCTCCGTTATTAAGCAACGTGGTACAGAGCTGTGCCAGTGCCACGTGGGGCAGGGGTGAGGTTACCTGGTGCCCTGCGTATCTCGGGTGGTGAAGGTGATTTGAGCGCTCCACCGCTTCCCTTAAATAATCAATGAACGGTTCCTGACTACCCCTTTTGAAACTTTCGGAATATATTGCCGCCAGTTCGTCGGGCTCTGTCCATGGCAGTACTGGTGTGTCGGGTCTGTTGGTGACCTCCCTGAGGTAGTCGGAGAGGAGGTCGATGATTTTGTGGCCTTCGTGCCTGAAGAGTTCGGGGTCGAAGGGTGCCTGTTGAAATTTGTCGCTGCTCATCAGGAGTCTTTTTTGTAATGTTTAAACCAATATTAACTGCTTATGGTTCACCGTTATGAACAATAAAAAAGGAGCAAGCTTTAATTCAGTAACTGCTTACTGATGAGCTGCCTGCTCCATTATTAATAGCAGGTTAGGTTGGTTTTAGCAGTGCCAAATTATTAAAAAAATAAATATGATCTTCTAAAAAGTCGCAGGGTTGCTCAAGAACATATTTTACTCTTGCATCTCGGTGAGCAGGTTTCTGAAGAAGACTGCTGTCTGTCGGTGATGGTGTGCTGAGCCATGGCTTGCGGTTTCCTGCATCGTATGCCTGTCTGAAAGTGATTTTTTTATTACATCGAAAATGTGTGTGAGAGTCTGTTGCTTTTCTCTGCCGGTGGTTTCAAGGAAGTCGGACAGAATATTGAATCTTTTTATCTGGATTTCGCACAATTCTGGAAGGAACTCATAGACCTTAGCCAGGTGCTTAATGCGTCGGGTGGCATTTGTGACTATCATGTCTGCCAGACAGGACTCTGGATTGTTGCGGGCCAGGTAAATCTCTATATACCTGTATATGCCCGTGTAGCCGAAAGCGTCCATATCGTCGGCTACAGAAAGTATGGTCAAAAGGGAATCAGGAGGGGAGGTTTCGGTGTAGCTTTTGTCGTCGTGGTTCTCTACGACAAACAGTATCTCTTCATGGAGATATTGCGGTATGTCATTTTCAGTAAGGAACCTGCGGCATATGTCTCTGCTTTCGCGGCCATGTCTTTCACCTGCGTCTATGGCCATTCCTGTATCGTGGGTCATGCAGGCAATGAGAAGCTGTTCCTGGAATCCCGTTGTAAAGCAAAATCCTTTTCGCTGCAGCTCTTCCAGTATTGTCCGGGCGTTTCTCCAGACACGCCTGTGGTGGTTAAGGTCGTGGGAGGGCAGTAGCAGGTTACCGTACCGTGTTGATATGAACTCTTCAAGCCGGAACAGGTAATCATTAAGGTTAATACTATCGGGATGCGGGGCCAAAATTACTTCAGCATGCTTTCGGCAAGGTCGAGGATAGTTGTATCATCTAATGTAACGAAGCCCCCTCCGGGGCCCTTCTCGATATGGATTCCGACAGCTTGTCCCCTGTCGTAATTCCATCCTCCAAAATAGTTTCGTACAGTCTCTTCGTTCATGTTCAGCCGGTCAGCGATCTTCTTGACGCTGCCGGCCGGTAAGCTGTCTTTGATCTTGCGCAACTCGCTGAAGGTCATTGTTCTGGCCATATCGTAATGTTTTTCGTACATAACTATTAATAATGTATACTCCAAAGGTAGCGATAATAAAGAATAAAACAAAATGGGTATCAGGTGTCAGGTGCCAGGTGCCGGGTATCAGGTGCCGGGTGCCAGGTGCTGGGTGCCGGGTGCCAGGTATCGGGTACCGGGTATCAGGTGTCGGGTGCCGGGTGCCAGGTATCGGGTACCGGGTAATAGGTGCCGGGGATGCTGGGAGCATTAGGTTTATGGAATATGCCATTTACGCCCCTTACGCCTGTTACGCCTCCTACACCTCCTACGCCTTCTACGCCTGTTACGCCTTTTACGCCTTTTACGCCTTCTACACCTCTTACGCCCCTATGCCACTATGCCCCTATGTCACTATGCCACTATGCCATTTACGCCCCTTACGCCATTCCCTTTACATCCCTGATGATATATACATCATAATCGCCCAGGTATTTGAAGCCTGCCTTTTTGTAGAGGTTGATGGCTTTGATGTTTGTCTGGTGGACTTCCAGTTTAACCTGACAGCCCTTCTCCTTTACGAATTTTAACGACTCCTGCAGCAGCGGTTTTGAGAGACCGCGACCCTGATGCGAAGGGAGTATGGCAAAATGGTGAAGATGTATTCTTCGTCCGTCGAAGGTCATCCACGATGAGCCGATCAGCAAACCATCATCGTCCTCCATTATCAGCATCTCTCCGCCAAGTCTGACCGACCGCAAAATAGTCTCATTATCGTCCCCGCGGTCGGGACGTCCGACATCGGTTGCCATCCAGAGTTCACAAAGCGCAGGATAATCGCTTTCACGGTAATCTCTGATGTTATAATTCATTCTATTTAATTATAAGGCTATACGTTTCATTATCTCTCTTCGGCGACAGGAACGGGGTGGGGTATTGCCCGTTCTATTATTGTTGCACCACTACGGGGTGCGATTGTATCCTCCCCACACCTCACACCGCATACCTCTGACCCTAATTCTTCTCCACATACAGCTGACCCGCCTCGTGGCGCCTTACCCTTACCGCACTTCCCTTTTCGATGTATCCGATCTCCGACCTGGCATCATAGATATGATCTTCAATCGTCACCTTTCCTGAGGGTCTCAGTGCTGTATGAGCCACCCCTGTCTTGCCGACTAGGGAGCTTTGTGCTTTTGTATCGAAGCTGACGTAACCGTCATTCAGTTCCTGGACCTTTTCCAGCGCCAGGCTGCCGAAAATACGATTGGGACTGAAGAGCTTGCGGCTTAGCCACAGCGACAGAATAAAAGCCATCAGCATTGATCCCATTACAAGACTGAAAGCCAGGAGAGCCTCACTGACTCCGTTCTCTGACGGACCCCAGTTAAAGACTATCTTATCTATCATACCGAAGGTGAGTCCGGTGACAATTCCAATGACGCCCAGCACCCCGGTCACACCGAAGCCCGGGATGGCAAATATCTCGACCGCGACAAGTATTATTCCCGCAACAAATACCACTACAGGCCAGTTAGAGGCGAGTCCTTCAAGATACAAGGGTGCAAAGTAGAGTACGGCAGCAGTGACGGCAGCAATAATAGGAAATCCCACCCCCGGTGTCTGCAGTTCGAAGTAGATGCCTCCGATGATAACCAGAATCAGCAGACTCGAAACGACCGGATTAACAAGCAGTTGAATGATTATCTCCATTGTCGTGGGCTTGAACTCATGCATTTCATAATCTTCAAGTCCTGCCCTTTGCAGCAATTCTGCAATAGTCGTCACCTCCGCCTCGCAGAAACCGTATTTGATAGCTTCCTGTGCCGTCAGCGTCAGCACCTGCCCGGTATCAATAACGCCGGCCACAGATATCCTCGGGTCAACCATCGCCTGGGCGATATCGGGATCGCGATGCCACACCCACGTAGTATCACCGTCGGTCACAACAGGCTTCTTCCCGTGTGCCTCAGCAGTTGACCTCATCATACCGCGCATAAACGACTGGTATTTGTCAGGAACCTGCTGCCCTGTCTGATCGACAACCGTTGCGGCGCCAATGGAGCCTCCCGGCCTCATATAGATACTGTCGGCGGCTATGGATATCAGAGCTCCCGCTGAAATGGCCTGGTTGTCAATGAAAACCAGTACCGGAATCTCTGAATTCAGTATTTTCGTGCGGATAGAGTCAGCAAAGTCAACCTGCCCACCGTAGGTGTTCATATGAATCAGTATGTAGTCTGCACCTTTCTCGCGGGCCTCTGCGAAACTCTTCTGGGTAGTCCTCCAGATGGGGGCAGCTATCATCTTCTTGATATCAAATTTGTATATTATCTTACTCTGTTCCTGAGTCTTGATTACATCCTTCAGGCTATCCTGCTCCACAGTTTTGACCTCATCCTTTAGGCTATCCTGCTCCACAGTTTTGACCTCATCCTTCAGGCTATCCTGCTCCACAGTTTTGACCTCATCCTGCAGGCTATCCTGCTCCTGAGTCTTAATATCATCCTGAAGATTACTCTGCTCCCGGGTATTGATATCCTCCCTGGGCGTACTCTCCTGTTGTGCAGCCGTATTAAGTGACATTGTTGCCAGCAGCAGTGCCGCCGCAAACATCGGTAAAGCTTTCATATAAGAATCGGATTTAATGATTTCATGTATTCAAGGAAGAGCTCCAGTGCCTTCTGCTTGGGCTCATCGTAAGGATAGTCGATATTGGTGTTTAGATATTCCAATATCTCTCCGGCTGCGGGGTATTTAAGGCGGTTCATCTCTTTGACGGCAGCCTCCTTGTTTTGCAGTCCTGATTCCAGCGAGGTGTTGAACACCCTCACAAACTCTTCATCGGGCTTATTTGTTGCCACCCAGCATGCAAAGGCGAAAGGGAGGCCGGTCATCTCTTTCCACTCATGAGCCAGGTCGTAGCCGTATCTGAACCGGTTTTCCATGGCAAAGCACTGATCACCGATAATGACAATAGCTTCCTTTTGTCCTATTAACGAATAGTTGAACTCCCTGCCGGGATTCATCCATCTGAATTCCTTTTTCCAGTGATGTCCTGCCAGAACCTTTGCCAGGTTGACCGAGGTTACCGACCTGTAGTCGAGCCACACTGTCTCAATATCTTCAATTTTACTGTTGCTGAACATCATGACTGTGCGCACCCGCCCCGTGGTTCCCACACAATAATTGCCTATGATGACAGGATTTTTCAGCAATGGAATGGCGGCCACAGGAACGAGGCCGATGTCGGCGGTTCCGTCAGTGAGCCTGGCTGCGATGCCGGCGGGATGGTCGAAATCGAGCTCAATATGAGATGAAACCGGACCGTGCTTCAGTCCCCAGTTCATTGGATAACTGTTAGCGTATTTTACCGTTGAAACCCTTATTTTGTTCATGATTGATTGTCTGTTCAGCGGCCATGAAAGCCTCTGCTAAATTACTGTTTTAATTTTTTTACACCGCTGTAAAAGACTATTTTTGCGGTTGTATTGTTATAACAAACGTAAATAACTTCTGTTTGTGATGGAACTCGGTTTTTTGACGGCAATTTCACCTGTCGACGGCAGGTACCGCGGAAAAGTGTCGGAACTGGCGAACTATTTTTCTGAGTATGCTCTTATTAAGTACAGGCTTATTGTTGAAACAGAGTATTTTATTGCTCTTTGCGAGGCCGGAATCAAAGGGGTTGATGATTTCGACAGCACGAAGTTCGGCCTGCTGAGGGAGATGGCGCTGAATTTCAGCCTCGCCGATGCCGAACGTATCAAGCAGATAGAGAAGACTACAAACCACGATGTTAAGGCGGTCGAGTATTTCATGAAGGAGAAGTTTCATGAGGCCGGACTGCAGAAATGGGCTGAGTTTATTCACTTTGGCCTGACATCGCAGGATATCAACAATACAGCGGTTCCTCTGTCGCTGCGCGATTTTATGGACGACATATACAAGCCCCAGCTCTTCGAACTGCGGGAGAAGATAGCCGGCCTGGCTGATGAGTGGAGCGGAATTCCGATGCTGGCCCGTACTCACGGACAGCCTGCATCGCCGACAAGGCTGGGTAAGGAGTTCGATGTATTTGTGGCCAGGCTTGATGAGCAAACCAAGTATTTCAACTTCATTCCCTTCTCTGCTAAGTTCGGTGGAGCCACAGGCAATTTCAACGCTCACGCGGTTGCTTATCCCGATGTCGACTGGGAGGGCTTTGCCGATGACTTTGTAAACGATGTGCTCGGACTGAGCCGCTCGCGGCCCACCACGCAGATAGAACACTACGACAACCTCGCCGCCCTCTTTGACAATATGAGGCGTATAAATACGATACTTATCGATATGGCGCGGGATATATGGACTTACATATCGATGGACTATTTCGGGCAGAAGGTGAAGGCAGGAGAGGTGGGGTCGTCGGCGATGCCCCACAAGGTCAATCCTATCGATTTCGAGAATGCTGAGGGCAACCTGGCTTTGGCAGATGCGCTTTTTACCTTCCTGGCTTCGAAGCTGCCGGTTTCGAGGCTGCAACGAGACCTTACCGATTCGACTGTGATGCGGAATATAGGCGTTCCGATCGCTCATACACTGATTGCCTTCGGTTCCCTCATGAAAGGCCTTGACAAGCTGATAGTTAACGGCGATAAAATTGAGGAGGACCTGGCCGGTAACTGGGCGGTGGTGGCGGAGGCGCTGCAGACGATTCTGAGGCGTGAGGGCTACCCTGAACCGTATGAGACGCTGATGCGGCTGACGCGCACGGGCCGCAAGATAACGCGCGAGACGGTGAATGATTTTATCGATGGCCTTGATGTTGGTGAGGCTGTGAAGGAGGAGATGAGGCTGGTGACTCCGTTTAATTATACCGGCATTTAAACAGCTTATTCTGAGATGGATAGTATACGCATCCTGCTGAAGTTCATATCGCCTTACAGGTGGCAGGTACTTAAGAATTTCATTTTCAACATCCTTAGCGCGCTGTTTGCGCTTTTTACGCTGACGCTGGTGGTGCCGTTTCTGCAGGTGCTTTTCGATCAGGTGGAGCCGGTGGCGCACCCGGGCGATTTTGAGTTTAACTTCACCTACCTGAAGCAGGCGGTCGACCACTGGTTTTTTGCGTTCATTGACAGGCACGGACCGGTCAGGTCGCTGCTGATGGTGGGACTGCTGGTGATTGCTGCCAGCCTCTTCAAGAACGGTTTCATCTTCCTGGCAAATAATAATATGGCTTTTCTCAGGGCGGGAACCGTCAGGGACCTGCGCAGGAAGATATACCGTAAGGTGCTGCGGCTTCCGCTGGGGTATTTCACTGAAGCCAGAAAAGGCGATGTGCTTACCAGGATGTCTAATGACGTGCAGGAGATCGAGACTTCAGTGATGGCGTCGCTGACGATGCTTTTTCGTGACCCATTCTATATTATTATTTTTCTGGTGTACCTCTTTTCGATAAGCTACCAGCTTACCTTTTTTGCACTGCTGATGCTTCCATTCAGCGGATGGTTTATAAGCAAGATAAGCCGTACACTGCGGTCGGCCAGCTTTGCCGGACAGCAGCACCTGGGGAGGTTGCTGTCGATCGTCGAGGAGACACTCACGGGGCTGCGGATAATAAAGGGCTTCAATGCAGAGGAGAAGATGACGTCACAGTTTACGGAGTCGAATGAGAGATATGCCAGGATTTTCAGAAGGGTTACAAGGAAGAACTATCTGGCCTCTCCGCTGAGTGAGTTTCTGGGGACTGTGGTGGTGATGGTGCTGATGTACGTGGGTGGTATAATGGCGATGAAGGGATCGGGATCGCTGACACCTGACAGGCTGATAGCCTTTATCCTTGTGTTCTCACAGATAATACAGCCTGCCAAGCAGCTGACAGGAGGGTGGTTTGCAATACAGAAAGGGATGGCTTCGGTGGAAAGGATAAACCATGTACTTGATGCTGAGGACAGGATTATTGAGAAGGAAAATGCGCTTCCTGTTGAGGATTTTAAAGGTTCGATAGAGTTCCGGGATGTAACCTTTGCATACAATCATGAACCGGTTTTGCGCAATATAAACCTGAAGATCGAGAAGGGACAGACGCTGGCTATCGTGGGCAAGTCGGGAGGCGGCAAATCGACACTCGTTGACCTTATACCGAGGTTCATGGATGTTGATGAGGGAGCGATACTTATTGATGGTGTTGATATCCGCGACCTGAAGGTTCACGACCTCCGCAGCCTGATGGGCATAGTGAGCCAGACACCTATCCTGTTCAATGCTTCCTTTGCTGAGAATATTGCTTTTGCCGTTGACGAGTATACACAGGAAGAAGTGGAGCAGGCGGCCCGCATTGCCAATGCCCATGGATTCATTATGGAGAATGATGAGGGCTATGAATACCTTGTGGGCGAGGGCGGCAACAAGCTCAGTGGTGGACAGAGGCAGCGCATAAGCATTGCCAGGGCGATAATGGCAAATCCGCCCATACTTATACTCGACGAGGCGACCTCTTCACTCGACACCGAATCGGAGAAGCTGGTTCAGGATGCCATCGTAAGGCTTATGGAGAACCGCACCTCAATAGTTATTGCTCACCGGTTATCTACCATACAACACGCTGATTTTATTGTGGTTATCGACGAGGGCCGCATTGTAGAGAGGGGTACCCACGAAGAGCTTCTGGCCATAGAGAACGGCGTCTACCGCCGCCTGCACCAGATGCAGATGTTTTAGGAAGGGTATCGGGTATCGGGTATCGGGTTTACCTCGGCTCTCGCCTCGGTGAGCTCGCCCGACAAGCCGGGTTCGGTTCGGGTATCGGGTATCGGGTATCAGGTATCAGGTGTCAGGTGTCAGGTGCCCGGTAAACGGTGATAGCAGGGGCTCAGGGCAGACAGTATGACCCCGGATAGGGTCAGATATATTAATAGCACGAAAGATCTCCCCCTTTTCTGCTCCCGCCAAAATGGTTCATATGCCCTGCTTGTTATAAGATAAATTTGATCTGTCGGTTCTGGTTATAATTTCTGTTGACAATTTGTTGGTTTGAAATATTAATTATCTTTGTTTCGTAAAAATACGAAATGACAAGGTAATGACCGTTACAACAAGGAAGTACACAGAAACGCAGCAGAAGATAGCAAGATATACAAAGGCACTCGGGCATCCGGCGCGGGTCTTCATTATGGAGTACCTGGCCCTCAATACCACCAAATGCTGCTACAGCGGTGATATGATTGAGGAGTTGCCGATTGCGCGTTCCACTCTTTCACAACATCTTAAGGAGCTAAAGGAAGCGGGGTTGATTCAGGGTGAGATCAATCCGCCCTATATTAAATATTGTGTAAACAGAGAGAATTGGGCTGAGGCTCAGCATCTGCTTACAAAGTTTTTTAACATTAGGTAATTGTGCAGACTATGGAAATAAAGATTCTCGGAACGGGTTGTCCGAAATGCAGGACCCTTGAGCAGATGGTCAGAAAGATAGTTGACAGTCAAAATATTGATGCAACAGTTAGCAAGGTTGAGGACATAATGGATATCATGAAGTACAATGTAATGACCACACCGGCTCTCGTGATAGATGAAAAGGTAGTTGTCAAAGGCCGTGTTCCTTCCGAGGACGAGATTTTAAAACTACTAACCAATAGATAAATAATTTAAGTTATGAAGAGTTTAGTTCAATCCCTGTTGATCCTGATGATTTTTGTCGGGATATCATGTAATAATCAACAGTCCGGCAAGCCGGCCGAAACGGTTGCAGTTACCGGTGACGGTCCTGTTGAGGTAATCTATTTCCATGGCACCTCAAGGTGCGTAACCTGCAAGACTGTTGAAGCTGAAGCGAAGAGCAACATTGAGACACTATACGCCGAACATGTCAGTGCAGGTAAGATCTCTTTTGCATCGGTGAACATTGACGAACCTGAAGGAAAAGCTGTTGCCGGACGTGTTGGTGTTGACGGACAATGTCTTATGATTGTCAAAGGTGATCATAAGGAGAACATTATCAATGATGGATTCCTTTATGCTGTAAAGCAGCCTGAGAAGTTCAGGGAGATAATGAAGGAGAAGATAGATAAGTTGTTATAAACGGCAAACGGTAGACGGTAAACGGTGCACGATAAACGGTATTCAGTAATGACTTGATATATAAATCACTACGCCATTACGCCTTCTACGCCTTCTACGCCTTCTACGTCACTACGCCTTCTACGCCATTTACGCCTTCTACGCCATTTACGCCTTCTACGCCCTTATAATAAACATATCCTGCTCAATTTACAGTAAATGGATTTATTGACTTCTATTCTGGAAAGCAGCAGCCTTCCGTGGGTCACAGCCCTGGTTCTTGGCTTGATGACAGCCATCAGTCCCTGTCCGCTTGCCACAAATATTACTGCAATTGGTTTTATCAGCAAGGATCTTGAAAACCGGAACAGGGTATTCTACAATGGTCTTTTTTACACTCTCGGAAGGGTAATTACCTATACCGGTATAGCCCTGATAATATTTTTTGGTGTCGATCAGTTCAAATTCGGAGCCTTTTTTCAGAGGTATGGCGAGCGGATAATCGGACCGTTACTGATTATCATTGGAATCATAATGCTTGATGTTATCAGGATTAATCTTCCCGGTATCAGCGGAATGAATTCAAGACTTGAGAAGAGAACAAAGTGGAGGTACACTGATGCAGTACTGTTGGGAGTCCTTTTTGCCCTTGCATTTTGTCCGTACAGTGGGGTGCTTTACTTCGGAATGCTGGTTCCGATAACGGTTACAAGTGCGTCAGGTCTATATCTTCCGGTTGTCTTTGC
>Ga0334892_1001931_pt1 | contig 16027 bp, 13 predicted proteins | sample GraSluR3_MG_4_FD_207213 | JGI IMG/M metagenome (GOLD analysis project Ga0334892, IMG submission 207213) | Sludge microbial communities from methane-producing bioreactor in Wageningen University, Netherlands - Granular Sludge_15_04-R3 | ecosystem: Engineered > Bioreactor > Anaerobic >...
CGCCGGCGATCCAGCGCCCGCACCACCCGACGATGCTTTTCCCGGGTAAGCGGATAGTACCAGGCAATGGCCATGGCCGCCAGCACCAGCACCAGGCCGCCGGGGCCCGCCATCACCCGGATGGCCGTCAAGGCCGAGGCGGACTGCCTGAACACCGCGGCCCCCGCCGGCGGCGACTGATAACCGAACCAACCCAGCACCTGCAACCCCATAAAGATCGCCACGGCGCCCGTCAGCTTGCGCAAAAAGTTCTTGGCCCCGTAAAAGGCGCCCTCCTGCCGCTTGTGGGTTCGCAGCTCATCCCAATCGATCACGTCGGGAAAGATGGCCTCGGGCAGCACATGGGCGGTGGACACACTCAGCCCCGACAGTACGGCCAGAGCGATCAACAGGTTCATCTGCCCTGGACGCACCAGCAGGATGGCAGCCTGGATGGCGGCCCACAAAGCCATACCAACCAGATAGGCCCGCCGCTTGCCGACCCGCCCCGAGAGCCAGGTCCACAACGGCACAGAAACCATCGCCGTAGCCAGCATCAGCCCCAACACCACCGACTGGATAGCCGTCTCCTCGCCGAAAACCGCCAGGGTGACCAGCAGGTCGCCCTGGCCCACCCAGTAGAGCAGGAAATAGGGGATCATCAGCGCCACCAGATCGACCGCGATCCAGTTCAGCACATACAGACCGGTGGCGAACCGGAAGGGGATGTTGGCCCAGACGGCGCCCAACGCCTGTCCCATGGGAAGCTGCTCTTCAGCCGCCGCCGGCGAGGGCGCCTCGCGCACCAACGCGGCGATCAGGAGGAACGGCAGCATCGAGGCGCTGCCAAAGATAAAGGCCACCAGGACGTATCCCTGTTGGGGCGTGCCCCCTCCTTGGACCACCCCGTTCACGATCATCGGCGCCGCCACGGCTGTGGCCAGCGAGGCCAGCAGGTTGAACGCCATGCGATAGCCCGTCAGCTCGGTACGCTCGTCATAGTCATCGGTCATCTCGGCGGTCAGCGTCATGAACGGCACGACGACCAGGGTCTGCAACGTGTCGCTCAGCATAAAGGCCAGTGTCACCCCGATCATGCGCAGGATCTGGCTATCCCACGGCGGCGCCCACCAGAGTAGAACGAACCCCAGCGCATAGGGGATGGCGAACGCGGCGATGAACGGCCTCCGACGCCCCCACCGCGTGCGGGTGCGGTCGCTCAGCCTGCCCACCAGCGGATCGTTGATGGCATCCCAGATCACGCCGATGACAGCCGCAAAGGAGGCCAACCGTGGATCCAGCCCCACCACGTCGGTAAGAAAGATCGCGTAGAAAAACTGCCGCAACGTGCCATAGGTGGCCATACCCAAGTCGCCGCTGCCATAGATCAGCTTGACCCAGCCAGAAAGCCGCTTGCGAGAGCCCGCGATTCCCGATCCGCGTTGCGTTGCAGCCGCCCCCACCATATCCTCCCCCAGCGCGCTCTAGAGCGCCCCGCGATAGGTGCGATGCACCTTGTGCCAACGTATGCCCAGCGCTTTCATATCGCCCAAGCTCTTGACGTTGCGTTCCTCCACCTGAACCGCCTCGCCCGTGGTATAGTCGCCCTCCAGGAGCGTGCGCGTTAGCTCGGCATACATGACGGCGTTGGCGCCTAACCCCTGATAGGCCGGCAACAGCCCCACCCCGTTGAAATTCACGCGCTTGGTCGTGCGAAAGGCCCGCAGGATATGCCACCAGCCCAGCGGCCAAAGCCTTCCGCGGGCCTTTTGCAGGCCCTCGCTGATATCGGGAAAGGCAAAGACAAAACCTGCCACCTCGTCGCCACACATCACCAGCTTGATCAGCTCGGGACGGGCGATGGCCAACATCCGCTCGCCGATCACCGCTAGCTCCTGCTCGGTGACGGGGCAGAACTCCCAGTGCTCCATAAAGGCCGTGTTATAGATGCGCCCGATATGGGGAATCCAAGCCCGCATCTCGTCCTTGTCGCGGAACGTCTTGATGGTGAACCCACGGCGCTCGGCCACCTTGGCCGCCACGTCCCAGAACCGCTGCGGCAGGCCCTCCTGGCGTGTGATCAGCCCCGAGTGGTAGTCTGTCTCCTTGATCAAGCCAGCAGCCTTGACTAGCCCGTCATAGTAAGCATAGTTGTAGGCGATATTGACGGCGGGCCGATACTCGAATCCCTCCACCAACAGGCCCTGCGAATCCGCCTGCAGGAACCCCTTGGGGCCGATGATGCCCACCAGCCCTCGCTTGCGCGCCCAATCAAAGGCCGCATCGAACAGCATGGCCGAGACCTGGCCATCGTCAATGGCATCGAACAGGTAGAAAAAGGCCTCGCGCTTGCCGCGGATCCGGTTGTACCGCCGATGCTCCAGCACGGCGATGCGCCCCAACGTCTCGCCACCGCTGGCTGCCACGAAAAAGGCGGCATCCGAATGAAGGTAGAAAGGATGCTTGTCACGCTGCAGCGGCTTGGACGCCTCCGAGAGCAGGGGCGGAACCCACTGCGGGTTGTTGGCATAGAGGCCAAAGGGAAGCCGCACAAACCGAGCTACATCGCGCCGTTGCGTGGTGTCGATCTCATAGAGGCGCATCCAGCATCCCTTCTACTCGGGCAGCACGGAGACATGATGACCGCCGCGCGCCTCGTCCCAGCCCAGCCTTCGACCCTATGGGATCACCAGGGTCTTGATAGAGGCCCCCACCGGTTCCTCCAGCGTCCGCGGCAGCTCCTCCAGCGCGATGCGCCGCGACAGCAACGGCGCCACCGATATCTGGCCTGCCGCCATGGCGTCCAGCGCGCGCGCGTGGGTGAACGGGTTGATCCGCGCCCCGCGGATGGTCAACTCTTTGCGAAAAACCAAGTTCGGCTCCACCTCGACCATATCGCCGGGCGGGGTGACGCCGAACCAGATCACCGTGCCCCCTTCAGCCGCCCAGGCCACAGCCTGTCGAGTGGTTCGCGCCGAGCCGACCGCCTCCAGCACAATATCGGCGCCACCCTCCAGAACACCGTGCCGCGCCAAGGGATCCTCTTGGGTCGGATCCACCACCGCGTCGGCGCCCAAGCCCAGCGCCATCTCACGACGCTCCGCCACGGGGTCGCTCAGCACCAGCCACGAGGCCCCCGCGGCCCGCGCCAACTGGGCCAGAATCTGCCCGATGGCGCCGCCGCCGATGACCGCCACACGGTCGCCCGGCACGATGCCAGCCTGATCGATCCCCCGCAGGCAACAGGCCACGGGCTCCGCCATGGCGCCCTCTTCCAGAGAGACGCCCTCGGGCAAGCGGTAGCACTGCTGCTCGGGCGCCACCATCAGCTCGGCAAAGCCGCCGTCCCTATCCACGCCCAAGGCGCTCAGATTCTGGCAGAGGTGCACCTTGCCGCGACGGCAGGGCCGGCACATGCCGCAGGGCATGTTGGGGTCGATGGCCACCCGATCGCCCACCGCCAGCGACGTCACGCCCGCTCCCACAGCCACCACCTCGCCAGAGAGCTCATGCCCGATGATCACAGGAGGCACCGTGTCGAACTCGCCGTGCATGATGTGGCGATCGGTGCCGCAGATGCCACAGGCGGCCACTTTCAGCAACACATCCCCTGGCCCAGGAGCGGGCTCACGCCGATCGCTCTCGACCCGCAGATCACCCACGCCATAGAACACCGCCGCCTTCATGGAACCTCCCATCTCGTGCTGAGCCCGTGCGCCCATGTTACGCGGTTCGGCCCCAGGGGCAACTCGCAGCCCGCGCTAGCGCAGGGCTGCCGCCGCCTGCGCCTTGACAGGCGTGCCCCCAGCGCTATAATGTGCGCAATGATATAGATGACAGCCTTCGGGGCAGGGTGAGACTCTACGAGTCGATTCCCGATCGGCGGTAAAGCAGGATCCTCCTGCAAGCCCGCGAGCCGCATAGTGGCAGATCCGGTGTGATTCCGGAGCCGACGGTAAAGTCCGGATGGAAGAAGGCGCACGGCCAACCGTTTGGTTGCCTCTGCCCCGTTGCTGTCTAGCAGTAGCGGGGCTTTTTGTGATCAGATCGAACGCATGGAAGGCTAGGCGCCCGCGCGCCCCCCAAAAGCACGCTGCCCTGATCACTCTCGGGGGAGTGGCGGCGATCCTGCTCCTCTGGGACCTAGTCGTGCGCTGGGCCGACTATCCCACCTTTCTCTTGCCTTCGCCCACCGCGGTGGCCACCCGCTTTGTTGCGGCTTGGCGTCAGGGGATCCTCCTCCGGCACACGCTGGTCACCCTGCGTGAGGTGTTCGGCGGGCTGGCGTTGGGCCTTTCCACTGCCACGGTGCTGGGATACCTCCTGGCCAAATCGCGGCGCCTGGAACGCCTGCTGGCCCCCTACCTGGTCGCCTCCCAGGCCATCCCCGTAGTGGCTCTGGCGCCGCTGCTGGTGATCTGGTTTGGCACGGGCAGCCTCTCCAAGGTGCTGGTCTGCGCCCTGACCCTCTTTTTCCCCGTGCTGATGAACACCATCATCGGCATCCGCAGCGTCGACCATGGCCTGGTCGAGCTGATGCGCTCCTTGGGCTCCACGCGCTGGCAGATCTTTGCCTACCTGGAGGTGCCAGCGGCCCTTCCCGTCCTGTTGGGCGGCCTCAAGATCGGCGTCACGCTGTCGGTCATCGGAGCCGTCGTGGGCGAGTTCGTCGCCGCCGATCGCGGCCTGGGCTTTCTGGTGAACCTGGCGCGCGGCCTTTTCGATACGCCTCTGATGTTTGTGGCCCTGCTCACCCTCATGACCATCGCGCTAACCCTGTACAGCATCGTCGACCACCTGGAGCGATGGCTCCTGGCCTGGTATCAGCCCGAGAACCACTGATTCAAACGAGGAGGTATTGTGAGATCACGTTACACCATCGTTGCACTCTTGCTGGTGCTCATCGTCGCCATGGGCTGCTCGCCCAGCCCCACGCCGTCGCCCGAGGCGCAGGCGCTTCGCCCCGTCACCCTGGCGATGGGGTACATCCCCAACGTGCAGTTCACGCCCGTCTATGTGGCCCTGGAACGAGGCTATTTCCGCGACGAGGGCCTGGAGGTCACGCTGGACTATGGCATGGAGACGGACCTGCTCGAGCAGCTCGGGGCAGGCACCCTGCAATTCGCCATCGGTAGCGGCGACCAGGTCATCCTGGCCCGTGCCAACGGCCTACCCGTGCGCTATGTGCTCAACTGGTACCGCCGCTTTCCCGTCTGTGTGATCTCCCTCGAGGAGGCAGGAATCAGCTCGGCCAGTGACCTGGCAGGCAAACGCGTCGGCATCCCCGTGCTCAAGGGCGCCAGCTATATCGGCTGGCAGGTCTTTGCCCGAGAGGCGGGCATCGATCATGGCGAGGCCGATCTCCAGGTGGTGGGCTACACCCAGGTGGCCAGCCTGACCGAGGGGCGCATCGATGCCGCCATCTGCTATGCCATGAATGAGCCGGTTCAGCTCCGCACCATGGGCTATGCGGTCAACAGTCTCCACCTGGACGTCTACACCGACCTGCCGTCCAACGGCATCATCACCAACGACCAGACCATCACGGACGATCCCGAGCTGGTTCGGGCAGTTCTGCGGGCGTTCCTGCGCGGCCTGGAGGACACCCTGAATGACCCTGATGCCGCCTTTGCCCTCACCCGTGCCGCCATCCCCGAGATGGACGATGAAGCCGCCGTCACGCAGCGAGCCGTGCTGGAAGAGTGCCTGCTCTACTGGCAGGGGGAGCCTCTGGGCCACAACGAGCCTGAGGCATGGGAACGCGGGGTGGAGGCCATGCGGGAGCTGGGCCACATCTCGGGAGAGCTCGATCCAGCGTCCCTCTATACCAACGAGCTGCTGCCTTGAGCGCAACCGAGCCGATCCTGGTCGCCCAGGAACTGCAGATGACCTACACCGCGCCAGATGTCTCGCTGGAGGCGCTGGCGCAGGCCGACATGGCCATCATGCCGCACGAGTTCGTGTGCATCATCGGCCCCAGCGGCTGCGGCAAGTCCACCTTGCTGCGGCTGCTCGGGGGCCTCGTCGAGCCCACGGCTGGCCGCGTTCTCTACCGTGGCCAGCCGCTGACCCACCCCACCAACAGCATCGGCGTGGTGTTCCAGCAGCCGACGCTGATGCCGTGGCGGACGGTCATCCAAAACATCGCCCTACCGCTACAGATCCTCGGCATCCCAGCCAGGAAGCGAGAAGAGCGTGCTCGTGCGATGCTCGATCTGGTGGGGCTCGCCGACTTTTACCATTCGTTCCCGCGCGAGCTCTCGGGCGGGATGCAGCAGCGGGTGTCGCTGGCCCGTGCCCTCATCCACGCACCTGACACCCTGCTTCTGGACGAACCGTTCGGCTCGCTGGATGCGCTCACACGGGAGCGGATGAACGACGAGCTGTTGCGGATTTGGGGCCAAGAGAGGCAAACGGCCATCATGGTCACGCACGACATCCAGGAGGCCATCTACCTGGCGGACCGCGTCCTCGTGATGAGCCCGCGACCAGGCCGCATTCTCGAGGAGGTGGCGACGGCTCTGCCGCGCCCCAGGGCGCGCGCGATGATGTATGATCCGCACTTTGCCGAGCTAGCGCGCCATCTGCGAACGTGTCTCCGCCTGGGAGACTAGGCCATTGCCTCGTGCACCCCATAGCGAGGGGTACGCACCGCCCACCGCATGAAACCCCAACCTACAAAGCAAAAGACCAGCGCGACCGCGAACGTTGTTCGAAGGCTGATCACGTCCACCAGCCAGCCTCCCACCAGCGGGGCCAAGAGGATGGGCGCCGCCATGATCGTGTTGATCATGGCCGTGTAGGTGGGTACGTCCTGCTCTGGGCAGAACTCCATGGTCATGGCAAACGAGGCCACCCCCACCGCGGCGTTGCCGGTGTTGATGACGGCGAACACGGCGTACAGCCACGGCGCGCTGGGCGCAGCCAGCAGCCCCACCAGCCCCGCCGCAGTGATCAGCGCCCCCAGCTCGGCCAGCCACTTGTGTCCGCGGCGACCTGATACCCAGCCAAGCAGAGGCACCAGCGTCACCTGGGCAGCCAGCGCGGCCATTGTCAGCTCGCCGGCAAACGCATCGCCCACGCCAAAGGCCCGCCTGGCATAGATAATATAAAAGGCGCCTGCCATTCCGCCGAGGATGACCAACATGCGCGCCACGAGATAGCGGCACAGATTGCCATCGCTCCGCAAGAGCGCCGGCAACCCTCGCAGATAGGCGCGCCGATCCACCGCCTGGCGTTGGGTGGGTACCGAGGGCTCGCGATTGAGCGAGAGACAGAACCAGGAGGCCGCCTGTGCCATGAATGACAACAGAAAGCAGATTCCAAAAGAGATGGGATAGGCATGGTCGGCCAGGATGCGCCGCGACAGCAGGGCGCCCAGAAGGCCCAACCCCGCACCGATGGCACGCCCCAGGCTGAACATCAGCCCGCGACGCGCCGGGGGCACCACCTTGGCGATCATGGCCTGCCAGGCCGGCCCCGCCAGCCCCCCGCTAAAGGTCCCCGTGCCCAGAGAGAGCAGCAACACCCCGTAGGACAGCCACGGCGGAGCACCGGGCCACACAAAGATGAGCGCCGCCACCACCAGATACGGCAACCGCTCCATCACACTGATGCGCATGATGAACGGCTTTTTCAGGGCCAGCGTCTCGGTCTTTTGCGAGAGGAGGAGCTGCGGGAGGAAGAATCCGACGTTCTGCACGGCTGGCACCAGTCCGATGAGAAAGGCTGACGACGTGAGATAGCTCGTGTAGAGTGAGAGCACCGTCGAGCCAAAGATAAAGCTCAGCGCCAGCTCATAGAACGTGAGATCCAGCACATTCACGATGAAATTGTGCTTCTCATAACGCTTGAGGGCAGCCAAGCTGGGTTGCGCAACGGCGTCGGCCACCACAACCTCCAGATCCCGTGTCAGGCTAGCGCGCGATGCTAACACGGCGCGCCCAGAGCGTCAAACCAAGGGACATTTGCCCAACGCCCCCCAGCGCGGTACCATAGGCGGCACCATCGATAGAAGGAGTTGCCATGAAGATCCCGCTCGCCTACGGGCGCCATGGATTGCAGGTCGAGATCCCCGACGACGCCACGGTCCTGCTCCCCAAGCAGAATCCTGGCTTGCCCAGTGAGGCCCAGGCTCTCTACCGGGCGCTCGAGCAGCCGCTCTCGGCCCCGCCACTCCGCGAGATGGTGTCCTCGCAGGATACAGTCGCCATCGTGTTCAGCGATCTGACGCGCCCCATGCCCACGGCGCGGGTGCTGCCGCCCCTGCTCGAGCATCTGTCGCACGTGCCCGATGACCAGATCCTGCTGATCAACGCCCTGGGCACCCACCGCTGCAACACACCCAACGAGCTGGCCGAGATCCTGGGCGAGCCCGTGCTGTCTCGCTACCCCATCCTGCAGCACGATGCCTGGGATGAAGAGAACCTGGTGCGTTTGGGAACCAGCAGCTTTGGGCATCCCATTCTGGTGAATCGCCCCTACTGCGAGGCGGACGTCCGCATCTTGACGGGGTTGATCGAGCCGCACCTCTTTGCGGGGTTCAGCGGCGGCCCCAAGGCGGTGCTGCCCGGCATCGCAGGGTTCCGCACCATCATGCAAAACCATGGCTATGAGATGCTGGCCCACCCCAAGGCTACCTATGGCTACAACGAGGGCAACCCCATGTGGGAAGAGATCCGCGAGGCGGCGCGCATGGCCAAGCCCCACATGATCCTGAACGTCAGCGTGAACCGCAAACGCGAGATCACGGGGGTCTTTGCGGGCGAGATGGAGGCGGCTCACGCCGCCGGCGTGCAGGCCGTTCGCGAGAGCGCCATGGTGCCCGTTGACCAGCGGTACGACATTGTCATCACCACCAACAGCGGCTTTCCGCTGGATCTGAACCTCTACCAGGGGGGCAAGGGGATGCGCGCGGCGCTTCCCGTCCTCAAGCGAGGTGGAACGCTCATCTATGTGGCCGAGTGCCAAGATGGCATCCCCGAGCACGGTGAGTATCGCGAGATCGTGCATCAGGCCGGCTCGGCCCAGGGGATACTCGATTTACTCCAGCAACCCGGCTTTCAGGCGCACGACCAGTGGCAGGCCCAGGTGCATGCGGGCGTGTTGCTCCACGCCGCCGAGGTACACGTCTATAGCGAGAACCTGTCCGACGAGGAGATCACCGGTATGCTCTGCGTGCCATGCCGCAGCGTGGAGGGCACATTAGCGGCGCTGAGGGCGCGGTATGGGCCGGCAGCTCGCATCTGCGTGCTGCCCGAGGGCCCGCAGACGATACCCTACCTCGAGGCCAACGCCTAGGGCTCACGATTCGAGCTGACGATGCCACGGATCCAGGCAGCGACCTGCTCTGCCGTCGCCTGGATCGACAGATCCGTCGTATCCACCAGGGTGAGCGGCGGGTCACCTTGAGCGTTCTCGCGGAGCCACTGGTCAAAGCGCACCTGCTCCTGGATCCAGGCCGCGTCGCCGCTCTCGCGCCACGCGGGCCGGGCCCGCAGCCGCTGGGCAAGCTCCTCCGGCTCGCACACCAGCGCCAGGTAATGTACGCGCGAGAAATAGCGTCGCTCCACGCACGGCTCGACGTTGCCAGGCACCACCATTCCCGCGTTGAACAGGGCCACCGGCCGCCCCGACTGGGAAATGTTCTTGGCCAGCCGCAGCCAGGTCTCGAAAAAGCTACGATAGTCATCCTCGGGCGTGGCGAACTCGGCGCGCCAAAGGATGTCGCCATCGAGCAACACGGCCTCATCCACCCGACCCGTCAGCTCACGGCAGATGACCGACTTGCCCGTGCCACTGGCGCCACCCACCGCCAGCAGCGGCAGCCGGCGAAAGCGCTCCCGATGGCCGCAGGCTGGGCAGACGGCATAGGGGCCGTCGGGCTCGATTCGTTTGTCGGCATGGTAGGCGCCGCAGTTGGCGCAGACGTTGAGCACTGTAGACTCCTACGAACTAGCCAGCATCGGCGTGTGACCTAGCCATGCTATACTCGCCAAGCAAAGCTCTTACTCGCAATCGAAACGAGTGGGGCCAGGAGACACCGTGAACCCACGGATTTCGGGAAGCTCCGTAATGGAAAGGGGGCTCCTGTAGAGGCCATACACCTGCCAGAGGCCGCTGTTCCGGATCTTGTCTTTGGGAGATGATAGCCCGAGCCAGTGCGAGGACGGGCGGCACTCGTCACACAGAGAGATGGTAGCGATGATCCGCTTCTCCAAGCGCAGACGTTCCTCTCGGTCTGGCACCGCGAGAACCACAAAAGAGAAGCATCTCTGAATCCGAGCCGAGACTTGTCGCTCTACCTCGGCCTGTTTGGCGACATCCAGTGCGGCGGCGTATCTCTCCCTGGCCTCACGTGATGTAAGATCCCAATCCCATTGCTCAAGAAACGGATCGTGTACCTGCGCCAGTAATGCCCGCCCCACATTCTTCCGAAAGATACTGCGGTCCTTGTTCTCCCGTACAGAGTGCTGCATCAACCTCGAGGGGAGCTGATCATCTCCAGTGTGTGTTCCCACGCGGACAATCCTATCCCCGCCATGAGCGCATTCTCCGGCTTCAAAAAGGATGTACAAGCCGTTCCTTGGGATGTGGGCACGATCGAAAGGAAACAGGAACCGCCTCTGCAGTGAGCAAAGGCGGTGCACCTCCGCACAAGCGCTACTCACCGGCCAGGCACTCCTTGAGATACTGCAACTGCTTGCCGATAGTTAACCCTGCTAAAGGCATCTCGACAGATGAGAGATGGGGCAGCAAATGCTCCCGATATCGGGCACCAGCCAGAATGATGAAGTGGTCACGACGAAGGTCGGCGCGCCGCTGTAGCTGCTGCACTACCTTGCGAGCCCACGCTCGCCGCTCCTTCGCTGACAGTCGGTTTAGAGTCACATCGTATGGCTCGATCACGGCATCAGGCGACAACAAGCCATGCTTGGCTGAAAGAATGTAGAATGCATCCACCTGGCGCCGGTGGGCATACTCGAGACTGAGCGTGAAAAGCGTGCCAGTATAGAGGTGGACGGCCTCGGATGCTGTCTCACGTTTCCTGCTGCCGCAAGCTATCAACGCAATCACCGCCATCGGTCACTCCTTCCCCAAGGGCAGCCAGGGGCGATCCCACATTGCGATACTAGATGAGAACCGCCCACTTAGCCAACCGACGGCGGTTACATCTCCCTCGCCGGTCTTCCGTCTACGCCTCGTCCCCTCTCCCCTCCTCATCCTCCACTAGCCGCTCCACCGCAATCGTACAATCCGTCGCCAGCGCGGCAAAAGCGCCCACCGCCGCCAATACCGGCGCCAACAGCGTGCCCACTGCCGCCCAGGTCAGCGAGAGCTCCATGATCGTCTTGTCGCCCTGCCGAATGACGATGCGACGGATGTTGCCTTGGTGGATCAGCTCCTTGACCTTTTCCAGGATGTCCGTCCCCGCCACCCGCAGCTCTTCCCACTCCACGTGGCTACCCTCGTGCCGCTGCCCTTGATCGTCCATCGTGTTCCCTCCTGATCTGATCACAGCCTCTATACGCAATAGATCCCCTTCGGTTCCCCGGCCAGTGAGGCGGGAACTGATGCGAGCGCCGCTGCGTCCATGATGTGAAAACAGGGGGCGGCACAGCCTTCCAGAGCATGGAAGTGCCCAGCTCCGCCCCACAGGAGGGGCTATGAAAGCGTTCCTGAAAGTAATGTTTATGGTATTCGGTATCACCCTGATGGCGTCGCTGGGGCTCGGCTTGCTGCTACCGGCGGCAGGGGCCTCGCGCCAGGGCACCCAAACGCCGACGGCGGTCGTCCCCTCGCCCGCGCCGAGCCAGACCCAACAGCCTCCCAGCCCAACGGCGACACCTCCCGAGCCGACAGCCGCCCTACCCAGCGAGACCAGGCTCTCGTGGCAGCGACTAGGCGGATTCGCGGGGTTCTGCGACCAACTGGTGATCGACAGCAGCAATCGGACCAGCGGAGGCGCGTGCGGCAGCCCGCAATGGCAGAGCAGCCTGACCACCGACGAGCTGCGGCAATACCTCACCTATCTCGCCCGCTTCCAGCCCTTTACCCATGAGACGCAAGACAACGCCGGCGGGGCGGACAGCATGGCGTTGCGGGTAGTCTTTTCCGGGCGGGGAACCCGCGCACCCACCGAGCAAGAGAGCCTGGAGGTGGCTCAGTGGGCCGCCTCGGTCTACGCCCGCCTGCAAGAGCAGGCCCAGCGCGAGCGCGCGTCCGCGGCGGCGAGGGCTTTGCTGGCCCGAGAACTGGGCATCACCGAGGAGAGCATCGTCGTGCTCAGCGCTGAAGCGGTCACCTGGCGCGATGCCTGCCTCGAGCTGCCAGAGCCAAACCTGGCCTGCACCATGGTGGAGACGCCGGGGTACCTGCTACACCTCTCTGCGGGTGGTCGCACCTACCGCGTCCACACCAGCCAAGACGGTCTCACCAAGCTGGCCTCGGCGGCCGCGCCAACCCAGACGCCCGCCCCCATCCAGCAGCCCACCCAGGCACCGCAGCCGACGGCCACGCCAGCGCCCACCAGCGTGCCCTCGCCAACCCCCTGGCCGACGCCCTGGCCCGTCACCATCACCGACTGGCGCGGCGAGTACTGGAGCAACGATCGGCTGGAGGGGGCCCCGGCGCTGGTGCGTAACGACACCTCTGTGAGCTTTGACTGGGGCTACAGCGGCCCCGCCGGCGGCCTCTCCAGCGACCACTTTTCCGCTCGTTGGAGCCGCAAGGTCCGCTTTGGCACGGGCACCTACCGCTTTAACGTAGAGGCCGATGATGGCGTGCGGCTCTGGGTGGCCGGCAATCTACTCGTCGACCGCTGGCACGGGGGCTACACCGAGGATAGCATCCTTCAGCACATCTGGGAGGGCGAGCATGAGGTGGTCGTCGAGTACTTTGAGCTCGAGGGCAGCGCCAAGATCCACCTCGCCTGGGAAAAGCAGCAGCCCAAGCCCACCCCGACGCTCTCGCCCGACCTGTGGAAGGCCGAGTACTTTGAGCGACGGTCACCGGGCAACGAGCCCAAGGTGATCCGTAACGAAGACGTGCTCGACTTTGATTGGGGCGAGGGCTCCCCCTCCAAGCAGATCCGCGCCGACCAGTTCTCGGCCCGGTTCACCCGAACGCTGGCGTTCGACCCTGGCACCTATCGCCTGCGCGCCCTCGCCGATGACGGCGTGCGCGTCTGGGTGGACGACGAGTTGGTCATCGATGCCTGGCAGGATCAGATCCGCACCTGGCGTGAGACGACGATAGAGCTGGATGGTGAGCACAAGCTGCGCGTCGAGTACTTTGAGAACACCGGCGGAGCGGCGCTCGCCTTTACCTGGCAGCGGATTGGCCCCTAGGATGATGGCTTCTAGAGAAAGCGGGGAGCGCGTGTGGTCTCCCCGCTTTCTTGTCCAGCCTAGACGGGCGTGATGACGATATCGTCCCCCACCAGACCAGGGTGCGCCCCCTGCGCCGCCAGATCGCTGACTGCGGGGTGGGCCAACAGCCACTTGTTCACCGCAAAGAGCAGCCTGTTCTCGCCCACTGGCTGGACCTGATAGGTCAGATCGGTGTTGGTGTTCCGTGGCAGATAGACCAACGTGGCAAACGAGCCGCCGCGCGTCACGTGGATGGGCGCATAGTGCAGATTCCAGGGGTGGAACTCGACCACACAGCCCTCGGGAGCGTAGAACGCCTCTACCAAGCGTGTGTCATAGGTGGGGTTGTCTCCGTAGACGATATCGCGCTGATCGCCCACCAGCAGCAACGCCTCGGTCAGACACACGTTGACCTCGGAGCCCTTGTGGTATTCCAGCGCGCCCATCTGCAGGTTGCTGCCATAGCACCAGCCCACCTGGGTATCCATCCCGCCATACACCTCGTTGATGATGGCAGTGTTGAGGGCACTGGGCACTTCCAGGGCGGGCACCGCCGGTTCATAGGCCACAGCCTGCGTGGTGGGCAGGATCGCCCGAGCCCGCGCGATCATCTCGCCAGGGTCCAGCCGATCCAGCACGCGGCCATAGCGCACAAAGGCAGGGTGCTCTACCCCGCGAATCGTCAGCCGCGGGTTGGCGGCTTGCAGGCGAGCGACTATCTCTGACATGTGAGCCTCCTCCATCGAGGTCGTCTGGAACTGATGATTCTGCCACCATTTTACCCGATCCCGCCATCCCAAGGCAACGCTCGTCGACCCCGGCCAGGCCCATCTCACGCCATTGACAGCACCGCCACACAAGCTATATTCACAGGCTGTCAGTCTTCACCAAGGAGGACTCCCCCATGTCCGTGGTAACCATTCGACCCATCGATCTACAGAGAGACGCCGCGCGCTTGGCGGCCATGTTCAACGAGAGTGACGAGGCCTGGCCCAACGGGTGGACCGACGGCCAGCCCATCACCGAGGAGATGGTGCGCACCGACCGACGCGATGACGAGTACCTCGTCGTCTTCGTAGCCGAGGTGGACGACGAGATCGTCGGCTATTGCAGCTTTGTAGAGTCGTGGCGGGGAGGAGAGGGCTATTTGGCGCTAATCAACGTCAACCCTCGCTTTCATGGGCGCAGCATCGGCCGCAAGCTGATCCAGGCCACTATCGAGCGCTCGGTGGAGCAGGGCTGGCAGCGCCAGACCCTGGGCACCTGGTCGGCCAACTACAAGGCGGTGCCGACCTATAAAAAGACGGGGCACTATTGGACGCCCGACAGCTCGGTGTGGATGCAGTGCTTTATCCCAGGCGCGCTGCAGATGCCCCTGGCCCAGCCATTCTTTGCCAAGCACGACTGGTACACCACCTACGTCCGCAGCCTCGACCAAGCGCCGGATGACATGCGGTGGGAGGGGGCGCGGGTCTACACGCAGCACTGGGAGGCCGATAATGAGCAGTTGACCATCCAGATCGACCAGACCAGCCGGGCTCCCCTCGCCATCGAGACCGACCAGGTGCTCATCGCCGCCCTGCCGCGCGAGCCCAAGCCTCTCAAGGGAGGCGAGACCCAGATCGATTTGAGGCTTCAGAACAAGGGCGACCAGCCGCTGGAGCTCTACTGCCAGGTGACCGGCAGTGACGGCATCGAGGTGGATCACCGCGAGCGCATCACCGTGCCGCCCCACGAGATCGTCACGCGCGAGGTCGCCGTCAAGGTGACCAAGGATGCGCTCGCCAAGCTCGACGACGGCTGCGCGCCCAGCCCGCGTGTGCTCGTCATGGTGGGTAGTATCCCCGTCGAACTGCGTCCTGGACTGGTTCCGCAGACGCCGCTGGCCATCTCGACCTTTCCAGAGGCGATCAGCATCGACGCAGGCCGGCAGGCCGAGGTCCAGCTCGTGCTGCGCAACGCGCGCTCCACCCCCTTGGAGGGAACGCTCTATCTCGCCGTGCCCGGTGGCGTCGCGCTGGATGCGTCCCCGCGCGAGGTCTCCCTGCCCGCCGATAGCTGGACCCGCCTGCCCCTCGGCCTCAGGGCAGATGCGGGGGTGCATCAGGTCAAGGCTCGCCTCGAGCCCCACGAGGGCTCCGTCGGCGAGGCCGTCGACGAGTCGTTCGTGGTCATGTCCCGCCAGGCCGGCGAGCTGCAGTGGCATCGCGCATCCGATCAAGTGCGCGTCGAGACCAACGACCTGCGCATCGCCATCAAGGCCAAGGGGGGGAGCATCGCGTTCGAGCGACGGGCCGACGCCAAGGCGATCGGCCAGTTCGCCCCGCTCTTGGGGCCGCCGCACCGACCCTCGGCCTTTCGCAACGTGCCCTTTGAGACCGACGTAACGAATGACAGCGCGGGCCTGACTGTGCGCATGCGCTGCCAGCCCAAGCGGTACCAGGGGCTCGCCTACCACCAAGAGCTGCGCGCCACCTCCGATGGGCAGATCGTGCTGCGCAGTTGGCTTCAGAACGAGGGCGGCTCCACGTACACCTGCCAACTTGGTCTCACCACAGGTGGGGACCATGACGATTTCGGCCGCATCGCCGTGCCCTATGCCTCGGGCGTCGTCCATGCCCCCTGGAGCGCCGTGGCCCGAACGTGGGACGACTTTCCCCGCCACACCCGCGAGTTGG
>Ga0334892_1001940_pt1 | contig 15972 bp, 11 predicted proteins | sample GraSluR3_MG_4_FD_207213 | JGI IMG/M metagenome (GOLD analysis project Ga0334892, IMG submission 207213) | Sludge microbial communities from methane-producing bioreactor in Wageningen University, Netherlands - Granular Sludge_15_04-R3 | ecosystem: Engineered > Bioreactor > Anaerobic >...
TCTCCAAAGAAGTTTTCCATCCATGGCCAGGTTAAAAACTCCATGCTCATGGAGTGGATTTCACAGGCTTCAAGGGTTGGAAACTTGTATTCTGGAAGCTCGTGGTCCATGCTCATATAGGTTTGGAAGGCATGCCCCGCCTCATGGGTAAGCACGTCTATGTCGCCGCTCGTTCCATTGAAGTTTGAAAAGATAAAGGGTGCATTGTAATCTGGAATTACAGTACAGTAGCCTCCGCTCCTTTTTCCCTCCTTGGATAGAAGGTCCAGAAGGTCCCGCTGGACCATGAAATTGAAAAATTCTCCTGTTTCCCTTGAAAGCTCATTGTACATTCTAATTCCATTCTGGAGGATCCATTCGGGACCTCCCTTGGGGTTGGCATTGCCGCTTAAAAACTGAAGTGGTTCATCGTAATAATAAAGCTCATCAAGCCCCAATCGTCTCTTCTGTCTTTCCTTCAACTCCCCTACAACAGGGACCACACTCCCTAGAACCTGATTTCTGAAGTTCTCCACCATCCTATGGTCATAATCCGACCTGGACATTCTGTCATAGCCCATCTGTACAAAAGTCCCATATCCAAGCTTCCTTGCCATTTTGTCCCTGACCTTTACCAGCTGGTCATATATTCCCCCGATCTCCTCCTCCTTCTCCTCAAAGTATGAGGTGTAGGCCTCATAGGCCCTCTTTCTCATTTCCCTGTCGGGAGATTCCATAAAGGGTCGCAGCTGGCTGAGATTTCTTGTCTTTCCTTCAAATTGGATTGCAGCAGCTGCCACAAGCTTGTCATACCTTGTGGATAGCTTGTTTTCCATAACAAGATCATCCATAATCTCCTCGCTGAAGGTTTTTATCTGAAGGTGGGCAAGTCTGAAAAGCTGCTCACCCCACTTTTGTGAAAGCTCCTCCTTGAAAGGAGACTGGACAAGGGCACTGTAAAACTTTGTGACCATATTTGTATACCTTGGGGAGTTTTCATCCATAAACTCCTGTTCCTTTTCATAGTACTGGTCCCTTGTGTCAATGGAATGCCTTATGCTTACCAGTGTGTACATGGTCTCAAATCGGTTTCTTATATCTGTTATCCTCTTGATCACCTCACTTTGTTCCTGTGGTCCCTCCGCTAGCTTGAACCTTTCAAGAAGGTTCCCTATCTCCTTTTCCATCCCCTCCAGGTCAGGTCGTTCATATCTGTAATCTCCAAATTTCATCTATGCACCTCCGTTATTTTTCCTAATTACAATATACCAGAATCCCGGTTGACATTACCAGCGAATGTTTTCACTTGCCCTAAGGTAAATTGAACATTTCTGTAAATATTTCAGAATTGTTTTGATTTCACCCCCTTTATTGTATATGTGATTCTCTTAGGGTATAATGTTTTAAGAATTATTAAGGAGGATTTTATGCATACAAAGGAATATGATAGACTTCAGCTCCTTGAAAGCAAGGCGACTGAGAAGCTTATAAAATACATCAACAAGCAGGATGAAATTAAATACATCTACGACAGGATGCTGGGATTGCATCCATTCTTGCAGGAGGAAAGCGCAAAGCTTCCATTTAACATATGGCTTTGCTGCGATTACAGGGACAAGGAAGGCATGACCTTTGGCGAGAGGCTGATTCTCGAGGATGACTCCCTTTCTGAAGATGAGATTGAAATACTAAGGGAGAAATCGGCATCATATGTTTCCCTGTTCCAGATCAAGGAATTCCAGGAGCCATACGTTGTTGTATCCGATGTTTTGACCGGGGAGGAGCACAGACTGCTTGAGCCCCAGGTTTCCTATGTCCTGAAGGAGGGAGACTACCTCCTGTCCAGATTGGGAACGGTTCTTGGGAACAGCAGGATGATTGGCGAGGTGAGCTTTGTTCCTAAATCTGTTATCCACTCATTTATCAGAATCCTGATTAAGGACTTCAACAAGCTTGACCAGGAAAGGCGGTCAGAAGGCACGAAGATCTATCTGAAAAATGATGCCCTTAAAATCTATGATCTTTTTTACCAAAGCGCCTACAAATTTTTTGATCCCCAGAACGAGGACCTGATTCCAATTTACCAGGAGCTGGATGAATTTGAGGAGTATCTCTCAACAAAGAAAAGCTCTACCCAGATAGAAAAGCATCTGACAAATATGATTGAGCTCTATGAATACTACCTGAGCGAGGAAGGATACAGCTTCAAGGATCTTGACAAGATTTCGGTGAAGGATATGCTTGGAGACGCCATATACGAGAAATTCATCACATCAGGTCTTGTATTCAACAGCTATATCAATACCCTCAAGGTTTACTTGAGCTACAAGTCAAGGATTTCAAGCAAGTACAAGGATGCCCATGAGGAAATCCTTCAAATCAGCAAGGAGAGATTTCATTATCTGAAGGAAATAATCAGGAGAAACTCCCTGGCACAGGTAGATCCTCTACTTTCCCTGCAGTTAAGGGACCAGGAATCGGAGGATGTTAAAAGCTACTTGAATGATTTTGACAGATTCCTTCTCTACGTATTTGACTATCCACTTGCTCTTACGGAGAAAAGGCAGCATGTTAAAAAGGCGGACCAGGACAACATAATGGATTTTCTCGAAGGAGATTATCCCCTTTATTTCAGCAGGCCGGGACAGATGAAGACGCCAATAGTTCATTTCTTTTTTCATATGGGGCTTAGACTGAAGCTTCTAAAAATAAGAAAAAACATACTTTCTGTTACTGCCAATGCCTCTGAGTACCTTAGCATGTCCAGAGAAGACCAGTACACCCTCCACCTGAGAGGGTTTTGGAGTCAGGAAACCCTTAAGGTACTACTTCAAGGGGATTCAAGAAGCTCCAAGCAGATGATGAAGCTGCTTCTCAATTTTGTCAAGGATCTTAAGGAAGGCCCTGTACTCAGCAATTACCTTGCTGATCTGGACGCTTCAGGCGAGGATGACCTGTATTTGTTGGTAAGATACATGACATTTATGGGTATATTAACAAATAGGGGCTTTGATAAGCTTGTATCAATGACTTCAACTGGCAGGGTTGTGGCTGCACACCTTGAGGAATGGAGCAAGCCCAGAAAAAATATTGTCATTAACATTGGCCAATACACTAAAGGCAACAAGGAGGAAGGCTATGGAGAATCTAAAGCGGGAGGACTTGACGAGATTTAAATTCCTCTCAGGCACTGAAATTTCACCGGACGGAAGAACCTGTGGCTTCGTCTTGCACACTGCGGATGAAGAGGAAAACAAGTACCTATCAAACATCTACCTATGGGACGAGATAGATGGCACAAGACAGCTTACTGCTTCTGACTCAGAAGGTTCCTTCATATGGAAGGGAAGGGACAGGATACTTTTCTCCTCCCTCAGGGACAAGAATGACAAGGAGAAAAAGGACAAGGGATATCCCATCACAAGCTTCTATGAAATCTCCACCAGGGGAGGAGAGGCAAAAAAAGCTTTTCAGGTCTATCTGAACGTTTCAAAAATAGAGCATATAAGGGACACCAAATACCTTCTATTGGGCTCCTTCGACAGAAGACTGGGTGAAATCCAGGGACTTGATGAGAAAAAGATAGAAGAGAAAATTGAAGAGATGAAGAAGGAGAACGAATTCCAGGTCCTGGATGAAATACCCTACTGGTCCGATGGCGGAGACTATACAAACAAAAATAGAACCAGGTGCTACATATTTGACAGCAGCACAGAAGGGCTAACCCCCATAACGGATGAGTTCACCAATGTTGAAAGCATTTCCGTGCATCCTTCCAAGGAGAAGGCCTTGCTTGTGACATCCTCATACACAGACAAGATGAGCTCCTACAATCAGATCTATCAGCTCGACCTTATGAGCGGGAGCTGTGAAAAGATTTCTCCCATATCGGATTTCAACTACTACTATGCAGACTATATTGACGATAGGATCATTTTTGCCGGAACAGACATGGCGGAATATGGAGTAAATGAGAATCCCCGTATTTTCGTAACAGAGGATGAAGGTCTAACCTATGTCCGAATTGCAGAACCCGACCTATCCCTGTGGAGCTCAGTGAATTCAGACTGCAGGTATGGCTCAGGCAGAGGCTTCAAGGTTGCTGGCAATCATCTTTACTTCCTTAGTACAAAGGAATACAGCTGTCACCTGTACCGGATCTCCCTGGATGGGCAATTGGAGCAAATATCCACGGAGGAAGGGTCCGTGGACGACTTCGATGTCATGGATGACACCATATACTTTATTGGCATGAGAGATCTCTACCTTCAGGAACTGTATGGGCTGGATCATCAGGAGCAGAGATTGACAAGCTTCAACGATTGGGTGGTTCAGGACAGAAAGCTTTCAACCCCCATGGTTCTTTCATTCAACAACGGGGAAACAAGCCTAACGGGATGGATTCTTAAGCCTGTTGACTTTGACAAGCACAGAAAATACCCTGCCATCCTTCATATCCATGGAGGACCAAAGACCGTATTTGGTGGGGTATTCCACCATGAAATGCAGCTTTGGGCGAATCTTGGCTACTTTGTCTTATACATGAATCCAAGGGGTAGTGACGGCTATGGAAATGAATTCTCTGATATTCGCGGCAAATATGGACTCATGGACTACGAAGACATCATGCTATTTACAGACAAGGTCCTGGAGACCTGTCCGTCCATAGACCGGGAAAACCTGGGTGTGACAGGAGGCTCATACGGAGGGTACATGACCAACTGGATCATCGGTCACACCAAGAGATTCAAGGCGGCAGTGTCCCAAAGGAGCATTTCAAACTGGTTCTCTTTCTTTGGAACCTCAGATATAGGATATTATTTTGCAGCTGACCAGGTTGGGGCCACTCCCTGGAAGGACTATTCATCACTTTGGGACAATTCACCCCTTAAGTACGCTGACCAGGTTGAGACTCCTACCCTATTCATACATTCAGACAAGGACTATCGCTGCTGGATTCCGGAGGGACTTCAGATGTATACCGCCCTTAAGTACCATGGGGTCGATTCAAGGATGGTTGTTTTCAAGAATGAAAGCCATGGACTTTCAAGAGGTGGAAGACCTCAGGGAAGAATTCGCAGACTGAAGGAGATAACAGATTGGTTCGATAGGCATTTGGATAAGTAAGGTACAGCTTTCAAGGCAGGTGATTTTATGGAAAACAACATAAAAAAATACATGAAGAAACGTTCTGTGATTTTCCTGGATCAGCTGGCTTACAGGTTCACTGAGAACAACGTGGTCGGAACAGGGGCACAGCTGACATATTTTCTGATCCTATCCCTGTTTCCATTTCTTATGGTTCTCCTTAATATAATAAGCTACACTCCCCTGGGCCGTGAGGATGTTATATTGGACCTTATCCAGTACATGCCAACAGACATTCAGGAAATCATTCAGACATTCCACGATGATGTAGTGAGTGCAAGCTCACAAAGCTTCTTGTCAATTGCAGCAATTGCTGGACTTTGGACCGCATCTTCCGGTGTCAAGGCCGTAATAAGGGCCATCAACAAGGCATACGATTACTCCGAGAACAGGTCCTTCCTTAAAATGAAGGGCTTGAGCCTTCTTTTTACAGTGATCCTGATCTTAATGATTTTGGTTGTCTTCATTTCCCTGGTTGCAGGAAGGCAGATAGGGATTCTGGTTTCAAACTTCCTGGGGATTGAGGATCTGTTTGTTACAATGTGGAATTACCTTAGATTCATAATACCAATACTTTTTATGATCCTATCATTTGCACTCCTTTACAAGTATAGCCCAAACATCAAGCACAGGCACTCTGTTCCCCTTAGAACCACCCTGCCTGGCGCTATCTTCACCACAATCAGTTGGATAGTCCTCTCGCTTCTTTTTTCATTCTACGTTTCCAACTTTGGAAACTATGCACTGACCTACGGAAGCCTTGGAGGGGTTATAGTGCTTCTGGTCTGGCTCTTCATAAGCAGCATAGTCATTGTACTTGGCGGAGAGATCAATGCAACACTGGAGCTATTGAGGACCAATGGCTACAGAGCACTGGAGGGTAAAAGCGTATTGTTGGGATTCCTCGAAAAAAACAAGGATAATGACACAGCCTAGGCTGTGTCATTCCATTTTTGTGGAGGTCAGGGTCAGGGCTGTTACACTACCGGCGCCTGCCTTTATTAAAGCCTCGCTGCAGGCCTTAAGGGTGCTTCCCGTTGTGAATATGTCATCTATAAGGAGAATCCTCTTGCCCAGGATTCTTTCTCTATTTCTTACCTTGAAGGAGCCCAAAAGGTTTCTTTTTCTCTCATAAGCCGACAGTGTGTTCTGCTCCCTAGTCCATTTGGACTTCACAAGACAGTCCTTCAGAATTGGTTTGTTGACCTTCATAGCCAGTGGCTTTGCAAGCAGATAGGCTTGATTGTAGCCCCTTATGGCTTCCTTTCTCCAATGTACGGGCACAGGGATTATAACGTCGTAATCCGCAATATTGTTATTTTCAACCGTCTTTAGCATATAGGAGTGGAAGGTCCTGTACAGGTAGCTCTTATCCTCGAACTTAAACCTGTGTATTGCATCCTTGGTGAAATTGTTGTAAAAAAGCGACGAATGGCACCTGTTTATATATGGACTGTCAAGCTTAAATTCCATGTGTATCTCCTCTATCCTGGATCTGCATTCCATACACAGGGCATGATCCAGGTTTCTTGATTCGTCTCTGCAAATATAGCAGAACTTATCCTTGGGATAAAGCAGCCTGTCAATCAATGAAGGTTCCCCCCTCCGACTCCATTTTAAGAAGAAGATGCAGGTATTCCCTGATCTTATTGTCCAATGAGGAATGCCTTTCAGTTATAAGGTTGTTTCGTATCATCTGATTTAGGTATCTGTGATGTCCGACCAAGACCACCAGGTCCCTCGCCCTTGTAATTGCAGTGTAGAGCAGATTTCTGGTCAGAAGCATTGGAGGCCCTGAAAACACTGGAATAACAACACAAGGGAACTCACTTCCCTGAGACTTGTGGATAGTGGTGGCATAGGCAAGTCTCAGTTCATCCAGCTGATTGAAGGAGTATTCCACCTCCCTGTCATCATCGAATATCACTGTGATGGTACCCTCGTCGTTGTCAATGTGCTCCACATATCCGAAGTCTCCATTGAACACACCCTCTCCTTCATCTACCGTAATACCTCCCCTGTTGATGGTCCAGGCAGCCTTGTAATTGTTTTTTATCTGCATGACCTTGTCGCCCTCCCTGAAGAGCTCCTCTCCCATGGACTTTTCGTTTTTCTTTTTAGATGGTGGATTAATGGCCTCCTGCAGTGCCTTGTTCAAGGCAGCAACACCTGTATCTCCCTTTCTCATTGGGGAGAGCACCTGGATGTCCCTTATCGGGTCCAGACCGTAGAAATCCGGTAGCCTCTGGAGGCACAGCTGGACTATGGTATCCCTTACCTCGGCCCCAGTATCCTTGTACACAAAAAAGAAATCCTTGTCCCTTTCATTGAGAAGTGGTTTTTCACCCCTGTTCACCAGGTGGGCATTAACTATTATCATGCTCTCCTCCCCCTGACGGAAGATCTCATCCAGTCTCACCACCTTGATAACACCTGAGTCAATTATGTCCCGAAGCACATTCCCTGCTCCCACAGATGGAAGCTGATCAACATCTCCCACAAGAACAAGCCTGGTTTCTGGTTTTATGGCCTTTAGAAGCTGATTCATCAGCAAAATATCCACCATGGACATCTCATCTACAATTACAACATCTGCATTAAGGGGCTCCTCCTCGTTCTTGTTGAACTGAAGACTTTCATCCTGGTAGGAAATCTCAAGGAGCCTGTGGATTGTCCTTGCCTCCCGGCCGGTGGTCTCTGTTATCCTTTTTGCAGCCCTCCCTGTGGGAGCTGCAAGTAGTATCTCCTTGCCCTCAGCTTCCATCAGGGCAATAATTGCATTTATTATAGTGGTCTTTCCTGTTCCTGGACCACCGGTTATTACAGTTACGCCATTGTCTAGAACACTCTTTACTGCTTCCCTTTGCTTACTACCAAACGTAAAGTCCTGTTCCCTTTCAAAATTGTCCAGGGCCTTCTCCACATCCCCCACAATCTCATCCTGTTCAACCAGACTAAGCTCCACAAGAGCCTTGGCTACACTGTTTTCCGCCATATGATAGGGCATATGGTAAACTATCTTTTCATCCCCGCTTTGGACCAGATGAAAGCTCTTGCCAAGGACAAGGGCAGTCAGGGAATCATCCAGGTTATCCTTGCCTACCTGAAGCAGTCCCGCCGCCTTTTCAAGAAGCTCATCCTCAGGAAGGTAGCAATGTCCCTCTCCGGCGGCCCTTGTAAGGACATACTTTAGTCCAGCCTGCAGCCTGTGTGGGGAGCTCTTCTCCAGCCCAACCTTTTCAGCTATCTCATCCGCTGTCCTAAAGCCCATTCCATGTATATCCTCAGCTATCCTGTAGGGATTTTCCCTGATGACCTTTAGGGTATCGTTCCCATATTCCCTGTAGATTTTCATGCTCTGATTTGGGCTGATATTGAATTCCTGCAAGGCCACCATAACCTCCCGGACCTCCCTTTGCTCGTCAAAGGATTCCATTATGACCTTAAGCTTTTTCTTGCCTATGCCCTCAATTTCAAGAAGCCTTTCCGGATAATACTGAATTATATCAAGTGATTTCTCACCAAATTTGTCCACAATTCTCTTTGCTGTTTTTGGGCCGATATGTGGAATCAATCCCGAGCCCAGATAGTTCTCTATTCCCTTGGTGGTCGTTGGCATGATTGTCTCCATGGACTGGAACTGGAACTGCTCGCCAAACTTATTGTGGTATATCCATTCTCCCTTTAGAAGGACTGCCTGATCAGTCTGAATGTATGGAACCTGCCCCACAAATGTTATGCTGCCCTCTGATGTGTACAGTTTACCAACCGTATAGCCATTGGACTCGTTTCTGTATATTATATCCTCAACAATTCCCTGAATCTCCACATTCTCACCCCATTTCTCTTCACTATTCCCATTATAGCAAGAAATCCCGTCAATATACAATAATGTATACTGACGGGATTTTTATTACTTCAATGCTTCCTTTAGTACTTCAACCTTGTCTGTCTTTTCCCAGTTCAATTCAACATCTGTTCTCCCCATGTGGCCATAGGCAGCAATCTGTCTGTAGATTGGCTTTCTAAGGTCAAGGTCTCTGATGATTGCAGCAGGTCTTAGGTCAAAGTGCTTTTTAACCAATTCGGTTATTTCCTCATCACTTATCTTACCTGTTCCGAAGGTGTCCACAAATATTGACAATGGATGTGCAACTCCGATTGCATAGGCAAGTCCTACCTCACACTTGTCAGCCAGTCCGGCTGCCACTATGTTCTTTGCAACGTACCTTGATGCATATGCTCCTGATCTGTCAACCTTTGTGGCATCCTTACCTGAAAATGCTCCTCCACCGTGCCTTGCATATCCACCATAGGTGTCAACAATGATTTTTCTTCCGGTCAGTCCTGCATCTCCCATTGGTCCACCAACAACAAATCTTCCAGTCGGGTTGACATATATCTTGGTGTTCTCATCCATCATCTTTGCAGGGATAATTTCATTGATAACATACTTCTCGATATCCTCCCTGATTTGCTCCAATGATACCACTGGGCTGTGCTGGGTTGATACTACAACGTTTTCAATCCTTACAGGCTTATCATCGTGGTACTCAACAGTAACCTGAGTCTTTCCGTCAGGTCTCAGATAGTTAAGGGTGTCGTTCTTCCTTACCTCTGAAAGTCTTCTTGACAGCTTGTGGGCAAGTGATATTGGAAGTGGCATCAGCTCATCAGTCTCATTGCAGGCAAATCCAAACATCATTCCCTGGTCACCGGCACCGATCTTGTCAAGCTCGTCCTCACTCATTTCCTTCTGCTCAAGCGCCTTGTCAACTCCAAGAGCAATGTCTGGAGATTGCTCGTTTATTGATGTCAGAACCGCACAGGTATCCGCATCAAAGCCATATTTGGCCCTTACATATCCGATGTCTGAAATTGTCTTTCTTACTATCTTTGGAATGTCAGCATAGCAGGTGGTTGTGATCTCACCTGAAACAAGGACCATCCCAGTTGTTACCATTGTTTCACATGCAACCCTGGCTTCAGGGTCCTGCTCAAGAATCGCATCAAGTATAGCATCTGATATCTGATCGCATACTTTATCAGGGTGTCCCTCAGTTACGGACTCTGATGTAAATAACCATTTTTTCATCTTTTTCCTCCTTAAAATTAAAAAAACCTTGTCGTCAAGACAGGGTGAGTTTGCACTACACCTCATCTTCCAGAATAACATTCTGTAGGATTTAGCACCTGCTAAACAGGTTGCCGGGCTTCATAGGGCCTATCCCTCCACCACTCTTGATAAGGTAATCAAGATATTAATTTTCACTAAAAAGAATGATAGCACAACGGGGTATGGTAGTCAATTGTTTTTTGAGTTATTTTTCTTCTGACCATGTTGACATTAGCCCTTTGTATCTATATAATAATGTTTACAGCTTCAAAATTGAAGGAAAATAATTTTGGAAAAAGCACTTGCTTTTTAATCTGTTTTACCTTATAATAAAGAAGTTGACAAAAAACGTCGGGGTGTAGCGCAGTTTGGTAGCGCACGTGGTTTGGGACCATGGGGCCGGGGGTTCAAATCCTCTCACCCCGACCAACAGAGAACGCAGTGATCTTAATGATTGCTGCGTTTTTACTTTTTTTGTTTCTATTCACTAAATCCTCATTTTACCGACTTTTTATTGTTTGTTTTTATCTAAATTATCATGTGCAAATTGTTATACTAAACATCTTTCACTTTCTTTTGTATAGACTCAAATAATTTGGTATAATGTGCTTTAAGAGTACTATTGGGCTATTGGTAAGAAATATCTGGGGAATATTCATTTCTGTATTCTTTCACAGTAAATTGGGTAAATAGCCTAATGAGGACATTACTAGAAAAGGGGGATTCAACAATGAGTAAGTATCTGATAATGTATAGACACGGAATTGCAGAGGATAAAGAGTCCGGTGAAGACGACGACCTGAGATCACTATCTCCTCGAGGCAAAATTTTGCTGAAGAAAAGTGTTTCGGGCTTTAAGACTATGGTCGACAATTATGATGCCTTAAAGATTTTTTCAAGTCCTACGGTGAGGGCAAAGGAAACTGCTGAAATGCTAGCAGAGGAGCTAGGACTGGACGAACCAACTTACCTGGAATTCCTTGGTACTGGAAGTGGAGTTAGTAGACTTAGAGAGCTTCTAAATGAAATTGAACCTGGCGAAGCTGCAATCGTAGTTGGTCAGCAGCCCTACCTCTCATTGTGGAGCCAAGAGATTTCAGGAACCTTCCTTCGTTTCAAAAAGGGAAGCGCAGCCTGTTTCAGATTTCCTGATGAGGAATTGGGAGAGACAAAGGCTGAACTGAGATGGTTTTTGCAGACCCGTGGTTTTGCGAAGATTGACGATAAATAGAAATATATTTAGAACGATGGGATTTAATTACCCATCGTTCTTATTCTTTCTCCTTTATTTTAATACCAACAACAAACAACAGGCTTCCCAGGATATAATACAATCCTGCTGGAACGACTCCAGTTCTAGGTAGAATCGGAATCATAAGAGGTATTTCCTCCTCTGCTTCAATAATTTCAAGCTGTTCAGGCTCTAAAATGTTTTGTGGAATCTCTTCTCTGATTTCCAGAATTTCACCTCTGTTTACTGACTCAACCGGATTGTCTGGTCTATCCGGTCTGTTGGGCCTATCTGGATCATCTGGAGGGTTATCCGGTCTATGCTCCGCTAAGAAAATCCATCTAACCTCTACAGATGTTCCCTGAAACTCATTGCCGGTTTCAGCTCCCGGCAGGTGAACAATTGCCTTTAACTCCTTGTCATCACCTGGGTGCAAAATACCAAGACTTATATTGGATTGTGCAAAATCAGACATTGGACCTCTATAGATCTCATCCCCATCATAGTTGATGATTAGGATCATCTGTCTGAAGAGGTCCGCTTCACCTTCTGTCGGTGCTTTACTTGCTCTCTCTGTTCTCATAAACAGCTCAAACCTGTATTCCAGTGTGTTACTTATATCAACCTTGGCTTCGTTTGTATCTCCTGGATTCATATTTGTAAGATTGAACAGACTAGTTCCACTTGGATCAACTTCAAGGCCAAGATTGTTGCCAATAATCTTAAGGTTATCAGCATAGGAGGGATTTATTCCAAAGGTTGTCATCGCTCCCATAATCAATGCGAAAACGCCCAGAAAAATTATGGATTTAGATAAAAGCCTTTTCATTAATATCCCTCCCTTTGTTCAATTTGTAATAGTATGCACTTATATAAAGGCGGATGACCCGCCTTCATATAAGTGTTGCCTTAATCTTAAATTCTACAGATCAGAATTAAATAGCCTATCTTACTTCTTCTTCAATTACATCAGCTATTTCTACTGCACCAACTTCACCTATTGGAGCACCTTCTGCTTCCAATATAGCTGCCATTTCAGCTTCTGTAGCTTCTGTAACTAGACCTTCTACTACTTCATCTCCTCTTACTGCAGGATAATAAACTTTAACTCCCCAACCATTCAACCAAGGTGCATTGTTAGATGCCTGAATTCCTTCTGCCTTTACCTTGATGTCAAATGTCTTTCCTTGATAAGTGTTGTCCATTAAAGGTCCGCTGAAGCAAATCTTATTCATCGCAAACAGACCTGTTGTACTTTGACCAGGATTCAAAACTTTTTTGTAAACATAATATCCATTTTTTTCAAACCAGTCTGAACTAATTGAAGCACTTACAGGAGCAAGGCTTAAACCGCCTTCAAATGCCATATCTTTCTTAATTCTAACTACTGCTTTCTTAGATCCATCATTCCTTACATACACTTCCTTGAAGTAGCAGTCACCAGGGTTAACATTTTGTGCCAAATCTGGACAGAATCTGTCTATTAATGTAATATCAAGTGTTCCAGCTTTGAATTTGTTAATTTTCAGTGGTGTTACATCAGTGAACCAAGCAAATGTTCCTCCTGCAATAAGTAATACCACCAACAACATACTGGTTACAAAAACCATGTTACGCTTTTTCACTTTCTTCTCCTCCTTCTTGATATAATTATGGTTGCCGCAGCCAGGCTGCCATGACATAGAGGCCCTGTGGCTTTGCGTCCTTAGCTTTCGCTAAGTTTGCTGAACGATCTATATTAACGGAATCCTATGTAGATCTGGATTAAAAAGGTAGGCTATCAATGCTCCATACTTCTTTCCAGGCCTCGTTTGCACTTTGGACTCCCTCTGCAACAACTTTAATACTCAGACTCTCCCCTTCATATTCAGGTGTCAACTCCCCAATGTCTACACTCTTGATTATATTGGTGGTTATCCCATTTACTTCCAGAGAGTCTTTATAGTAGTGGAAACCCTCCATTTCTGTCCAGTCGGAATCATTTATATCCATATCAAGATTTGACACTGACAGACTTTGATCACTCCATTGGGGAATCAGTCTTACTCTTATATAACAATCACTCTTTCCAAGATTCTTGATACATATATTGCCTAAGCCATCACTGATTACCTCTACCTTGACAATCCCCATTTCACCATTTGTCAAGGTAGGGTCTGGGCTGGATGAAAACCAAGCAACTGTCCCGCCAGCTACCATTATTGCCGAAAACAGTATAATTGAGAAAATAATTAATTTGCTTTTCATATACACCCATCCTTTCCTTAGGCTTCTTTCGGTCTCCTTTTAATTAGAAGTGGTGCAATATAAGCTATTATGCCTACAGATACAATAAATATGATTCCCTGGGTGCTGCTCAGAAACCTGAATGCAAATCCCACATATGGTATTGAAAGAGCAACTATTCCTATGACCTTTTCTCTTTCCACAGGCATTGCATCCTCTGCATTGTTTGCATCGCCCTGTGTTATAAAGTACTCGTTTCCAGGACCAATTCCTACAACCCTGTGTGTTACTCTTGTTCTAGATTCTGGACCATAATAGGTTAAAATATCACCCATTTCTATCTGGTCTGGTGTCCTTTCGTTTACCACAATAAGTGAGTTTATCCTTAGTGCAGGTTCCATGCTCCCGCTATCAACAACATACAGCCTGTTTCCAAATAACGATGGCTCCATACCGGTCAATCTCGATTGTGCCGTAATAAATATCAGAAACGCCATTATCAGCATGAATATTGCAAACAGTATGTCAGACAATATTTTTAGGGATTTGTTTTCTTTCATCTCTGTCATATCCATACCTCCAATCTAGACTGAATCCGTTGGTTCTTCTTCTGGCTCTACTGGGACGGAGATTTCTTCCGGCTCCTCTTCTTTAATGGTATCATCAGTTCCTTCATCTATATCTTGTGTGTCAACCTCATCCTTGAGTTCTTCCAAAGGATCCTCAGGTATTATAGCCTCTTGTTCTTCATTATAAATCTGATTAATATCCTCTTCTTCACCAGGAGATACCGGTTCCTCTACAACCACATTCTCATCTTCATTTTCACTTTCCAATACAGGACTTTCCTCTACTTCCTGCTCTGTTTCCTCAGTTCCTTCTGCGGCATCCGGTTCAGTGACTTCCTCCTGAAGACCAGCTTCTACAGGCTCGGAAGTCACCTCCTCTACCGGATCTGCCACTGATGATGATTCTTCCCCTTCTGGTTGCTGCAAAGCCTCCACCTGTACCTCAACCAGAATAATTAATGGTTCCATATCTAAATATATTTCATCGCTTCGTATGTCCATATCAATGGACTGAAGCTCAATCTTACTATAATCAATATCTTCACTATCAACATCCATCACTTTTATTGCCTTGGAATCCGAGTCAGAAAACCACCCTGTGTTTTCTAGACTGTACTCCACCGATACTTCCTTGTTTAGGCTATTGGTTGCTAGGCTTATTATCCCATCAGAGATTTTTGTGCTGCAGTTCATGCACTCAAACGGTGTGATCCTGTAATCACCTATAAAGAGATCCTTAAGAATTACAGTATCTGAAGCTCCCAGCTCAACGTAATTCATGTAGTTGTTCGGCCCTTCAACAAGGACTGTGAATTCTGTATTGTCATCAACCACACCCAGTACATTATTGGTTATGGAAATTGAACCTTGTGGAATCTCAACTTGAACAACAAAACCAATCGTTCCATTGACTGTCTCTCCATCACAAATACCAGATACCTCTACTATGTTGCCTATGCTTTCCATCCTGTTGTAATCATCTATTCTATATTTTCCTGTAACAACAACCCTGTTACCTACTTCAAGGTAATTAATTTTATCATTCACACCCATATCATCCGATACATGCAAGTCCTCTATTTGATCAGTGCCCTTGTTTTCAATAGTTATGTCGTATTCAATCAAGTCACCATTTGTATATTTATCGCTACTGGGTTCAACGTTTATATGGAGTGATATATATCTTGGTATGGTCTCTTCAATAAATACAAGCTCAGCAAGTACCTGTTCTTCAACCACTGGGTCTTCTACTACTGGTTCTTCTACCACTGGCTCTTCAACCACTGGCTCCTCCAATACTGGTTCTTCAACCACTGGCTCTTCTACCACTGGCTCCTCAGCTGCTGGGTCTTCCACACCTGGTTCTTCCACATCTGGTTCCTCTACCACTGGCTCTTCCAATACAGGTTCCTCCGTTACTTGAAATTCTTCTGCCTCCTCAATTACTGTTGCTTCAGGTGTATGGTCCTCCGGATGAAGCTCCTCACCCAATGAGCTGGTTCCCACAAAAAGCACCATGGCCATTACCACTAGCATCACAAATATTTTGTTCTTTCCGATTCTCATGACCATCCACCTCTCTTTGTAACGGATTTGTAATACTTTGTTCCACTCAATATATACCTGCTGTGATTTCAATGAAATTACACCTCGATTACAAGTTGATTTCAAGAAATCAAAGCATAGAAAAAGAATCCTTGAAT
>Ga0334892_1001941_pt1 | contig 15971 bp, 13 predicted proteins | sample GraSluR3_MG_4_FD_207213 | JGI IMG/M metagenome (GOLD analysis project Ga0334892, IMG submission 207213) | Sludge microbial communities from methane-producing bioreactor in Wageningen University, Netherlands - Granular Sludge_15_04-R3 | ecosystem: Engineered > Bioreactor > Anaerobic >...
TATCTTTTCAGTACCAGCATGGGCATTGAGAGGGTAAGCAGTTTAAACTACTACTCACCCCTGCTCATGAAGGAACTGGAAAAGATTCCTGCTGATAACAGAAAGACAGTTCTCTCATTTCTCACAGACATAATCAGGCTTTTCTATGAGCATGGATTTATACAGACAGCAAAACTCTGCATAAACTGCAGGAATTTCGTACCCAACAGCGATAAATCATCCGACAGGCCTCACTTCTGTACTTATGCAGGCATACATATGCGGGATGATGGCATTAAATTTAATTGCAGGCATTTTAACCATAAAATATAGATTAAAAAACGGGAGGTATATTTATGTTTTGTAATCAATGCGAACAGACACTTCAGGGCAAAGCGTGCACCAGTACAGGTGTCTGCGGAAAAAGCAATGAGGCGGGTATTCTTCAGGATTTGCTCCTTTACGGCCTCAAGGGTATAGCCGTATACGGCAGGAAGGCAACGGAACTTGGTGTTTCTGACAGGGATACCGACTGCTTTTTATTCAAGGGACTGTTCACCACCATTACAAATGTCAATTTTGATGAGAAAGTAATCTTAAAGCTTGTAAACCAGACCTATGAATACAAGCAAAGGATAAGGGGACTTTATGAAGAAGCATACAGAAATAAATACGGTAAAATCCCTCCGGTACCTGCATCCGGTTATGCCAGCTGGAAGCCGGAAACCGATTATGATGCCCTGTTAAAGAAGGGAGAATCGGCAGGGATTATTGAACCGGGGCTTGATGCCGACATAAACAGCCTTAAAGAGATAATTACCTACGGGCTTAAGGGTATGGCCGCCTATGCAGACCATGCATACCTTCTGGGAGCTTATGATGAAAACCTTGGAGCCTTTTTCCATGAAGCCCTTTCTGCCCTTGCAGAACCCGGCATATCCAAGGATGAGCTCTTGTCCCTGACTTTAAAGACCGGTGAGATGAACCTAAAATGCATGGAACTTCTGGACAGCGCTCATACAGGCAGATTCGGGCATCCGGTGCCCACCAGGGTTAGCACTGGAGTAAAGAAAGGCCCTGCCATCCTTGTATCAGGACATGACCTTATTGACCTGGAAGAGCTTCTAATACAGACCGAAGGCAAGGGAATCAATGTATATACCCACGGTGAAATGCTTCCCGCCCATGGCTACCCCGGTCTCAATAAATACAGCCACCTTGCAGGAAATTACGGCTCTGCCTGGCAGAACCAGAGGAAAGAATTCGATGAATTTGCAGGTCCTATACTCATGACCACCAACTGCATACAAAAACCCAAATCAAGTTATAATGACAGAATATTTACTACTGGGCTGGTGGCTTATGAGGGAGTCAAGCATATACCCGACAGAACTCCCGGCAGACAGAAAGATTTTTCAGAACTGGTTAAAATAGCTCTGGAGCAAGGAGGGTTCACTGAAAATAAACCGGAGACGGAGATAACAGTCGGTTTCGGCCACAATGCGGTTATGAGTGTTGCTGATAAGCTTATTGATCTTATAAAATCCAAAAAGATCAGGCATATATTCCTGGTAGGCGGATGCGACGGTGCCAAGCCAGGAAGAAACTACTATACGGATATTACCCGCATGATACCCGAAGACTGCATAATCCTCACCCTTGCCTGCGGTAAATACCGCTTCAACAAGATTGATTTCGGGACCATAGAGGGCATACCGAGACTGATTGACATGGGTCAGTGCAATGATGCATATTCTGCAATTACTGTAGCGGGAGCACTTTCCGGCGCATTCAATCTTCCCCTCAATGACCTGCCCCTCTCCCTTATTCTTTCCTGGTATGAGCAGAAAGCCGTGGTAATACTCCTTAGCCTTCTGCATTTAGGCATGAAGAACATTAAGCTCGGCCCGACCCTGCCTGCTTTTGTTTCCCCCAATATCCTTAATTTTCTCGTGGAAACCTTCAATATTGCTCCCATTACCACACCTGAAAAGGACCTGAAAGATATACTTGGATAAAAATTCCTGAGGGGGCACTGCCCCCTCTGCCCTATATTAAGGAGATATACATGAAGAGGAAGATAATAAATATAGATGAGAAAAAATGCAATGGATGCGGTGAATGCATACCTTCCTGCCCTGAAGGGGCAATCCAGGTAATAGACGGTAAAGCAAGGCTTGTCAGTGATCTTTTCTGTGACGGCCTGGGAGCCTGCATAGGCGATTGCCCCCAGGATGCAATATCCGTTGAGGAAAGGGAAGCCATGCCCTATGATGAAGCGCTGGTCATGGGCAGGATTGTAAAAGGCGGTCCTGCTGTAATTGAAGCGCACTTGAAACACCTGAGGGACCACAATCAAACAGCATATTTAGAAACAGCCCTGGATTACCTGGAAAAAAGCAATATTCCTATCCCCATACCGTACCGAAACCAGGCTGAACCTGGCCTCTCTTTTTCTGGATGCCCGGGAATGAAACCGGAAAGTTTCAACAGTGACCTGCTTCCGGCAGACAGTGCTTCAGCCCTGACCCACTGGCCGGTTCAACTGCACCTCATCCAGCCCCAGGCACAGAATTTCCGTAATGCTGATATTGTCCTCTCAGCCGACTGCTGTGCCTATTCCTACGGCAGTTTCCACAGGGACTTCTTAAAGGGCAGAAGCCTTATGATAGCATGCCCGAAACTGGATTCCGGCACTGATGTATATAAGAACAAGCTAATATCCCTTATTGATGAGGCAAAAATCAACACTTTGACTGTAATCATAATGGAGGTTCCATGCTGCAGGGGCCTGCTGTCCCTGGCAAGACAGGCGCTGGAAGAAGCCGGACGCAGGATTCCCCTGAAACTTATAGTTATAGGGATAAAGGGAGAAAAGCTCAAGGAAGAATGGCTTTAATCCCGGTATAATCTGTTTATCAGGAAAAGGTCAGCTAAAACAGCTGCGGCTGCTGACTCTACGACTACGGGAAGGCGCAGGCAGAAACATGCATCATGCCTTCCCTTCAGCTGCAGTTTTTCAGTCTTTCCAGTCCTGAAATTCACGGTATCCTGAACTTTGTATATGCTTGGCGTGGGGCGTACGGCTACCCTGAATACAACGGGATTGCCGCTGGTTATGCCGGCATTGATTCCCCCGCTGTTATTGGATGATGTCCTTCCCTCAATGTCAATTACAGGATCATTGAAATCACTGCCCCTCATTATGGAACATCGGAATCCCGCCCCGAACTCTATCCCCTTTATTCCCGGTATGGCAAAGATAATGTGGCTTAGAAGCGACTCTGCTGAATCAAAGAAGGGTTCCCCCAGCCCTGCAGGCAGGTCTTTGACCATGCATTCTATTATTCCCCCAAGGCTGTCTCCTTCGTTTACAGCTTTTTCCAGCAGACTGCCGTAATCCTTATGGCCGCCGATCTCAAGGATTCGTGCTTCTATTTTTGCCGGCTGTATTATCTTTTTTGCAATCACTCCTGCAGCAGTAAGCCCTGCAGTAATCCTTCCTGAAAGATGCCCGCCCCCCCTGCTGTCATTAAAGCCTCTGTATTTCATCCTGGCGGTAAAATCGCCATGCCCCGGCCTTGGTATGTCTTTAAGTTTTTCATAAGGCCCGGAATCAGCATCCCTGTTCAGAAAGCTTATCAATATCGGCGATCCGGTGGTAAAACCCCGGTATACACCGCTATGCACCCTCGGTATATCCTCCTCAACCCTTGATGTAGTACCTGACCCTCCCCCTTTTCTCCTCTCAATATCCCGGTGAAAATCCTCCTCGGCCAGGGGTATCCCCGGAGGACAGCCGTCTATTATGATACCGACCGATTCACCATGGGACTCTCCGAAAATCTCCAGGCGGAACAGCCTGCCCATTGTATTCATGGCTTCTCCTTGATAATAGAATCCAGTATATTAAAAAATTCTGGAAATGATTTTGATACAACACCATAATCCTCTATCCTGATGCCCTCCCTGCTTCTTAATGCAGATACAGCAAGGGCCATAGCTATCCTGTGGTCGCCGAATGAGCCGGAGACCCCTCCCTGGAGCTCTTTTCCCCTTATTTCAAGATAATCTCCCTCATGAACTATATCAGCCCCAGCCTTTGCAAATCCCTCCATTATCGACCGTACCCGGTTGGACTCCTTGTAAATCAGCCGGCTGGCTCCGTATATCCTTGATATACCACTGCAGTTGACAGCAAGGGCTGTAAGGGGAGGGAAAAGATCAGGACAGTCCGATGCATCAAAAGAAAACCCCATTAATTCAGAGCTCTCAACTGCAATTCTGCCCTCAGCCACCTCAACAACAGCCCCGGCTTCTTTCAGTACATCCAGTATCTTCCTGTCTGCCTGCCTGGAGCATGGCCTGATATTATCCACTTCAACCCTGCCACCCAGGGCTCCCGCCACAAGAAAAAAAGATGCGCAGGACCAGTCTCCTTCCACATCTCTCCTCTTAAAGACCGGTCTGCATTCCTGACTGCCCCTTATATAAAAGTATGAATAATCCCTGCTGTATTCTGCAGAAACACCGAAATCCTCCAGGACTTCCAGGGTCATGTCAATATAAGGACTGCTTTTAAGGTTTCTTACAGTAATTTCAGAGTCCCGGGGACAGCGATGGAGAGAAACCAGCAATCCCGTCAGCAGCTGGGAGGTAATGCCTGCGTCCACCTCTATTGCTCCGCCCTGGGCCGGACCGCATATTCTCACCGGGGGATAGCCGTTATTGGTCAATACCTTTGCACCCATATCCATAAGGGGCTTCTTTAAAAAATGCATGGGCCTTGTGCTGAGAGATCCCTTTGAGTAAAGGGAATAAGAATCATCAAAAAGTGAAACAACAGGGGCGAACATCCTCATGCATAAACCTGATTCATTGCACTGAAGGAGAGTATTATGCCTGTTCTGACCCGGTCTTATGCAGATGGTATCATCCCTTTCCTCCAAGCTGCAGCCCAGATCCCTTATTATCTGCAGGGCAGTATCTGTGTCATCACAGCCTGAAAAATCTCCCAGAACCGTATTATCCTGGCTCAGACAGCTTAAGGCAAGGTATCTCTGAACCAGGCTCTTTGAAGCCGGGACAGCAATTCTTCCCTGCACATGCCCGGGTTTAATATGCATTTTTAATTATCCTTTCAGCAATACCTGAGAGGTCACCTTCATTCAGTATAATAAAATCCGCGGTATCTATATACCTCTCCAGTCTCTTGCTAAGAAGCTCCTTTAGGCTTTGCTCAATATTATCGCCTTCTGCCAGGGGCCTTGGACTTTTTTTAATCCTTGCAATAACTGTTTCTATATCAGACCATAACAGTACTACCCTGCAGCAAGTCCTGATTTTATCAATGTTTTTAATGCTCTGGACTGCCCCGCCGCCAAAGCTGTAGACCCTGCCGGGTTTGAACTCCAGACCCGACAGAACACGCTTCTCCATATCCCTGAAGCCTTCTTCTCCCATGGATTCGAAAATGTCCTCTATCTGCATGCCGGATATTTTTTCTATTTCTCGGTCTGTATCCACCGGCTCCAGCCCAAGCCTCTCGGCAATAATCCCTGCAGCAGCTGTCTTTCCTGTTCCCATAAAACCAATCATGGCAAGGGGTTTTGCGCTTTCCTGCCTGCCCTTGTCAAATTCATGCCTTTCCTCCCGTATTTTCCTGCCTGTCAGCAGTTCAAACCCTTCTTCAAACTGGTAAAACAGCCAGTCATACCCGGAAATGACACGGCAGCCTTTCCTTATGGCCGAAGCGGACAGCTCTGACATACAATAGTTTGCATCAAATATTATCATATCTTTTCTCAAATTTTCCTCTTTTATAAGGTTAATACCAGCTGGAAGGCAGTTTACTGCAAAATCAGTCTCTTTCAGCCGATATTCCAGCTCATCAAAACCATATACTCTGAAACCCAATTTTCTGCAGTATTCAGCAATCTTTTCTCTGTCCCGGCATAAAAATTTCACATCCCTGGCACCTGCTGACCAGAGGGCATAGCCAACAGCCCTTCCGGCCCCCCCGGATCCCAGCACGAGGATGTGTCTGTCCTTTAATTTTATACCCTCCATGGCTCTCAGAACTCCCGTATAATCTGTATTATAGCCCTTAAACCTTCCTTTCTCAACCCTGACCAGATTGACAGCCTGTATCTTTGAAGCAGTATGCTCCATTTTATCCAGAAAGGGAATTATTCTTATCTTAAGCGGAGATGTGATATTAAAGCCCTTCATCATGAATTCCCTTGCAAAATAGATAATCTCCCCGGGCTTTACTGCATCTATCCTAAGGTATTTAGCCTCAATTCTGTACTTCTTAAAATAGGTGCAAAATAATTCAGGGCTTATTGACTGAAGGATAGGATGGCCGAAGATTCCATATATTAAAGCTCTTTTATAAGGGTTTTCCATACTAGTATATTAAGGCATAATTTAGTTAATTGAAAGTAATTTTAGGAAATAACCCCTTTAGCTTTTTTTGATTCAGTCTTCATTCGAAATCCATTTACCCCGGTATTATTAAAAAAAACTCCATTTTTACTCGTTGATGTTATCTAAGGATTTAAGCCGTAAGCTGTTTTGAATTTTTTGACTGTTTACTAACCTGGATCTTTCATTTATATACAGCTGAATGCCAGGGTCAATTTTTCTTAAATAGATATAATGTGCTTGCTGAGTAAAAGGTTAAAGTTGAAAATATGAAAACAGGAAAAAAAACCGGCCCTGTCAATATTTCTTCCTTGTACATGGCAAAAAGCAGAAACACAATTACAATTGACATCGGCCAGGTTACAGCAGCAGCTTGAGTCATATTCAGATTCTGCTTTTCATCGTAGAGATCTTTTCTATATTCTGATTTTCCTAAGATAGCTGAATAAACATAAAAGATTAAAACAGGAAGAAGAATTAGTTCAAAGTAATGCTTTTCCAGCACCAGGTCTGGCCATGCAAATGATACAACTATGCCAAATGTCCCACAAATAATACCGACCAGATTCATGACATAAAATACCCTGATATTCATTTTAAGCTTTTGAGAGAACCTGGTTCTGGGTAAAATAAAATATAGCAGCGCCACAACAGCAAAAATTAAAGCAAGTATCAATTTGATTCTCATTTTAGACTCCTTTTTTATAATGATAGAATACAGATTCTATTTATAAACCTGGTTATCGTCATCAATAATGAAAAATATTTCTTCAACGGCCTTTTGAAAGAATTTTGCTATTTTTAATGCAAGCAAGGTGGAGGGAACGAACCTGCCTTTTTCAATTGAAATAATTGTCTGCCTGGTCACACCTATTGCCTCGGCCAGAATTTGTTGTGATGTCTCGTCTTTTTCAAAACGGCACCGCCTTAGATTATTGCCCAGCCTCTTAATTGAATCTCTCCTTAAAAATAATTTAAAATTCTTTATTATTACTTTATTAAATATAAGCCATAACAAACAGGATGTCAAGTATTTTTTACATTTAGAATAGTATTGCTTACATCAGTCTGAATTGCATAAATTTATATTTGAAAAATGTTACAAAATATACTATATTTTATAAAAGCTAATTATTGTTATACCATTAAAAATTTCTATAAAAATGAAAGGAGTTAACGGAATGTCCAAAAGATTTATTATGTTCCTGCTTTCTTTTCTAATTGCTGCAGTTCCATTGCTTGCCTCTGACTGGCTTGAAGATATTATAATCAACGGTTTCATAAGCCAGGGCTATCTAAAATCCAATTATAACAATTATCTTGCCAGAACAGAAGATGGTACCTTCGAATTTAATGAATTTGGCCTTGTTGTCCAGTCCAAGATTTCCAACCGGCTCTCAATGGGTGCTCAGCTGTTTTCAAGGGATCTGGGTTATGAAGGAAATAATGATATCGTTCTGGACTGGGCCTATGGCGATTACCATTTTTCGGATGCCTTTGGAATAAGGATAGGTAAACTGAAAATGCCCTACGGATTTTATAACCAGATAAGGGATGTTGATTTTCTCAGGCCTACGATCCTGCTGCCCCTTAGTACCTATGCAGAGGATATGAGAGCAGTTGTTGGCTCCTATGTCGGTACAAACCTATATGGCACCTTTAAGCTTGGAGCAATGGGCCGATTTGATTATGAGCTGGGATACGGAGCTTTAAACATTGATGCCGACAGCCCGTTTATAAAAAGCCTCTATGATACTGTGTCGGCCAGCATACCCGGTAATCCTGAAATATATGACAGATCGACCCACGCAAAGTATGTATACGGCGGATACCTTAGGTGGAGCACTCCGATACCCGGCCTGAGGCTTGGAATGAATGCCGGCTGGACTACCATTGATTATGCGGGATATGCCGACATACCCAATGTCGGAAAGGCCAGGATTTTATTTGACCATGAATATATTTATAACTATATATACAGCATGGAATTCATGATCGGAAACCTTAACATCACTGGTGAATACCACACCATAAAAACGGATTATAATATTACAGTTCTAGGGCAGACCTCAACCATTCCCATAGACCCATATGGGTATTACGGCCAGATATCCTACAGGCTGGCTGACTGGCTTGAATTATCGTCATATTATTCCGAATTTTTCAAGGATAAGAATGACGAAGAGGGACAAAGATACATAGATCAGGGACTCCCGGCTTTTTTTGCATGGCAGAAAGACCTTTGTTTTACAGCGCGTTTTGATTTAACCCTGAACTGGATATTAAAGCTCGAATTCCACAAAATGAGTGGAGCAGCTTTTGTTCATTCCTTTGATAATCCTGACGGTATAGAAGAGGATTTCAATCTTTTTGCTGCCAAGGCTACCTTTAACTTTTAAGATGAGGAGAATATATTTCATGAAACAGTATGCTTTTATGCCTTTAATAATTTTAATATTTTTATCTGCTTCGTTATATACCCTCTCCGCCGATTACTTCATAATAGCTAATGAAAATGTACCTGAAAATAAGATTGACAGGCAAAGGCTAAGGGATATTTTTCTCGGCAATACAGGCAACTGGGATAATGGAGGAAGGATTATCCTCGCAACTCTCCGTAGGGGCAAGGCCAGGGATTCATTCCTCTCAGATATCATCGGCAGAACATCCGCTCAGTTTGACCGTTACTGGAAAGAGAAAGCCTTCACAGGAAAGGGTATAGCCCCCAAAATTCTGGAGAATGATGAAAGCATGATAGATTTCATAGCATCAAACGACGGTGCCATAGGATATACGGACACGATGCCGGAGGAAGACTCTAAAGTTAAGATTATTAAAATAGATTAGTTAAAAGCTCTACCGGCAACGTATAGTTTGTTTCCGGTTTGATTTAATGAAAAGATAAGGAGCTGATTTATACTCTGACAGGCTGTTCAGATCTAACAGATCCTGAGGCTTTTTTCAGCTTTAGATGTAGTCTTCTCTTAAAATATATAAAATATAAGTTCATTCAGTTGGATTTTTCCTCTGTTTTCCCATGCCTGAACAGGATATTATCCAGGATGCAGACAGGGCAACAGAGATATTAATAATAACATATGCATGGACTGCAAGGTTATCAAACAGCACGACAAAAGCAACAGAGAATGCAGTACCCGTCAATGTCCCCCAGAATGCCCCCGCAGGTGTTATTCTCTTTGTGAAAATTCCTATTATTACCAGCGAAAGTATGGGGGCACCGAATCCGTGGATTATCTTATTGGCGACAGCAAACAAACTGCCTTCGGAAGCAATTACCGGGATAAGCAATAAAGCCCCCGACAGGGACAGGAAACCTAATATCATGGTACCGTATTTTTCATTATTTATGGAGCTTATAAATTTAAGCTTCCCTGACAGGACAGCAGACATGGCGTTAAGGCCCGAGTCGATAGAGCTCATGGAGGCCGCAAGCAGAGCAGCGGTAAACAGCCCTGCCGCACCCGCCGGCATGGAACTTATGAATAATGCCATCTGTTTCAGCGGTGGCAGAGATGAACTCCGGATAACCATAGAGACGGCAATTCCCCAGACTAAAAGCAGTGCCAGTATTGAAAGCACAGCGCAGGAATTCAGTATTATGGCTTTTTTTGCTTCTTTTTCTGACCTGGATGCCATATATCTCTGAATAGTAATCTGGTCTGCCCCGTACCTGGCCGTAAAAGCTATCAAAGTCCCTGTAAGCCCGCTCCAGAAAGATATCCTTAACTTAAGGCTGAAAGAAAAGAAACCTTCAGGAAAGGGGTTGTCGACAATCCATCGGCTGAAAGAACCAAAGGACAGGCCTTCATTCCTCACAGCCATAAACAGTGTAAGGCACAGGGTCCCGAATAAAATGATAAACTGAATCATGTCAGTCACCACAACGGCCCTGAACCCTCCCACTGAGGAATAAAATATAGCTGTGATGCCGGTCAGCATTATAATAACAGCCATAGGCCATCCCGTGAAAACCTTGAGAAACATGGCTGAAGCATAAAGGGTTATGGATATCCACATGAGACGCCATACAATAAATAATACGGTCGCCAGGTATTTCGCCCTTGCGTCAAACCTCTCCCCCAGGAAACTGTACGCTGAAAAGCCCTTATTTCTAAAAAAGAAAGGTATGAACCACTTTGTTACAGGATAGAGCACCAGGATAAAGGCGGGAAGGGAAACAAGTACCGCAGGACCGAATTCTATTATCTCTGAAGGGAAAGCAATAAAATTGACAGCGCTGAAAGCAGAAATCATCACTGAAATCCCCAGGAAAATCCAGGAGAAGGAACTGCCCGCAAGGTAAAGCTGTTCCCTGCTTCTGCTCTTAGGCGAGTTGATGACGCCAATCAGTATCATTACCAGAGCGTAGAGTACCGCTATGGATATTTCGAATGTATTCATTATGCTACTGCTTCTTAAGTATCTTTACCTAACGAATATAATTCAGTCAGTCAATAAAATTCACCCTTATCTGAATATTAGAGGAACAAGGTCTCCGGCCATTGGGCAATTCTTATTTTTGCATTGACACCTTTACCTAAATGAACAAAAATGAAGGCAGGATTATCTGAAATAAAGGGAGGGAAAGCAATGGAAAGGTTTTTATATGACCGGGACTGTAATCCTGACTGGCTGAAGAATAAAAGAATTGCGATGATAGGATACGGCGCCCAGGGCAGAGCTCAGGCTTTGAATCTCAGGGATTCGGGCATGGATGTTATAATAGGCCTTTATGAAGGCAGTGCCAGCCGGCAAAAGGCCAAAATCGAGGGTTTTACTGTATATAACACCCCTCAAGCAGTCAGCCGGTCCGATGTCATCATGCTCATGGTGAACGATGAGAAACAGCCTGATGTATACAGCAGTGATATAGAGCCCAATTTGAGAAATAATCATTATATTGGCTTTTCACACGGTTTTAACATACATTTTTCCAGGATAAAACCTCCCGGTTACGTAAATGTATTCATGGTTGCACCCAAGGGGCCGGGAGCGGCTCTTAGAGAAAGGTATGTAAAGGGCGGCGGCCTGCCCTGCCTGATTGCAGTTCACCAGGACCCGGGCAAAGATACAGAAAGGATTGCCCTGGCTTATGCATCTGCCATAGGAGGTGGCAGATCAGGCATAATCCAGTCAAGCTTCAGGGAAGAAACTGAGACAGACCTTTTCGGCGAGCAGTCAGTAATATGCGGTGGAATATCCGAGCTGATATGCGCAGGCTTCGACACCCTTGTTGACTCCGGATACAGCCCCTATGTGGCTTATATTGAGTGCCTCTTTGAGGCGAAGGCCATCACAGATCTGATATTTGAAGGGGGAATCTCATATATGAGGGAAAGGATAAGCAATACTGCAGAGTTCGGGGATTACCTGTCCGGCAGGTCTGTTATATCCGGAAATGTGAGGAAGGAGATGAAAAGAATACTCAAAGATGTTCAGAGCGGGGATTTTGCAGCAAAATGGGCTGAGGAATACAAATCAGGGTTTTCTTATATGAAAAAACGCAGAGAGCTCCAGAAGCAAAGCCTTATAGAAAAAACAGGAGAGTCATTCAGGCAAAAGATAAAAATTTAATCTATTTTTCTTCATATACCGGCATGGAAAATAATGAACAGGATTTAAGCCGGGCTCAAATATCAATCCTGGATCGCGGGTCCTGGATATAATCGGATGTTTTTCATATATCCATATATATGGCTGAGAGCTCATCCAGAGGGATTTTCCTTACAAAGGCATCGCCTATGTCCCTTAAGAATACAAAATGAACTGCCTTGCCCTGTTTCTTTTTGTCTTTTCTGAGAGATTGGAAAACCCTGTCTTTATCCATGACAGGCAGCAAAGAAAAATTGTAGCTGTCAAAGAGACGGCTGATCCTGTCAAATACCCCCTGCTGTAAATAACCAAGCTTCCGGGATATCTTCAGTGCTATCAGCATGCCGCTGGCTACAGCCTCGCCATGGTCAAGGGAGTATTCCCTTTCTATCGAGTGCCCGAATGTATGGCCGAAATTCAGGATTCGTCTCAGGTCCTGTTCTTTTTCATCCTTCTGCACTATCTCTATTTTAACAGCTGAAGAGGCCATAACAAGCCTTTTTATGGCCTCTTCCTCCATGGACAGCAAACTGTATTTCTCCTTTTCCAGCATTTCGAAAAGCTTCTTGCTTCCTGCAAGGGCATGCTTTACGGATTCGGCAATTCCGCACAATATATGCTCTTTTGCAAGGGTCTTGAGGTACAGGGAGTCAAAAAGGATAAAATCAGGCTGGTAGAAACTGCCTATAATATTCTTGTATCCTTCAAAGTTTACACCGTTTTTACCGCCGATGGAGGCATCAACCTGGGCTAAAAGTGTTGTCGGGACCAGGCCGAAACCCAGACCCCTGTTATAGGTGGAGGCCGCAAAGCCGGCAATATCGCATACAATGCCTCCGCCCACTCCAATAATAGTGCTGTAGCGGTCAGCTCCCGTATAAAGGAGCCTTTTATATACAAATTCCATGGTTTTCAGGTTCTTTATTCCTTCCCCTGTACCGATTATTATTATTTCCGCAGGCCAGCGGTCATTTCTGTAGAGATTATATACATTCTCATCGGTTATCAATATCGCTCTTGACGGGGATATATCTTCCAGGTATGTTTCAAATGACTTATTGTAAATAAGCCTGACTTTTCCGGACCCAAGCATAATGGTATTATCCACAGGCAGCCTATTTTTTCTCATGGTAATCCCTTTCTGCATTTACCTGCCAGATATTTTCCTTGTCTGCGGAATTTTTTGCAATATTGTCCACAGCTACCATGGCAGTAAGGGAGGAATGGTCCGAGTTATTATACCTGTGCATGCCGTTCCTGCCGATAAGGAAAAGGTTTTCAATTCTGTCGGTAAATGCCCTTATCTCATGAAATCTGCCATAGGTACCCAGATAAGAGGGATAAGCCCTGGGTATCCTGATAACCACTGTATCCAGGACATCCTTCTTATCCGCAAAACCCATTTTTTCAAGCTCGCTTACAGCAAAAGCACTAAAATCCGAATCTTCCATGGACCAGTATTCATCCCCTTTACTGACAAAGTATTCCATGCCTAAAAGAATTTTTGAAGGATCTTTTACCATATAAGGGCTCCAGTTGTTAAATATCTGCAGTCTTCCTGCCTTTATATCCCTTTCCTGTATGTATATCCAGTTATCCCTGAGCCTGCTGTTTTTTTCCCCTTTGACTTTCATCCTGTCCAAAAGTATCCCGCAGGTCATGAAATCCCTGTAGATAAGGCCCCGGGCGACTTCAAGGACACTGGGCGGGACATCCCCCTCCATGCCGGAGATAAGCTCTTTGACCGGCATGGATGACAGTATGTAATCTGCCCTTTCGCTGTAGACCTTATTGTTTTTTTCATCCAATATACACAGCCCTTTTATTCTTCTTCCCGAGAGCACACAGCCGTTAACCCGGCAATTTTTCCTGATTTCTCCGCCTCTTTTTGCTATATCCCCTGCCAGCTCTTCCCAGAACTGTCCGGGGCCGTATTTGGGATAAAGGAATTTTTCAATAAGGCTTGTCTCTACATCCTTCTGCTCTATGGATGAATTCCTCCCCCGGGGTTTTATCGCCTGCAAAAGTGCCTTTCCGGCTGAAAGCCCCTTGACCCTCTGAGCACCCCAGTCCGGGGGAATCTCCCTGCATGGGACACCCCATACCTTGCGAGTATAATCCTCGAAGAAAATCCTGTAAAGCTCGCTTCCGAAACGGTTTATGAAGAAATCCTCCAGGTTCCTCTCATCCTTCACGGGAAAAAGCCTTGCATTCAGATAGCTTAATCCTATCTTGGCAACCCTTATTATACCCAGCTTTTTCAGGGTATCCAGGTCAGGTTTCACAGGGTAGCTGAAAAAACGCCCCAGGAAAAATATCCTGGAAACTCTGCTCCGAACAAGGAAAAGCCTGTCAGAATCCCCCTGGTATAAACGCTCCCCTTCCACGGGAAAAACCTCATTCCAGAACTGCATTACCCTGTCGGATTTTGAAAAAAACCTGTGTCCCCCGATATCTATCCTGTTACCATTAAACTCAACGGTGCGTGATATACCCCCTATACTGTCGGTGGCTTCCAGTACAATGGGCTTTATATCTGTCCTTTTCAGCATTTCATGGGCAGCTGTAAGCCCTGCAGGCCCTGCCCCTATAATCAAGGCTTTTTTCATAATATTACCGGGAAGAGTAAATTATTTAACAGCATAATAGTATAAGATCTGTTTGAGACAATATAATTAAGAAGCATTTATAGCCCGGGATACTTCATCTGCAAGCTCATGGAAACTGAAGGGCTTCTGAAGAAATGAGAAGCATCCGTCCTCCAGCAGGAACTCAGCTCTTTTATCCTTTCTGAAGCCTGATATAACTATTACCTTTATATCCTTATCCAGCTCCTTAAGCTCGATATAGGTTTCCTTACCGGATTTCTCCGGCATTATTACATCCATGAGCACAAGGTCAATGGTTCCCTTCTGTTCTTTATAAAGCTCTATCCCCTCTATACCGTTTTCGGCAAGAATGACCTCATAGCCGCACTCCCGGAGCATATCCCTGGCAATATGCCTGATGCTTTCATCATCATCAATCACCAGTATTTTCCCCTTCCCGTAGGATACTGACCGGGCGCCTGTCTCTTCTTCCTGATCCCCGCTGGCGGTATCTGCAGGAAAATAAAGCTCAAATCTTGTTCCTTTACCCGTTTTGGAGCTTACTTCAATAAAACCGTTATGCTTGCTCACTATGCTGTATACCATTGATAATCCCAGGCCAATGCCGTTTTCTTTGTTCTTTCTTGTAAAAAAGGGAGTAAATATCTTACCCAGGGTGGCCTGGTCCATTCCGACACCGGTATCCGTGACAGAAACTTTCCAGTAATGGCCTTTCTGGGCTTTGGGGTGCTTAAGGCAGAAAGACTCATCACTGAACACACTTTCCATTCGAAAATCAAGATCTCCTCCCTCTTTCCCGCTTTCCCTCTGGATAGTCATGCTGTGACAGCCGTTAACTGCAATATTTAACAGGACCTGTTCCACCTGGGTTGAATCTCCCTGGATAAATGCATTTTCATAATCTGCATGCACATTAATACTGATGATCTTCTCAAAGGAATTTCTGCAGATGGAGATGACATTGCTGATGCAGCGAATGAGATCCACCTTTGTAAACTCCGTGTCCTGCTGTTCTGAAAGAGCAAGGAGCCTCTTTACTATCCTGGATGCATTGTCAGCTGAGTTCTGCATAATATCGAGATAATTGCCGAACTCCTTATCATCCACCTCCCTCATCAGGCCCTTTTTAATCTTGAATCTGATCAGGCTAAGGGTGCCGATTATACCGCTGAGCGTATTGTTAAAATCGTGAGCAAGCCCGCCGGCCATGGTCCCTATAAGCTCCATCTGCTGAGCTCTTCGCAGGGACTGTTCAATCTTCTCCTTTTCAGTAATGTCATCAGCCCTGATAACAATACCGAGAATCTCATTGGACATTATGGGAAAAAGATGGACATCCCAGTA
>Ga0334892_1001944_pt1 | contig 15931 bp, 13 predicted proteins | sample GraSluR3_MG_4_FD_207213 | JGI IMG/M metagenome (GOLD analysis project Ga0334892, IMG submission 207213) | Sludge microbial communities from methane-producing bioreactor in Wageningen University, Netherlands - Granular Sludge_15_04-R3 | ecosystem: Engineered > Bioreactor > Anaerobic >...
GGATTGAGGTTTATTGGTGTCTTTATTGTTACCGGCCAGGTCTTTTCTATAGTCTCACCATCTGCAATAGCAAATAGCTTCGCCGTGTAAGTCCCATCTTTTAGAAAATTGTTGCTAATGTCTTTACCTGGTAAAGAATAGTTTCTAATATCCTTCCAACCCGTTGCTACTCCGTCTGAGTTCGTGGTATCTCCTGGATTATATAACCTGATTAGGTTAGTTCTTCTTGTATTCCCACTGTACAATGCAAACTCCAATCTGTTAACTGGAAAAGGTGCAACGGTTTGGATGTTTGTAACCTTAAGGGCCTCCGTTGTTGGTATGCTGCCCAATGAGAATCTACTTAATTCGGGACTAAGATCAGCATACAATTGAAACTCAAGTGCCATATTGGGCATTATTGCTGTATCAGAAGCATTGTAGCAATCCCATACAGTAAGTGTAAATCCTATTACGTCTTTCCCGCCTATTGATTTAGGTATAACTGTGTTTGGTTCTGTGCTCCAATCATACTCATTGCCATCTGCTGTCCTATACCTCCACAAATAAGACACTATACCATTGTTAGGGTGACTCTTAAAATCAATGTCAAATGATTCCCTACCTGCCAAGTAGATTTTGTCCCCATAATCCGATGCTTGAATTATTGCTGTTGGTTTTTGATGTATTACAAATTCATACTCCTCAACATCTGAGTACTTATCAAATTTTTCATTTTTGGTCGAATCAGAAGCCTTGATATTCATCTTCCACTCACCTCTGTATTCTTCCAAAGCCTCATGAATTAAATAGCTATCCTCAATGTTTTCTATTACCCTCCATGAACCATTAGCCTTGCTGTGCTTTGGCACTGGGTTTTCAAATACATTTGGGTTGTGTTCAAATTGAACTTGCAGCGTATTTTTTTTAGGTTTCATTAGCTCATTTGGATAATCATCAGAGCCTGGTAACATTAGTTTTTCACCCGCAGAAACATTGTCATAATCTCTTTCAGAATCCTTAAATACAAGCTCATAGTTTACAAATTCCCCCACCACAAACAGATTTGTTTCAACATTATCAAGTTGAGATAGTTTGTCCAATATTACTTGCGTTATATCATTAGCATTATTGTTTGTAGTTAGTCCATAATTTGAAGTCAATCCTCCAGTTATTGTACTTTTTGTTACCCCATCTCTTCCGATAAAGTAACTGTCAGTGTTTCTAGTTGTTAATTTGCTAGTAATATTATTCATAAGTGATGTATTTTGCGAAGTGTTACTAAACTGATCATTAGTGTTAATAACCGTAAACCTCATATCGCCACTCATAACATTAGTCGGCATATCTTTCATTATGCTATTATGAATATCATTTAGTGTATTCTTAACACTTAAAGCTATATCCCTATGATTAGATGAATCGTTCATCTTGTCAACAGACCATATTCGAAGCGTTCTGTTTCCCAATGGCACATTTGCATCAAGTGTAATTATACCTTCAAACGTGTCATTGTTACCACTTGTATTGATTGTATTCCCTGTCCCTTTTCTTGGGGTGTTGCTTGTCAAGGTAAGGGTTCTATTGATGTAGGGTGTACCAAGTATAGAATATTTAACTGTCACTACATCGCCTGAGTCTATGTCCTTTAAAATTCCCCTAACTGTTATGGTTTCTTCATTATGATAAATCCTATTCTCACTTAAACTGGCACTTATTAACTCAGGAGGCATACTTTCCCTCTCCACTGTACCAGTATAGGTAGCATTATATCTATATGCATCATATGTGAAATGAACCCTTACATTCCTACCATACTTATAGTAATCTCCGTTTGAACCTAAATATGACCCAGGTCCATACATCGGTGCTGTCCAATACTGATCGGTTATAATTGGATTGTCATACCCCCATGCTTGTATCCAACTTACATTAAAACTTGGGTAGGTAGACTCAAAACGACTCTTAGAATCGCTCAGAATACCTGAAGACCTAGCAATGCTTTGTCTACTTGTCGGCCAAGTTACAGTACTTCTATACAATCTACCAGAATACGTACCATCGTCATAATCTATGTAGCTTGGTGGATTTTCTTTGTTTGTACGCCAACTACCCGTCCTTGTTTCTGTTACGGTTTTAGTTTTCGCAACAGCATATACATCTCCAATATCAATTAGCAATACGCTTAATAACAGAAGAGACATAATTATACATTTTATAATCTTATTCATTCTGAGATACATAGATACCTCCCTCAATTTCTATAATTACCCTCCTGCCAAACTACATGACTATTAGCAAGAGGGTAATTACTATTTTAATATTCTACTACATGCACACCATTTGCTTGAATTACATATACAGTAGTATTTACTCTATTTAGCTTAAGTTGTTCAACCACAGAAATTACCATACTGTCTACTAATTTACCATTAGCATCAACTATTGTTCTTCCGGTTTCTTCGATTACCCATAATTCAACGGTGTTCTCTCTATTGCTATTTAGATAAATTATTGGCTTGTAATTGTCCACAAAGATTACTTTCTTTTCGTCTGCTATAGGAAAGGAATCATCTTTAATAATTGGTATGTCTGGGAATAGAGTGTTTTCAAAGTTGGGTATAATAGGCTTTTCAATTCCAATAAAATTAAACCTAAAATGCCCAAATTTGTTTTTTGTAGGATTATCAACATACATCGTTAACTTTACGTCCTTTTCCCCATATTGAATATCGCCCATCTTTAAGTAACTTGGAAGTATATGCCCGTTTTTCTTAATCCAATATGTTGGGTTAACTTCCTCAGAGAATATACCATCTTCATTGTACTCAACATAAAACAATGAATTTAATTCGTCAATTTCATCATCTGGACTGTCATATGTTACAGTGACTTCAAGTTTTGCTCTCAAATCGTCATTTACGTCCCTGTACACTTCATTCTCCGCCACTTCAACATCAGAAATAATCAAAGGCAGCTCAGGTGCAATATAAACTATAGTTTCAACCCAGTCACTTTCTTTTTTCCCGTTGTAAACCTTATATCTAAACTTAAATTCTCCGCTTGTGTCAATTCTTAGTTCCTGTACTTCTTTTCCTTTAAAAGTTACAACATCATCTACAATCTCTTTTCCTATTCCATTTATGAAGATATTTTTTGCAACCTCAATCTCGCCTTCTTCATTAAGAGGTATTACCTGGAATATTGTAAGTTCATGTTCAAATATAATTGGGAATGCTTCTTGCAGTTCAGAATCTGTAGCACTTATTGACCCGCTCCCATTTAAAATGATCTTCTTATATTGCTTTCTATTTCCATCAATACTAATATGTGCTGTTGGCTTTGTATCTCTAAACTCAACTTCGACGTAGCCAGTTAGGTCATTGTTTGATGTTATTACCATGTACCTTAAAGACCTTCTGAACTGATACTCCTCACCCTTATACTCATAAGGCCCTTCACCGACTCTACCATCCCATTCTGCTGAAAGATAAACATACTCAGCTCCAGATTCATGTAGCTCTAGCAACTCCAATGCAGTAGGTGTTATTGGCTCTCCTTCTAACAATTCTCTACTGTTAGAATACTTGTACAAAGAACTTTCTTCTACACTTCTACCTTTTGCCTCTAGTCTTACCTGGTATTCGCCATAATTTTTTGTGAATTCCTTGTTTTCATTCAATATTAGGTGAATATACTCTTGATTTTCATTAAATATATCCCTTATGCTCCACCTATGGTTAGAGATTGCTCTTGAATGGTCAATTATCTTTGCCATTTGAGTTTCAAACAATCGGTTAGGGTCTATTTCAAAATCAATCTTTGATGAGTTAAAATACCTGTCCAAAGCCTGGGCTTTATTGCCAAGAGTGTTCTCTGCTTTCTGGATAATTGTTGCTACATTTCCATAAAATGGTTCAGTAATATCAATCCATCTAGGAATTTCGCCCTCTCCATCGAGTATTAACTCTCCATTAGTGTTCCATATTTCCCACCCTGTGTATGTTGTTGGGAAAAGAGTCTCTATCTCATCCGGAGTGTTGTTTGCAACAATGACTCCAAGCAAGTCTTCTCTTTCTTTGCTGACATCAATTTCTAAGTTGATTTCTGGTGACACAGTTATATACTTAAATTCTTCTCTTCTAGTGCTACTTTTTATGTTGAATTGGTCTACAACAGCAACCTCTATTTCGTAAACTTCCTCAGCATTACCCTCAACATTTATCTCCCTGTCTTCTTGTATCCTATTCTCAAAAACAGGTGTCTTGGTATTCCCCTCTATCTTATACAAGCTTACCTCTGAGTGTTTATACGGAATATTATCGGGGCTATCATAATCCCAAGTAATTGTGTTTTTTATGCTGGTTGATTGCGTTACCTCTTCCGGATAAAATGTATCTGGCAAAGATAAATGTGTTATAGGTGGATCTGTTGCAGGGTACACAAAATTATATGCTTGATAAGCTGTTGTTTCATCATACATTGTACTACTTGAATTGTTACCTACCCTTAGACTTGCCATCATCATTGGATCGGATGGCTTAACAACAAAAGTAGTTCTGACAGCAGAATAATACTGCTTTTCTTCATATTCTGTTCTACTAAGCGATGTATGATGGTCAGCACTTTCTTCTGAGCCCTGCGGTGGCAATTCATCAGTGGCTTTATTTATCCAATACCAGTAGTCTCTTACATATCCATTATTGGTAGAACTACCTTCACCAGTAAGCCATACAGAGATTTCGAACTCTTTATCTTCCAATATATCATCAACCGTTAACTCAATCTGTTCTGGTGTTACAAGTTCAAACCATAAATTTGCACTGATATAGTCAGGTACTTTTTCAACGGTCCTAACAGTCTTTTCATCATATGCTGTATTTCCTTTACTATCAGTTATTTCAACTCCAAAAGTTCTATCTCTTGTTATGCTCCTTCTGTACCCATCAAAATTTCCATCTTCAGTAGCTCTTCTCTCTCCGTTTTCATACCAAACAATATTTACAACATCATGAGTAGAATCGTGTGTCTGTCGCACATTGAAATTTTTCCCCTCTTCAATTTCATCCGGGACATCAATTCTTACCCATATGTCGCCCTCTGGCTCCTCTGGAGGCGGTGCTCCGTCAACATCCGCATAAACATCATGCTTTACCCATTCCGATTTTGCACCATTGGCATCCCACACGGTCAGCATAAATCCCTTTATTGTGGAATCAACATTAAATGTAGGGTTCTTGCTTGTTGAAAATTGTTGCCAAGCTCCTCCTTGCCATGTCTTCCACTCCCACTGGGTAATGCTTGAGCTTGCACTTGTTGATTTATCAATGAGGCTAACTTGATACGGCAGACTCTCAAGTGAAATTGGATTACTCTGATTATCTGTTACATTACTTCCATCGTATCTTATCTCAAATTCAGCCTGTGGTGGGTCCTTTGGTCCTACCTCAACGCTAACAGCTGTAAAATACCAATACATATCATAACCTGTATTGTGTATGTTCTCTGATATCCATCTGTGGTTACCGTTTTCGGACCAGTTGCTCCATGGGCTGGGCACAGAGGCATTGTCCTTTACTCCAAGGTAGAATGACCAGGTTCCCTCAGATTTCACTTCTATATTTGACTTCATACCTGATTGAACATTAAACTTTCCACTACCCTCTCTCCACTGGAAGTCATGGCCAGATATCCTTGAACCAGAACCTGGCTTACTCATATCTGTAAACTCAATAACATCCCCAACCTGGGCATTAATCTTGGGAAAGTTTGATGAGAGTGTCTCGTTGTCTGGCGATGTTACACTCTCCCCTGTCCTCTTGTTTGTTATCTTAAATTGGGCTGTGGGCTTATTTACACCAGCAAAAGGCCATTCTCTATAGTCATGTGATGCTGCTGCATATGATATATCAAATAAGGGCACAGCACTATTTAAAATAAATAGTGCTGCCATAAGCATTGCAAATAATCTTTTTAACTTCATGTCTATCACTCTTACCCTTCAAAGTCTATGTGAGGTACAATTGCCTTTCCAAAATACTCTCTTGTTTCTTCTCCATTTGTCACCACAACCTTGTATTCTAACTCTAGCCCAGGATATAGTTTAAATGTTTTCTCATTTTCTCTTGTAGTATAGTATTTTCTAGACAACCTCCAAAGCATCCCTTTATTCCTTTGTATTAGGTCTGCATCCCTCCATGAATCCGCATGTTGAACAATGTAATCCACCAAATTAGGGGCTGGTATTTCATTTGTGTTAAGTTGCGGATAATTCAAGTATTCAACCTTGAATTTATACTCGTCTGAGTAATCATCGTAGTTATCTATCAAAATCTCATAATAGCTGTATTTCCATGGATTATCATTATAGGCTACTGATATTCGTGGGTCTATAAACTCATCCTCTGGTACTTCTGGTGTTACCTCTCCACCATTTCCATCTATTGCATTTAGCATGTTTATTATCATCTGTGAAGCCTCTGCTCTTGTTGCAGCTGCATTAGCCTTGAATGACCTGTCTCCATAGCCTTTGACTATCCCATTCTCGCTTGCGATTATTACATAACCCTTGTCAGCGTGGGAGATATATTCATCATCTGAAAATCCAGTATCCATTCCCGCCTTTGCATCAGCCTCGTTTCCAAGTCCCATACTTCTTACTATCATCTTGGCCATTTCAACTCTTGTGATGTTTACATCGGGACCAAAGCCATTCTTGTATTCGGAAACAACAATCCCCTTGTTTGCAACAAGAGTGTTTATTTCATTCTTTGCCCAGTGAGTCTTTGTATCATCAAATGAGTTTCCTTCAACTAGATCCATCTTAAGGGCAGTTCTTACAATCTTTGCAAATTCAGCTCTTGTGATGGTGTTATCCGGCTTGAATGTTCCATCTGTATAGCCAGAAATTACTCCTATCTCAACAAGCTTTCCAATGGTAACATCAGCCCAATGTCTACCCATATCTGTAAATGCCCTTATTTTCTCCTTGAAGTACTCATCGGTTTTCTCTGCTATTTCCTTGATGGAGTCTGTCAGCTTTTCAGCCATGCTGGAAAAGGGATTACTTAAGTCCATTCCACCTGCCTCCACCATTGATGTTGGTAAAGCTCCGATTAATAATGCCAATACTAGAATAAGTACAATATTTTTTCTCATTTTACACTCCCCCTTAAAATTCCTTATACTATATTATACCACAATATATCTATTGTGTCTATGTTAATTTATGTCGTATACGCTGATTAATTGGCTTGAAGAAAGCTTGCTTACACGAAGGGTTCTTCTTATCAGCACTCCCCGTATCTCAAACTCCAACACAGCCACAACAGACGGATTTTCAAGTTGGAAAGTGTTGTTTAAAGTAGGTGAGTAATAATTGGCTGGAAAAGTGTTCTCTACATGAAACTCTCTGATTGTAGGTTTTTCATATACAAGACTTTTGCTAAGAGGCTCAAGACTTGCTGGATTAAGACCAAGGTTGTGTGCAAGGATCTGCTCAAAAGCCTCCTCAGCCTTTGTCTCATCAATCAGAAATATTCCATCAGCCAGAGAATCCCCTGTCTGTATCTGCAGTGTACTAGCCTTTACAGACCTGTTTACAGCGTGTTTAATTTTTTTAGCCTTTATATAGACATTGCTAAAATCAAGCACAAGGGCAGATATGCCAAGGAATATAACAATTATTATAATCAGATACACATAAGTGCTGCCTTTCTTGTTGGATAAGGTCCTTCTGATTGATTCCATCACCATTTCTCACTCATTCCTGAAATCTTTGCACCTATATAGAACTTGCTCTCACTGATAGATGGAGAAAAAAGCCTGTTGGGATAATAGAACCAGTGGGGCTCTTTATAAAGGACCGTAACCTCAATTTCCTCTCCCCTCTTGGCATATGAAGTATTGTTGCTATCTCCAGCAACACTTGGAGAAATGTTTATTGTTAAGTCAGCTCCACCAAAGCCCTTGCTGTCTAACTCATTCTCCAATTCATCCCTTAGTGTTGTTGTGAACTGTCCTTCCACCAGTGCCCTGTCTAGCTTCATGTTTACTACATTTGTCATATCGTTAACCCTTAGAAAATATGCTCCCCCAAGGATAATATACAGCATGAAATACACAATAAATGGAGTGACGATCAAATAACCAAGTATGGCATTTCCCCTTTTGTTCCTCAATGTCTCAAGGAAGTTTCTCATAACACACCTCCATGTATAAAAGATAAGGCAAGCAACCAACTTTGGAAACTTGCCTTATGTAGCTTATTCTTCCTCTATAGCACTTTCCATGCTATCTATCTTGTCAATTGCATTTACTCCCTTTTCTGTAATCTTTGCGTTTAGGTTAGGTAGTGTTACAACTCCCAGAATAGCTACAATAGCAATTATTATAATAAACTCAAATATTCCTGCTCCTCTTTTTTCTCCAAACACCTTCATCATTGCATTTCTCACAAAAATCATCTCCTTTTATTTTTTATCCTATTATTCCTCTATAGCACTTTCCATCTCATCTATTTTATTAATGGCATTCACACCTTTTTCGGTTATGGATGCGTTAAGGCTAGGCAAGGTAGTGGTTGCAAGTATGGCCACTATTGCAACAATTATTATAAACTCAAATATCCCCGCACCTTTTTTGCTTTTTAGTATGTTTTTTACCATTTCAATATTAACCTCCTTTGTATGATCAATCATAAGTTATGATAGTGTCTGTTCCATTGTAATTATCTATAGTTCTATCCACCCTGTTGCCAATAGCCTCCCCAAAGGGCGGTATTATAACTGCTCCAATTATGGCAACAACGGTTACAATAACAATGAATGATAGTATAGCCTCGCCTTTTTTACACTTCAGATACTTTAGCATCTTCTCACCATTCTTTCTTTACTTAGACGCAATATCAATTTATATCTATTCACCCCGCTCCTTATATTGGTAGGTCATCAATGACCTTAAGCGAAAATACAAACCAAGGATAACCTCCTACAACAAGTAGCATCAAAAGTGGAAATATCATAAGTAGTATTCCCATCATGCTTTTTCTCGCATTTTTACCTCTTCTGTTTATCCTGTCTATCTCTTTGCCAAGCACCCTGTGGTTTTCAAGGTATCTGATGCTTATGTCCTTGTCAGTGCTAAGAGCTTGTTCCATGGCGATTACAAGCTTTTCAAAACCTTTGTTCCCAGCATCCTGTCTCAATTCCCTTAGTGCAAGTTGTGGGTTGTACGAATAGTTGTTTACCGCTTTCTCGAGTGGCCCCTTAAATACTGAAGACCTGTCCATAACGGTTATAAGAACCTGTTTAACAGACTTACCTGTCTTTAGCATCATAATTGCATAGGTCTGAAGCATCAGCACTTCCTTCTGACTCTTAGCACTTCTATATAGTGCCAACAGTTTAAGCAATCCCCTTGGTGCATAATGGAATGCAAAGGCGGCTGAGAGGATCAATGCCCAATTCACTTCGGTGTTTACCTGAGCTATGGAGTTGTCACCGACTATTTCTGCAACTTTCCTTAGTTCCTCAATGTTTGCCATTGTGTTAAGCACATTGGTATATTTTATGGCCAGAAAGAATGCAAACATAAAGCCGGGCAAGAGGTATGAGAATAACTGCACCGCCTCTGGCGATACCTTCAGTCCAGATTCCTTGATTAGTCTCTTTAACTTCTTGTGACCCTTGCTCTCTGGTTTCTCATGCAGCCATCTCACATACTTACTTTTACTTGTTTCGTCAAACTTAAGTATAAACGGATAATTTCTTATCCTTCTTTTCTTCCTACTTCCAAGCACTTCGGAAAGAACAAGCATCAATGCTCCTCCCAAGGTAGCCATCAATCCAACACTCATATAATTCCATCACCTCCCTGTGATCCTATATGTGTTCCATAACTGTGGAAACACTTATACCAAAGGCTATCAGCAAAAGCCAGCTCATTATGATGGTGTTTCCAGTAGTTGTGTAAAGGTACAATTCCTTTGCTATGGGACTGAATATTATGTTTACAACAAATACAAACATGGTTATTACATTTAGCACTATAAAAAGTGTCTTGTTGGTGGTCATTTCAGCCTTTGTCTCTTCCTCATCCTGAAGATCATCATTCATCAGCTCATTTAAAAATAGAAGGTCATTGCTTATATCCCCACTTCCCTCATAGCTCATTAGTAGAAGCTCTGCAAAGGCATAACCCCAAATGTATGAAAGGCTATCGGCAAACTCGTGGATATACTTTTCGTATTCGTGACCACTGGATAGTTTTCTTGCCAACCTCTCAAACACAAGCCCAACCTCTTTTGGCATCTCAACATATGATTCGGTCAAAGCATTCTTTATGCTCCTGTTGGTGATATAAATGTCTGTAAACATTTGAATAGCCACAGGAAACTGCTCATATACTCTTTTTAGCTTGTAGTTTAGATAGGTCGCAAAACCGTAATGCATCAGATAAAGGATCAAGAGTGCAATAACAAGTATTACATACCAAAGATTCATTACCTTAAATAGCATAAAGCTTAGCATAAGGACAACAACCACAGACATAATAAGAAATCCAATTGATAAGGCATTGTTGTGACTTCTCTTGTAGGTGTTCACAACGCTTAATTTCATTACATACTTTTCCTTTAATCTGTGTAAAATAGGAACCGCCCTAAGCCACTCATCTATCTTCTCAACAAAGCTTATGTTAAGTTCAAGTCTTCCTTTTCTACTTACTCTTAACTTCCTCTTTCTCTTTCCAAACAGCTCCCATGCTATTAGCAATAGAGCCGAAAGGATCAATCCAACATAAATCATAGGCAATTCTCCTATTCTTCAGAAGGGAATACCTTCTCTATTTCACTCATCCTCACTCCGTATTCGTTTAACTTAGCCTTTAATCCATCGGTTATGGTGTTCTTTCTTATATGAATTCCGGCATCGTGAGGGTTTTCCTCGTCCATCTCAAACTCGAACAATGGGACAGCCTTGTATTTCATATCATTTGCATCGGTTACTATTTCATAGATACCAGCACACTTTCTTGAACGGTCTGGCAACTTTCTAAACTTAATTACAATATCAACTGCTCTTGCTATCCTATACTTTAGTGCCTGCAGATCAACACTCTTTCCAGATTCAAGTATCATATCCGCAAAATCGTCAATAACCTCACTTGGACCTATTGAGTGGGCAGTACCGATGCTTCCGGAGTGACCCCTACTCATTGCCTTTATAAGTTCATTTACCTCGTAGGATCTGGACTCACCAACAAGCATAATGTCGACATTCTGTCTAAGCATTACAGCGAAGAGATCTTGTAGTGAATAGTCATGCTGTTCCTCAAGTTGCACCCAGTGTTTTTCCGGATATAGCTTTTCAAGGTGCAGCTCAAATGTAGTCTCAAGTGTTCCAACTATCAAATCATCAGGTATATAACCCAATAGCCATTTCATGAACGTGGTCTTGCCCGACCCCATTTCTCCAATTACTACGATGTTCGCCCTTCCCTTTGCCAGTATTTTAAGTGCATCCACCATCTCTTCACTAAGAGTATCGCTCTTAAGCATATTCTCAGTGGTAGGCATAAAACTCTCAAACTTTCTTATGTTAAGGTAGGGCATCTTCCCAACTCTAGGAATAACAGCAGTAACACGAGATCCATCAATCCTCTTAGTCAATACAATACAGTTCTTATCGTTTATATCCTGTGACTTGTCAAACTCCAAACACCTTCTGATAACTGCAATTGTCTCATCATATGATGCAAACTCTTCCTCTACCTTTGTAACATGACCTTGTTTCTGAATAAGTATCTTTGTTCCATGGACTATAATCTCGTCTATATCATCATTGTCATACTTATCAAGATGACCTAAGCCCCAGTTCTTGGAGTATATCTTGTCGGTCAGCTCATTCAGCACTTCTTCCCCTCTGTATCCTTCATCAATTAAATACTTTTGTATAAGAGACTTTACATACTCCTTGGCTGAATTATCACCTGCAGAGCATCTGATAAGCATTTCAGTATGCTTTCTCCTTAAATCATCGTTTCCAGATTGCAGAGTTATATTTTCCTTGATGGTTTCATTAAGTTCCATGAAACGCTTTGCATCAAGCATTTAACCACCCTCTTTCTAAACTTACTATACAGAGCCAAATATCGACTTTACCTTGCTTACATTTATTCCTAACAAGCTTTGTCTTTTCTCCTTGGTCTTTTCACCTACTACCTCGGCTAGCTTTTCTACAGCCTCTTTATTATGAGCACTCAAACCTACATTAAAGCCATTTAGGTAATCCAAAATCTTTTCATCATAGCTAATCCTAAATATGTTCTTTGAACCTACAAGCTCGCTGCCATATTGTGTGTCATACTTTGCACCCTCGACAAGCATGTTATATACCATAACGCTTTTGTCTATCATGGCACTTAGCTTGCTTGCCTTTTCATCATCCAAAGATTCCTTAAGTCTCTCAAAGTGCTCTGAATCGTGCTTGTTTGGTCTGGTTACGATTATGTTCTTCTCAACTACAGATGCTAGGCTTAACACCTCATCATTCTCTATACCTGATCTTCCATCAATAATGATGTAGTCATAAACATCTTCGATAAGTGTCTTTACCTTTTTTATATCCTCATATCCCAGTGTGTTGTCCGAGAAGTTCATCTGGCTTCCACAGAGAACATCCACTCCCTTGCCAGCTGATATGGCCATAGAAAGTATAGTATCCTTTTCAAGGACTCCACTTCTTAGGAATGGCCTTAAGTCATCTACTGTGTAATCTGGCTTAACCATCATGTAGTTTGCCACATCACAGTACTTGAAGTTGTTGTCTATTATAAGGACCTTGTATTCCAGTTCTGCAAGAGCATTGCTTAAAAGACAACTTACTGCACTTCTGCCAACTCCGTTTCGTAAACTTGTAACAGAAATTACTTTGCTCATTTTCTTCTCTCCTTTTCTTAATCTCTACTCATTAATTAGACTATCCATCTCTTCCATGGGATCTCCTGTGCCTGTCTCTGCAGTGCCCTCTATCTCATCCTCTCCTTCAACACTCTCTGGCGATTCAAGGGATTGATTGATTATGTCATACTCAACATTCTCTCCATGAAGTGTAACTCTTCTATCGTATCTCCAATTTTTCACTCCAAAATAAGTCTCGATCTCTGCATCCGTTAGATAAAATGTCAGGTAAGTCATTACTGATTCTTCGGTGGAATTATCTGCTTGTGTATATTCTTCAGACTTTAAATCATATACCTTTAACTTTTCAAACAGTAATGTTGGTGCATCCTCCAACATTCCCATCTCTCCGGACTCAGCTACCCAACTCTGGTTAGGTATAGTCCATAGGTCAACAAAGCTTCCCCTCTTGATGTTCAATGCCTTATCCACTCCCGGTATGCTCATGGTAAGCATTGTCCTCTTTTCTGAATCCTTAACATCCATATACTCTTCGTTTTCAATCAATCTCTTTGTGCTTACTGCCTCACCCTCATATATGGGAGCTTTAGTCCTTTTGCCTACAATGTTTGATTCTTCGCCTGTTATGTGATCATTTTGCTTTAGAAGGTCTGTGGTGTACCTTGCATCAACACTTATCATGTCTTCTGTGATTAATGTGTTCGCTGGTATATCCTCATTTGCTACCACTACGGTCGAGACTTGCACCTCTGTCTCATGCACCTTGATATTTTGGTAATAGTAAATCACAACCGCTATGGATAAAAGAGCAACCGCAATCACTATCTTATTGCTTAATCTTTTCAATGATGTACCTCCCTTTCTTGTTGTGTTATTATTTATTATAGCACAATATATATATTTTGGTAATGTTATTTTATTAAATTAGCTAAATATTTTACCAAGTATTCCCTTGCTTTTGCTTTTCCCTAGGTCCAAGGGGTAAATCTCCTGGCATATCTCAAGTATTTCCTCTCTCATTTCTTTTGGAACATCCACTTTATCTCCTACATAAAGCAAGGATTCTATATGGTTTAGATAGAACTCATCACTATACCTAACCTTAAAAACCTTTTGATTTATCTCAACAGATGATGTTTTTTCGTTATACTCCAAGTGAGGGAGTGGACTTGTAATGCAGGCAAGCATATCCTCTGCCTTTGTCTTTGACTTTATATACTTGTTTACTATCAGATGGAATTTCTTTTGATTTACTCCCATCTTTACAAGTTCTTTGACATTCCTCTTAATGGGGATCATGTTTACAACATTTAAGTCATTTACCAGATATATAGACGAAACTCCAAAGCTTAACCACTTGTACCTGCTCTCCATATCAAACTCAAGAAGAATTATGTCATAGTTATACCTTATGAGCTCAAGTGCCTTGTAAAAGTTAAAGCTATCTTCATCAAAGGATGTTTCTCCCAAACTACCTACAGTAAAAAGGTGATAGCCCTCTCCAATGACAACAGGTTCTATCTTTCCATCATTAAGGGATACAAGGGAGTTCTTCATCCCATAGGTTAGGTCCTCCTTGCCCCAGCACTTCATGTAGAAAAGAGATTTGTTAAGCGTAAAGTCCAATACAGCTACCTTTTTCCCTCTTTGAGATAACTCTGTGGCCACCATGTCAACCATTGTAGTGACACCAGAACTGTGGCTGCCTGTAAAAGCTGCAACCTTCTTGTAGTCTTCTGGAACAATACTTATATACTCAGTTTCCTTTTGAACCTTGATTACTTCTTTCTCTATTATCTTCTCAACTGTTTTCTCAACAGTCCTTACATCATCCTTGTCCCTTTTATTAAACTGTGGGATCTTAAACAATTCAGATTTAGGCTTGTTATGGGCAGCAGTGACATTAACCTGGGTTGTATCATCTTCGTAATCATCCACCCTGTCAGCATACTTAAGATAAAGTTCATGTTTATCGCTTGCAAGTCTTGTCTTCACCTCCAAGGGAAGATTCCTTACAAGATGTACCATCTGATACTCGTTATATTGTCTGTTGATATGCTCAAATATCCCGGAATAATTTTCACCATCAGAGTTCATAAAGTATGAAACAATGCTATCAAGCTGATCTTCTGGTATTGTCCTTAGTTCACTCTCCACAACTGCATCCTCAACATCGGAAAGACCCAGGTACTCCTTAGCTTGCATCTTTGTCCTTGGTTCCTTCATAAGCTCAATTATTCTGTCTATGTTTATGTCATGGGCATAGATTATGTCATATACGCCAATGTTAAAGAGCTTTCTTACATAGGCATCCTTCTCGTGGTAACTTGCCACAAGGAGGATTATCCTAATGTCTGGATACTTGTCTGTTATCTCGTCTATGTAGGTTGTGGCAACCGTGTTATCTCTCTCAAGCTCCTCATTCATAAGGATCATATCGAAATGCTCAGTTAAAAGTGCATTCTTAACACCATCAAGGTCATACTCCTTCTTATACTGAACATCCGCACCATTGGATTCGGAATAAACGGATATGATGGCCTCTTCTGTGTTTCTTGACTTATCTTGATTAAGTGCAAATAATATCTTCACCTAAAAACCTCCTAAACAGCCAACTTAAGAATAAGCGGCATGATCTGAAACAGAACAAACAATAATACTGATGCTTTCATTGCATAGGTTGAAGCCATTCTCTTTGGCAGATTGGTTTCAGAGCCAATATAGTTTACAAGTCCATAGCTTAGGATTATCAAGGAAATGATAAAGCTTTGCTCCTTTAGAAAATCTGTAAGTCCCTCAACAAACAAATAGAACCCATCAAGGGTAAATGGAGCTTCAGTACCAAGGGAATGTCTCCACAGGATATATAGAGGGAAGTTGAGGACTATCAGAAAGAATATGTATAAAAATATGCTGCCATAGATATACTTCTTTCTGTTGCTGTAGTTCTTGACACCAGTTGTAGCAAGCATGAAAACATTAAAGAGCAGTATTACTATGGTAAATGGCACAATGTATTTTCTCGCCCAGAGG
>Ga0334892_1001947_pt1 | contig 15928 bp, 13 predicted proteins | sample GraSluR3_MG_4_FD_207213 | JGI IMG/M metagenome (GOLD analysis project Ga0334892, IMG submission 207213) | Sludge microbial communities from methane-producing bioreactor in Wageningen University, Netherlands - Granular Sludge_15_04-R3 | ecosystem: Engineered > Bioreactor > Anaerobic >...
AGAGCTTCTCTTTTACCTGCTCGGTTAACTTGATTTCCCCGTATTTTTCTAATACCGGGATGAACTCAGCCAGGAAGGGAGCCAGTCGCTTGGAGCAGATGGAATCCGCTTCCTCCCAGAGTTGCGTTAGGGCTAGGAGAACTTCCTCATCATAGAACCTCTTCTTCTTTCTCTTCCTGCCAGATGCTACGTATTTCACTCTCTTACCAGCAATCGTGAGATAGCCCAATACTTCTTTTCTTCTTAAGACTCTCCCGGCATAGGAACGGTGGTAACCGGTTAGTTGGATCAATTCATTTAACAGGACGGATTTTTCTTTCCTGGAACATTTCCGGTATCTATCCTGTAATTCTTTTGTTACTGCCTTTTTCTGCCCCATGGTTAACATCTCCTTTCTACCCCCTCTATATGGAAGATTTTTTGTTCTTCCAATATAGAGGAGATTGCTCTATAATGAAAATGATTTGGAGTACTTTTTTATCTGAGGCATCGAATGTATTTGGAGTACTTTTTTGATGAGGCAATTCGAAAAATTGACTTATAATATATCTTAGTTTATAATGTAGGTAACATACCTGCCACGCCTCTCAACGATGCGCACCCTGGCGGGTTTTTCTTTTTAATAAGAGTAGGTTATATGAAATATTCCAAGCCACCAACAACTTTCCAGGAACAAATTGATCTTTTAATAAAGCGCGGCTTGATTGTTGAAGATCCTGAAAAAGCTTTACTAAATATAAGCAGAATAAACTATTATCGCTTAAGCTCTTATTTCCCCCCTTTACAAACAAAGGATCATCTATTTAAGAAAAATACCACGTTTAATAGTATTTTTGAATTATATGATTTTGATAAAAAATTAAGATCTCTTATCTTTAGAGCCCTGGAAAATATTGAGATAACCTTGCGTACCAAGATTGCATATTATTTCTCTCATACATATGGTCCATCTGCTTACTGTGATGCTTGTAATTTCTCTCAAGGTTTTAATCATCCAGATTGGCTTGCTAAACTAGAAGAAAGTATAGCCAGAACTCATGAAGATTATGTTAAAGATTTTTTTAGTGAATATGATGAAGAAAGAGTTCTCCCTATTTGGATAGTTATTGAAATAATGTCATTTGGCCAACTTTCTATTATGCTTAGAGGGTTGAAAAGATCCGACCGAAAACGCATTGCAAAAGATTGTTTTGGAATTGACGAAGCAAGGCTTTATTCCTGGGTGCATACATTAGTATATATAAGAAATTTATGCGCTCACCACAGCCGTATATGGAATAGAACGTTAGCTATAAAACCTATGCCTACAAAAGAATTGCCTGAATGGCAAGATATTTCAAATCACAAATTATTTTGTGTTTTTCTGATATTTAAAAAGCTTATGATTATACCGGAACAGTGGGAATCCTGGAGAAATGATTTATTTCAGCTTTTGGAAGAATATAAAAACATCAACACAACAATGATGGGCTTCCCGGATGATTGGGGAGAAAGACTTTCTTAATATATCCCCTCTTCTTCTATCTTTTAATAAATGTCTTCTCTTCTCTCTTCTTCACCATATTTAATATTTATTTCAATATCGTTATAGTGGCCAAGTTCTTTCTTAATAACCTTTATTGTTAACCCTATCTTTTCTCTGTCATGCTCACTTAATAAATTATATTCTTCATTAATTTCCTGAGCTTTTAAATAATATTCTAAAGCTTTATCGTATTTCTCTTGAATATAATACAGTTCCCCTATATTTTGGTTTGCAAGGAAGATTCCTTTTATATGAGATAGCTCTTTAGCAATTTCTAATGCTTTTAAATAATATTCTAAAGCTTTATCGTATTTCTCTTGAATATAATACAGTTCCCCTATATTTTGGTTTGCAAGGAAGATTCCTTTTATATGAGATAGCTCTTTAGCAATTTCTAATGCTTTTAAATAATATTCTAAAGCTTTATCGTATTCCCCGGTATCTTTATATATATTACCTATATTCCCTAAAATATTTTCTCTTGTCTTCTTATTTTCAGTCACTTGTAATAATTCGTAAGCTCTATTTAAATTAGTTAAAGCTTTATTGTATTCTCTTTTGAGATAATAAATGGTTCCAATGAGATTATAAGAATTAACTATATTTACTTTATCATCTATAGAAATAAAGAGAAACAATGCTTTCTCTGCCATTTCTGAGGCTTCGTCAAACTGGTTTTTAGATCTAAAAATAATAGCTTTATTACTGTAAAGTAGAGCTAAAATATTTTTATTGTCTGTTCCTTCTAAAATATTAATTCCTTTATTGCAGTTTTCTATCGCTTCATCGTATTTACCTATCTCACGGTAAATACCACAAATACCGTTATAAGTCCCGGCAATTTTTATTTTGTCATTTTTCTTAATAAATATTTCAAGTATTTCTTTATATTTTTTTAAAGCTTCTTCGTGTTCCCCTTGTATATGTAATATATTGCAAATATTATTTAATATCCAGGCTGTCTTTTCTTCATTGTTTGTTTTCCTATAAAAATCGAGCCCTTCTTGATAATAATTTAGGGCTTCATTATATTTTCCAATAGCATAATAGACATTCCCGATTTCTACTTTTGTATTAGCTATTTCTTCTCTCCTATTTTGTTTATTTTCTATTTTCTTTGCAAAGATTAAAGTATCATTATAGTATTTTTTAGCTTTTTCGGTATTACCTGTATTGTAAAAACAATTTCCTAAATACATATTTGCTGAAACTCTATTTTCTGTGGGAATTGTTGCAACATTTAAACTTTTATTAAATTCATCTATTGCTTCATAATAATGATGTTCTGTGTAATTTTTTAAACCTCTTGTGAAATGATAAGCGAATAAAGGGTTTTTATCTAACTCAGAAGAAAATGGTATAGAAACTCCTTCGCTATAATATAGTAATTGTTCTTGGTTTATTTTGTTAATATACTCGAGCATTTCATTTTGTTTTATATTTTCCTTTTTAAAATAAAGTGCAGTATTATAGCTATTCACTGCAGAAAATATTAAGACTATTACTATAAAGCCAAAAACATAATAAAAAATTGTTTTGTTTTTATTTTCTATACTTATTAATGCTAGATATACACCAAAAATACCAAGAATTGATGGGCCAAAATAACACAAGAAATCATAAAAATTTATAAAAATATTTTTCAAAGATAGGCCTCCTTTTCCACAAAACATCTTTCAATATTATAAATTATATTCTAATATATGATTAATTTAAAACAATTCAGGATAATAAAAATATTTTTATGAAAATAATCGCTTTTATTACTCAAAAAGGCGAGTTTGGAAAAACCACCTGCACGATGAATATTGGCGCGGGGTTAAACACGTTAATTGATAATCGTGATTATATTTTGATTGACTACCCGCCCAATCTGATGTCTATCACAAATGAAAAAGTTAAATAAAAAATAATATTGACAAAATATTTAGTATTGATAAAATATATATCAAGTATGTATCCTATATGAATTAGATATGGAACAAATATGCTATGAATACAATCGCTATTTTAAATCAAAAAGGCGGGACCGGAAAAACCACCACCGCTATCAACCTATCTAGTGGCTTGGCCTATAAGGGAAAGAAAACCTTGTTAATTGACATAGATCCCCAAAACCATTCAACTATAGGTCTTGGAATAGAGATTAATGATCAAACTTTATCTATTAGCAGGGTCTTGTTTACCCATGAAACGCTATTAAAAAAAATTATCACTAAAACATATATTAAAAACCTTGATATAGTCCCCTCTCATATATCATTAGCCAGAACAGCAGAGCAGATGTACTCTAAACTATATAAAGAGGCTACCCTAAATAAAGCAATCCAACCTATTAAGAAAGATTATGATTATATTATAATTGATTGCCCACCAAGCTTAGGAGTATTAACTATTAACGCTTTATTTGCTTCAGACTTATTAATAGTTCCTTGCCAGATGTCCAGATACTCCCTAGATGGACTAAGTGACTTAATAGATATAGTGAAAGCAGTAAAATTTACATGGAACGAAAAAGATAAAAACATGTCTTATCTTCGAATCCTCTTAACCATGTTTGATGTAAGAAACAAGGTGACCAATGATTTTATTTTAAAAGAACTTAAACCATTTAAGAATATGATTTTTGAAACAAAAATAATGAAAAATGAGGCCTTAAACCAGTCCCAAATTGCTCAAAAATCCATATTTGACTTCGATCCCAAATCAAGAGGAGCAGAAAATTATAAAGAGCTAACAAAGGAGATATTAAATTATGAGTAAAAGGAATAATTTTGAGGGTAAAACCACAAGACTATCGAATCAATCTAAAGAAGTCGATCAAAATAAAATAAATCTTATAAAAGATTCTTTCACTACCAAAGACAAAGAATTTAAAAGATCTACTTTTACTTTGACTACTTCAGATATTGAATGGCTCGATCAAATAGTTAAAGAACTTAATCGAACCAGTGTTCGACAAATAAATAAAAGTGAGCTTGTTAGAGTTGGGCTGCACCTTTTAAAGACCCAGGACTTACAAAATATTTTAAAAAAAATAACATAATCAATAAATACTTACTGCATACTCATTATTTATCAAATAAATATTTTATATTTATTTTTATTTTAAAATAAAATAGTGGTGATGGAAGTAAAAAATATATGGAAAGTTGGGTTGAAATTTAACATTTTAATACCGGACTTTTATTTAAGAAAAATGAATAAAAACCTTTTTATATAAGCGTTTGCCGTTACATATAATATTAACAATAATTATAATAATTATAATAACATAGGGTTAAAATGTTGTTGCTTTTTTATAAGGATTATAAATGAATAAAAATTTAAGTAATATTAAAAATAATTTTAACGAGATTGATTTACCTGAAATAATTAATTCTGAAGTTAATTTTTTAAATTTCCTTTTTTTTGCACTAGGAAGAAATAGTTAAGTTGGAAACGAGAAATAGTTAAGTTGGAAACGAGAAATAGTTAAGTTGGAAACGAGAAATAGTTAAGTTGGAAACGAGAAAGTTACTCATTTTCTTTTATTTTATAAGGGTTTCCCAAAACCTCAATTCTTTTAATATATATAATAACAACAACAAGAGAGAAGTTGTTGTTATTTAAAATAATTAAAGAGGTAAGAAATGAAAAAATCCGAAGAAGTCACTATTAAAAAAAACAACAAAATCGATTTACTAAAGATAATAAAATCTGAAGTAAATTTATTAGAATTACCTTTTTTTGAACTTTTTACGAAAGGACTAAGAAAAAAAACGGAAATTGAATATCGAGCTATAAAAAATAGAGGAAACCAAATAAAAGAAATACTATGGAGTGTTTCGGCTAATTCTAAATATGGATATCCTGGTCCTTTTGATAGAGAAGTTCATAAGGCTATAGAGCAGATTATTAGTGAAATTTTAAGAGAAAAAGGAAAGATAAAAAATCCGATTCCTTTTTCTCTTTATAATCTATGCAAGAGAATGGGAATTAAAGGTGGGGGAAATTATCAAGAAACAAAGAAGGCTTTAGAACGGATTCAAGCTACTGTAATTAAGTCAGAAAATGCTTTTTATCATAAAGGCAAAAAGAAATGGATATCGAGTGTTTTTTGTTTATATGATTCTGTTATTTTTAGAGGTGAGCAATTAGAAGATGGTTCTATTACAGAAATAAATTTATTATTTTTAAGCGATATCTATCTCCAGAGCTTAAACTCTCATAATATAAAATCGATTAATTATACTTATTGGCGAAGCCTTAAAAGCAAAATAGCCTCTAGACTCTATGAAATATTAGGGATAAAATTTTATGGGGTCAGGAATAAAAAAGATTTTTCTATATGTTATAAATATACTACCTTATGTCAGCTCCTCCCCGTAATTTCATATAGATATTTTTCAGATGCTAAACGGCAATTAAATTCAGGCAATGATGAACTTATAGACACCGGGTTTATTTCAAAATATAAATGGAGTAAAAATGGTAATAACGATTGGCTCATACGTTACTGGCCCGGGGAAAGGGCTAAAAAAGAGATGAAAAATGGCCAGAAAAAACAGCTTGAATTTAAAGAAGATGATTATTTAATTGATTCAGATAATAATGGTGCAGATATTAATATTAAAAAGCAGCCGGAATCAGAGGAATCAGAGCATGATATTGAGTTAATTAATCAACTGGTTGATCTGAATGTTTCCAAAATTACCGCTAAAAACCTGGTTAAAAAATATAATAATGAATCAATTAAAGACTGGGTCAGGGCAATTGATTTTACCAATGCAGAAAACAAAGCAGCCTATATTGTAAAAGCAATTAAAGAAGGCTGGCAGCTCCCAGAGGAATATTTAAGAGAAAAAGAAAACAACACAGCAGAAGAAGAACAGCAAAAAATCAATAGCCTCCAGAAAAAAGAGCAGGAGAAGAAGCAGAAAATATTGCAGGAAGAAAAGCAGAAACTGGACCAGATATATCATTCCCTTGACCCGGATAAACAAAAAGAGATTGACCGGGAAGCGGAAAACAGCTTGGATGATTTTTGGAAATCCCAGCTGAACAAAGAAAGATCCAAAGGTAAAATATCAAAGATATTAAAAGCAACTCTGGAAGAAAAGAAAAGGGAAGCAATTAAAGAGTGGGTTGAGAGCAGAAAAATATACGATATAAAGAATAAAATATAAAAATTATTGGCTACAAACCTATAATTTGTTTTATAATTAATATTTTTGGGTTTATAAGATTCCCACGCCCTTGAAGGAGTGGGAATCTTATGCTTTTATTTAAACAAAAGAACAATATAGAGAAATGGCACATACTTTCTCTTTCCTAAATTGATAAATAAGATTTCTTGCTGATTTTTCAAAAACCATCCTATTTCTCGTCCCTAGAGTATATTTACCAAGAAGCTTCTTCGCTACCTAAAACCATACCTAGAGTATATTTACCAAGAAGCTTCTTCGCTAATTTCTTCCATTCCTCATTCATTGCTACAGCATTATTATAAGCAAAGTGATGTATTAAATTAATAGCTTTTTTTGGATCTGTTTCGTAAATACTTGCTGCAAGCTCCTGCACTTTAGGCGTTATTTCGTATAACATATTCAGCTTAGGATCACGGAAAGCGTAAAGATCTTCTATGGCTTTACTATACCGTCTCTCTACTACATCCTGTACCAACAAGTTGATCCACCAGGTTGAATCCCATCTGAAATCTTCAAGCTCTTTTACACCCGTATAATAACTTTTTGGTATTCCTTTCATGCTCGCCCATAAAGGAGTATGATATGAACTGTCTGGTGCACCGAATCCTGCCCAACAAATCCCTTTGATTGCATCGGGCAAACCTGCCTTTACTTGACAGACATAGTGATTAGCTGTACTTCTCACGTTTATAGCTCTTGGTTTGCCTTCCCATTCAAGAAGTGGATTACCCCAATCTCCTGAGCCCGGGGTATTAGTTAAGTCATATTTTGTTCCCTGCAAACTATCACCTTGAATTTTAAATAGATCATATACCGATAATTTATAATCAGGTTTAACAGAATATGGTTGGTATAATTCATCGGAGTCTAAATTCAATGATGGGGCTACAATGTCAAGCGCTCTCCATTCACGAAGGTTGGGTTCGAATCTAGGTGAATAAATATCGGCAGGATAAAAAGGAGTCCCTGAATTAGGATCATACCATTCCTGTTCAACAGCAAAAGAAACGAGATTAGGAGAGTACATAACCTTATCTTTATCCTCAAGATCAATTTCTCTGATTCTAGCCATATTACCAGACACATAAAAATGATCATCTGGAATTTTTATTGCAACCCATATGTCTCTACCATATATTTCCATAACCCAAATTTCATCCCCATCTGTTATTGGAACCGATTCACCACCCCAAGTTTTCCCGTACCATTGATATTCTTCAATAAGGTCACCTATAATACGGACAGCTTCTTTAGCCGTAGTAGCACGCTCCATAGCAATGTTTTGTGCGGTATAGATATCGATTATCCCTGGGCTTTCTTCTCCCATTATTCTCCAAACTTCTTGTCCATGTTCTGTGCAGTTAGGAGACCATGTAGGATTATGAGTTGAAAGGGCGATTGCCACCCCTTTCTCGTTTATTGATGCAGATCCACCATATAAATAAGCAAAAGTATGTGGAGCTTGGGGTATTTCTCCAACTTTATGGGCTTGAGAAGTGCCACCCTCCCCATATGCAGTTACTTCTGGATAATATGTGACCGGTATGGGATGTCTTTCTTCCACAAGCGAAGTATAATCAACATACATATCACCACCCACAACAATGTCTCTCATAGCGCCTTCTGGGTAGTCCGCGGAAGGGAAAAGCCACATTCTTTGATCGCCGAGATTTGTATCGAAGTTCTGAAAAATCATCGCCGAACCATCAACCGTTGCTTCTTTACCAACGGCTACATTAGTACAATGGTAGCCAGGGTGTTTTGCAAATATAGTCAAGCTTATTACTAAAAGGAACAAAATAAGCAAAACAGTAAATAAAATATTTTTTGTTTTCATGTTTTATTAACCTCCATTAATAACAAAAATTTTCTATTATTGTTCTAGTAATTTCTAGAAAATTTTAACACCACCCCCTCTCGTATTTAACATATTGTGCCATATTGTATGGAATTTTATAAAAATTAATTTTCAGCACATACCTTACTATGTGTTTTTATTCTGAAATATTAGTAATCGGAACAACAATATAGTTATAAGCCTGTTTTGCAAGTGTTTGTGCAGTTATATAACTAGTGATTGCTTTACTCCAACAAAAAAGAGAGTTGTTGTTTCCAGTACTTACTTGAGCTGTTCGCTTATAATTCATACCTTTGTATAAATTTGTGTTAGCTTCACGCAAAATTTCTTTTACTTCAGTATATAATTGATTAATATTATCCAGTTTATAGAATTCCGTTGTAGCTTTTTCGATATATTCTATCGCTTTATATTCGGCCTCTATAGTTGTTTCTTCTGGGCTTTCTTTAAGTTTTATTTCGGCAAATGAATATTTTGGATCTATAGGTAAGGCATACCCTCCGGGATAACCTCCTTTTACTTTAATGGCAGGTCCGGTGGTGAAATATGTTACAAGATTTTTATTATCTCCTATATGTACTGTCCAGTTTGTAGGATTTGCAATTGGATAATTTCTATAGATCATTTTTGTATATGGGATATCAACTTTACCTTTGCCCTTTGACAGAAAAGTACTGGCCATATCATATCTTTCAGTTGTTGCCATCCAATCAGGTTTTTGTTTTATAATTTTGACTATTTCACTATTCACAAAATGGTTTGTAGCAACAACAAAGTCACCATTTTCATTATACTCTCCTGGCTTCCTAACTTTTTTAACATCTGAAGTGGTTTCAATAGCAGATATATTACCCATTGAATCAACTATTAAATATATTGCTGGCCAAGTTAGTTTAGACGACAGTAAAATATCTCTTGCTTCAGATTCTGTATCTGCAAAGAGGCCTAGTCTAAGCATCATAAATGGATAAGGAATGCCGAACTGGCTATCTACTTCTCTTGCCAATCCTCCCCATGTAAGTGTTATCATGAGTCCTTTTTCATTCATTATATAATTTTCACTAAAACTGCCTAATTCAGTATAATTAGTAAAAGCATTCCCTTTTTCTGGATATACTATTAATTTCCCTAAATGATAAAAAGGAACCCCATCCCCTGAAACAGCTAATATTTGACCGTCTTCCTTAGTTGTGCTGCCAGAGGCGCAGAAAGCAGTACAAGCTTTCGATGAAGCTTCTATAGTTTCAGGATATTTAGAAGCAGGGTTTTCGGGGTCAATGGCAGAATCCCACATCAATTGCATCATTAAAATGTCATTGTATGTAGCAGGATATCCTGAATCTGTCATTCCTTCCGATAGTCCTTCTACCATTTCGACAAACTCTGGGCATTCAGTTTCTATATAGTAACTAAAAGCTTTGAGTATCTTATCTTTTTCTTCAGGGCTATCTGCGTAATCTCTATCAAGCCATAGGGCTTTTTGATCGTCTAATAAGCATTTAATGTAAGGAGCTGCTTGGATACCATATTGATATCCCATCTCGTAAAAGGTACCCTGTAGGAAATAAATAGGCATTATACTAGGTGGCAATGGCTTTTCTTTAATTGATTCTCCCTTGTCAGGAGCTACACTTGTGCAATTATGGTTTGCTAAGACAATGTAACTTGTTATCAAAAAGAAAAACACAATGATTAAACTAATAAATAAAATATTTTTTGTTTTCATGTTTTATTAACCTCCTGATAAAATGATTACCTGTATGGATCGCTATTGACTTATAGAAAATATTTATATCACCCCCTCTGTTATACGTAAGGCGTTATTTCTAGATGATAAGTATTCGAGAAATGTATTCAGGCTAATTCTTAATTGTATCTATGTGTGGTTTTAATCCTAGGTGTCTATCATACGCGTTGCCATAAAGTAACATTGATAGGAGAAAATCGAGTTTTTGCTGTTTACTTATAACAATTCCGTAATACGGAAAAGTCTTTCCATATAATATTATTATATAATATATTTTTCGAAAATGCAAAAAACCAATTAAACGTTCAGATTTTATGGATTCTATGATACTACTAGAATAGAATTTTATAAAATATGTTAGATATATAGCCGATTTTATCTTTAATAGAAAAGGACAGTCAGTAAACAGAAAGAAACTTTTACCCTATCTTTTTTTACCTAAAAGAAAGATAAAAGCGGCTTGTCTGAAGGACTGGCTATACTTGTAATCATAATATTGTCAATGCTAGCGCCTTGTTAAATAATCAACGTAGAACAAGGGACGGTTCTCTGTTTCATTAGAATAGAATATCTGAAGCAGGGAACTGTCCAGATATAGAAAAAGGGGACCGACTACTTTTCTTACTGATAGGATTTTAGTATCGGAATTTCAATAATTCCGATACCTCAAGATAAAGGATTGATTTGTTATAAAAAATTTAGCAAGACAGGGTATACATTTCTTATCTTAAAAAGGAATTTTTCTTTATTTTTTTAACTAACATTTAAACTAAATACTCAATACTAACGATTGAGGGGTTTCAGGGGGCGAAGCCCCCTGAATATCTTGCTGTATTCTAAATATTTATTCTAAAACAAAATTCTGTAATTTCTAAAAATTAAATATACCGTAAATAATAGAAAAGTTGATAAAGGCAAACTGTCCGAAAGGGCAGGACGCAAAGTCATGGACCTAAGATAAATTAGAAATGATTTATGATGGCCGCCAGACTGCCGGCTTTTTTTATTATCTTAAGACCAAAAAATTAGCAAGAGCATTGCTGTATCAATATTCGCTCACCTTTCTATAAAGATAGGAGGAACAGGAAAGGATGAAAGATAATAAAGAGAAGCCAGAATCAGTATTTTCATTTTCAAAAGAGATAAAAAATATAAGGAAAGAAGTTATAGAAAAAGGTTTAAACGGCTCAGAAGACCGCTTTAAGCTACTTTTTGAGTATGCTCCTGATGGATACTACATCAGTGATTTAAAAGGAACCTTGATAGACGGGAATAAAGCTGCCGAGATTATCACTGGGTACAGTCGTTCTGAATTGATCGGAAAGAGCTATTTTAAGACAGGACTCTTAACATTAAAGGATGTTCCAAAAGCTGTGAGTGCATTAAAAAGAAACAGGAAAGGGCTCCCAACAGATCCTCAGGAATTTACCCTAAAACGCAAAGACGGTAAATTAATAAATGTTGAAATTTCTACTTACCCTATCAGGATAAACAATAAAATGTATGCCCTGGGGATAGCCCGGGATATCAGTAAACGTAAACACTTAGAACAGGCTTTAAAAATTTCAGCAAAAGAAAAATCAGTCATTTTAAACAGCTCCCCTATGCATGTCGTCTACCAGGATATGAATCATAAGATAATCTGGGCTAACAAGGAAGCCTGTGATGCCGTAAAAAAGAATTTAAAAGAAATACAAGGGAAACAATGTTATCAGGTATGGGAAGAAAGCTCAACACCATGTCAGGGATGTCCGGTAGATAGGGTATGGAAAACTGGGAAGACAGAAAAAGGGGAAAGGAGGTCAAAAGACGGCAGGCATTGGTTTATAAATGGTACACCAATCAAAAATGATGATGGGAAAATGATAGGTATAATTGAAACTGCCTTGGATATTACGGAACAGAAACAGGCTCAAAATAAACTCAAAAAGACCATGAATGCCATTATTGAAACAATTTCCAAGATAATGGATACTCGTGATCCTTATACTGCCGGGCATCAGATTAGAGTTTCTCAACTTGCGGTTTGCATAGCACAGGAAATGAGTCTTCCGCCAGACAAAATTGAAAGTGTAAGAATAGCTTCTCTCATCCATGATATTGGGAAGATAGGGATACCCTCTGAGATTCTTACCAAGCCAACTAATTTAGATGCCATCGAATTTTCGTTTATAAAGAAACATCCTGAATTAGGCTATACCATTTTAAAAGATATCGACTTTCCTTACCCTATAGCCCAGATTGTTCTCCAGCACCATGAAAGAAATGACGGCTCGGGTTATCCTCAAGGATTAAAAGGAAAAGATATTCTTCTGGAAGCCAAGATTATTGGAGTTGCTGATGTGGTAGAGGCGATGTCTTCCCATAGACCCTACCGTGCTGCCCTAGGGATTGATGCAGCCCTGGAGGAAATTATCAAAAACAAAGGTGTTTTATATGATCCAGGAGTAGTAGATGTTTGTGTCAAGCTGTTTAAAGAGAAAGATTTTAAGTTTGAGTAAGTAATTTTTATTATTGTTTTCTACCATTTATCAATCTAAAGTGTTATAATATTACCGTTTGTGGGAGTGTGATGCTCAAATCATGCTCCCTTTTTTAATACTCACGATACTTTTAAGATGCTTTTTATTCGGTTTTTACGATTTTAACTATTAAGGCTATATCTTTCCTGAAGTTGAACTATCAATGTACCAGGATTATATATAAATCGTAGTTGAAAGGCAGTAAGTAAGGGCATGGTTGGAGTCTCTGCTTTTGTCTGGGCTTTTTACCGGGCCCGGCAAAGTTTTGAAGCATATTTGCAGTACAATCGACGAATACTTAAAATACGGATATAGCCTTATTCCGATTGACGGAGAGAAGAAACCCTGTATCTACTGGAAAAAGCACCAGTACCAAAAAGCAACAAGGGATGTTATCTTTAGCTGGTTTCATCAATTCTGTACTTATAATATCGGGATAGTTACCGGACAGATCAGCCAGCTGGCAGTCATTGATGTTGACAATCTTTCTGTTCTGCCGGACCTTAGAAAAAAATTACCTGAAATAACCAGAACCACCAGGGTAAAGACCAACAGGGGCTTCCACTATTATTTCAATTTAAACAACAATACTGTAAAAAGCACCAGCGCACTGTTCGGGGAAAGACTTGAACTGAAGAGCAACGGCAATTATATTGTTGCTCCTCCCTCTGTAATCAATAATCACCGTTACACTTATGAAGTTCCTCTTGACAACATGCTTCCTATACCTGCAATACTTACCACAAATAATAAAGTTAATAAAATATTTCCAGAAAAGAATACAATATTTAAAATACCAAAATACTACGGGCACAAGATGGATTGTATAAGACAGATATTAAAAAGAGATCTAAAAGAAGGGGAGAGGAATAACGGATTGTTTATTCTTTATAATCTCCTGATCCAGAATAAGAACTCCACAGAATATGCCAGGAAAATCGTAGAGAAGAAAAACAATTCACTGGCTGTTCCCTTAACCGGTAAGGATCTGAAAAAGATTTACCGCAGGCCTTATCATTACGGCTGCAGCGGCATCAGAAAGAAGCTTCCCTATGTCAGGTGCGAATACTGCACTTACCGTTTTAAGGGAGGACAACTGAGAGGGAGTAATATTCTGGTCAGGAGCTTAAGAATATTGCCGGAATTAACGAATACACAAAGGAGTGTTGCCTGTCTGTTGGGAACTGTTTTTGACGGAGAAAATCCTTCTATTTACAGAATAGCAAAAGAGGCGCATATAGACTGGCGGGTTGTAAAAAAAGCCATGCTCGAGTTAAAAGAAAAAGAATTTCCGCTTAAATAACAAAATGCAGAAAAACACTGTAATTTTACAGAGTCAAATTCTATATTTTCCAACGGTTTCCGAAGGAAAAAGGCGAATACTATACTGTGTTAGTATTAGTATTGGTATTTGGTTTAATATTTACCTCTTTTCTTTGCCTTGATCTTTCCTATCTGAAGCACTCTCTTTCCCTATAACCCTCTTTTGTATTTGAGGCGATTTTTTATTAGCCCGAAGGGCAGAATACCATGGGTTTACCCATGGAGTTTCCACGATTTAGTCTAAGGATTACATCTTTTACAAGGCCTCCTGCCTGAGGCAACAGCCTCTTCTCTTGTTTTGAATAATATAAGGTTTCCCGGCGATATTTTTTTTACAGAACTGCAATCAATATAGTGGAAAACCTTTGACTTTTTAGAAGCGGCATATTTATATTCTGATGAAACATCCTTTTTGGTTTCTTCAACTTTAACCGGGGGTGCACGAGGAGCATCCGTTTCTGTTTGAATAGTATAATTGGATCCATCAGTTTGAACTAGAATAGTGCCGTGCTGGTCTGTGCGGTAAATATCAATATCTAAATTATAATATAAGGCCAGTACTTCATCATGTGGATGGTCGTAGCTGTTTTCTTCACCGCAGGAAATAATTGCTATATCAGGGGTAACTGTTTTAATAAATGCAGGTGTTGAGCTACTGCTGGATCCATGATGAGGAACTTTTAATATATCTACATCCAAAAGGCTATCTACTCTGGAACATAACTCCCTTTCTCTTTCCTTTTCAATATCCCCGGTATATAGACAGGAAAAATTTTGATAATCCAGGCGGATAACTGTGGAGTTATTGTTTAATTCTGATTGAGATATAAGAGGTTCAGCAGGTGGCAGAATAGTAAGCTGGATATTGCCAAGAGTAATTTTGCGAGAAGTCCCCTCATAATAGTTGACATCATTTTCTATAAGTGCATTAATCATGCTTTCATAAGTTTTTGTGGTATGAGCAATGCCTGGATCAATAAAAGCCCTGGGCTGGTACTTAGCAATAATTTCATCCATTCCAGTAATATGATCAGCATGCGCATGGGATGCAATGACAAGATCAATGTGATCGATTTTTAGATTCTCAAGATATTTGAGTATTACATTTTTACTAGGGCCAGAATCGATTAAAACAACCTCACCCGTTGGACTTATAATTATTGAAGCATCTCCTTGCCCAACATCCAAAAAGTAAATATTAAGTTTAGCATGTATAGGCAGGAATAACGTAAAACATGTTAGTAACACTATAGCAAATAAAAAGAAACTTTTCTTCATAAGGTTATATCGTTTCCTTTATCTTGTTTTTTTAATGAATTAAGTTTAATCTGTATTGCATTTTTTCTTTTTAGAGTTTCTTCTTTGTTGATAGTAAACCTAATATTCAAAACGTCACCCTCTTTGGCTTCCCGGGGCAATAGGTTTTTAGGAAGGTTGAATGTAATAATGGGGTCTTTTGATGTTTCTATGATAGCCCAATCATTTTCAAAGCGGTCAATTATATACTTTATCATGGGTTAAATATCTCTAATATATTTAGGGTTTTATTAAGGACAGCCGGGAAACAGAAAAGAAACTTTTTACCCTCTCTTTTTTTGCCTGAAAAAAAGATATAAGTGGCTTGTCTGTGGGACCGGCTGCCCTCGTATTTATAATAGCATAATTGACAGGAGAAAATAAAGCCCTGATTTTATATCCGCGCGTATTACAAATTTTATCCGAAACTCTACTGGAATCACCTGTGGGCATATCGTTACCGATAAA
>Ga0334892_1001949_pt1 | contig 15923 bp, 14 predicted proteins | sample GraSluR3_MG_4_FD_207213 | JGI IMG/M metagenome (GOLD analysis project Ga0334892, IMG submission 207213) | Sludge microbial communities from methane-producing bioreactor in Wageningen University, Netherlands - Granular Sludge_15_04-R3 | ecosystem: Engineered > Bioreactor > Anaerobic >...
CAATAGTAGGGATTAACTGGGGAGATGAAGGCAAGGGCAGGATGGTTGACCTTCTTTCACAGGACCAGGACATTGTAGTCAGGTACCAGGGTGGCAACAACGCAGGACATACGGTTGTAAACGAAAAGGGTAAGTTTATCTTCAACCTCCTTCCCTCTGGAATCCTCAGGGATGATATTGTAAACATCATGGGAAACGGAATGGTAATAGACATAGAGCACCTTTGCAGCGAGCTTGACAGCCTTAAGGAGAAGGGGATCGAGATAACGGAGAAAAACCTCCTTATAAGCGACAAGGCAGTAATCTGCATGCCCTACCATGTACTCCTCGACCAATATGAGGAGGAAAGGCTAAAGGACAGGAAGTATGGCTCAACAAAAAGAGGGATTGCCCCTGTCTATGCTGACAAGTACAGGAAAAAGGGAATCAGGATGGGAGAGCTGCTTTTTCCGGATACCCTTAAGGAAAGGGTGAAGGATGTCGTTGAGTACGAAAACCTCATCATATCCGGCTATGGCAAGGAAAAGGTTGATCCGGAGGAGATGTACTCCTGGCTCCTTACGTTCAGTGACAGGCTTAAGCCCTACATCACCGAGGTTGGAGTCTTCCTTGAGAATGCAATAAAGAAGAACAAGAACATAATGTTTGAGGCCCAGCTTGGAGCACTACGGGACATCGACTATGGAATCTACCCCTACACCACATCATCATCAACCCTTGCAGCCTACGCCCCAATCGGCTCAGGGATTCCAGGGGAGAAGCTTGACAGGACAGTGGGAGTTGTAAAGGCATACTCCTCCTGTGTTGGAGAGGGACCCTTCACCGCTGAGATGATCGGTGAGGAGGCAGACAAGCTAAGGGAGGCAGGAGAGGAGTACGGAGCTGCAACAGGAAGGCCAAGAAGGGTCGGAGCTTTTGATGTTGTTGCTACAAAGTATGGCTGTCAGGTCCAGGGGGCGGACGAGATTGCCCTGACAAAGCTTGATGTCCTTTCCTACATGGAACAGATCCCCGTTTGCACAGCCTATGAGATAGACGGAGAAAAGATCAACAACTTCCCAGTGGGACCAAGACTTGACAGGGCAGTGCCGGTTATAGAGTTCATGTATGGCTGGAAAGAGGACATCACAAAATGCAGAACCATGGAAGAACTCCCAGCCTCAGCAAGAGCCTACATCTACTACATCCAACGAGCCCTGGATACCAAAATTACCTACGTATCAGTAGGCCCAGGCAGGGATGAGTATATAAAGATAGATTAGTGAATATTTGACCATAAGAAGCACCTCTTGGACTGTATAAAGTCTGGGGGGTGTTGTTCTTTGTCATCAAAACATAGTTAATAAGTCAATTATTTGTCATCCTGAAGCGAAGCTGAAGGATCTTGACCTGAGAGCTAGACCCAAATTGTCACCCCGACCAACGCTGAGAGGTCTCTCTTTCTAACTTCTTACTTCTTAAATCTTAGATATTAACTTATTCTTCCCCCTCTTTTCCTAACCAATTGACCAACTGTCCAACTTGTTTGTCATCCTGAAGCGCAGCTGAAGGATCTTATCTTTGTCATTCCGACTGAAATGGAGGAATCTAAGGCCCCAAAGAATGACCCTTAAATCTTATCTATTATAAGTGCCCGGCGACTATAATATCCGCACCCCCAATCTATGATTTTGAAATATTTTGTTGAGAGGGTATCAATATTCATTGTTCAATGTTCATTGCCATTTCTCCCTCTCTACCATCAGAAATAAAACCCTATAAAAATGTCATAATTCCATTGATTACCAACACTAATAATGTTACAATATAATCGTTCAGTTATCGAATGATTAAGAGGTGAGAAAAATAGACACAATAAAGGAAAACGGCTTTTTCCTGCCAACATTGAAGTATAAGGAACTTATGATCCTTGAGTACATGGACAACAATCCTGATACTACACAAAAAGAGCTGGGAAAGGCAATTGGAGCAGCAACATCAATGATAAACGCATATATAGAAGAATACGAGATGAATGGCTACGTGAAAAGGGAATATATAACCTCAAAAAAGGTCAAGTATCACGTAACCCCAAAGGGTCAGAAAAGAAAGAATTACCTTAATGTAACCTACATCCAGGAACTTATGGATCTTCACAAACTTGCCAAATCTGGCGTGGAGGATTTCCTGAGAAAGGTCTCAAAGAAAGGCTTCAGTTCAATCCTCCTTTACGGAGCAGGTGAGGTTGCAGAAATAATACTTAATGTGGTTAGAGGATCAGATGACGTTGACCTAGAAATAAAGGCAATAGTGGATGATGACCTTGAAAAGAGAGGAACAGAGCTCTTAGGTTACCCGGTAATATCAAAAGTTGATATCAAAAAATATAAACATGACGGAGTTCTAGTTTCAAGCTATACATTTGAAAGCATAATCAGGAACCACCTTCTGCAGCTGGGATACGAGGATGAAAAAATAATCCAGTTCTTTGGTGAGTGGAAGTAAGGCAAATTCACAATTCTCAACTCAACAATTCACAACTATAAAGAAGAAAATCAAGATGCAGGATAATGCCGGATAATTCCGGATAACTTCCGGATAACTTCCGGGTAGTTAGAACTAGACATGTTGATGCAAAAACTAAAATAATTCAATATAAAAACATATATCTTAAAATATGAAAAACTTGCTATAATCTAGTGTAGGACCTGCTTTCAACAAGTGGAGGAATACATTGGATGATAAGTAATTTGACTTTTAAAAACAAATCTGGATTTACTCTTGTAGAATTAATTCTTGCGATAGCAATACTAGGAATATTGACTGCAATTGGGATCCCAAGAATGTTTGATTTGGCAGAGAAGACCCAAAGAGCGACTTGTTTAGCCAATAGAGCTCAACTTGAGAGATTTTATAATGTATATCTTGATTCTGAAGAATTAGAGCACAAAGCTTCTCTCTTTGACAGGATAACCATAGAGTATTTTGATGGGAAAGACATTTGCCCTAAGAAAGGAATTATCTCCTTCGTTGAAGGGAATCTAACTTGTAGCATCCATATGGAAGAAGACCAAACTGATCAAGATGATCAAGATGATGGGGAAGAGGTCCCATATCTATAGATGTCGTGCCAAATATTTAACTAGATAAAATTTAATATAGAAAAATCAAGGAAGGTCCAAAAGGATATAAACGAATTGAATATTATGGCAGCTGATTGGATGTATGTATCGACGTGAGTATGGTGAAAGGACCAAAACCACAAGATGTAGCATAAGAGTTGTGAAAAATTAAGATGGTTATACAACATATTGATCGGAGCAACTGCTTGAATTTTTCGATGAGTTGATGCCGTTGAAAAATTGATTTAATATATAATGAAAGCTGACGGAAGGGGGCCAAGCAATGAACTCAGAGATTATCATGTATCAGACAGAAGATGGTTTGACGAAAATAGAAACAACGTTTGATGGTGATACCGTATGGCTTTCATTAGATCAAATGGCTGAGTTGTTCCAACGAGATAGAAGTGTCATTGGTAAGCATATAAGAAATATTTTTAAAGAAGGCGAATTAGAGAAAGATTCAGTATGGGCAAAATTTGCCCATACTGCCTCAGATGGTAAAGAATATCAAGTGGACCATTACAACCTCGATGTAATCATATCTGTTGGTTATCGTGTAAAGTCATTACGCGGTACACAATTTCGTATTTGGGCAAATAAGATCTTAAAAGAGTATCTTAAAAAAGGATTTGCTATGAATGACGACCTTCTTAAAAACGCAGGAGGCGGCAACTACTTTCAAGAACTTCTTGAGCGTATTAGAGATATTCGATCAAGTGAGAAAGTCTTCTACAGGCAAATACTTGATATTTATGCAACAAGTATTGATTATGATCCAAGAGCATCTGAATCCGTAGCGTTTTTCAAGATAGTACAAAAAATGCACTTTGCAGCGCATGGTCACACAGCTGCAGAAATTGTTTATTTACGAGCTGACGCAGATAAACACTTCATGGGAATGACAGCCTTTGATGGAAAAAGTTTGAGAAAAGCCGATGCATCTATTGCAAAGAACTATTTACAGGAAGATGAAATTAAGATTTTGAATAGATTAGTCACCGCATATCTAGAGTTTGCTGAACTCCAAGCAATCAGGCAAAGGCCAATGTATATGAAGGATTGGATAGGCAAGCTAGATGACTTTATAAAAATGAGTGGAAGCGAGTTGTTGGACAACGCAGGAAAAATCAGTCATGAAGAAGCTAAAGTAAAAGCTGAATTAGAGTATGAGAAGTACAAAGAACGAAGCAAAGATCAATTAACGAGAGTAGAGAGAGACTTTATAGAGCATGTGAAGACTGCGCAGAAACAGCTTGAACGAGGCAAAGGAAAAAAAGGGGGTAGATAAAAACTATCTACCACCGACGAAAACCTGTAATATCAAGGGTTTGGTAGAATAGTGGTCGAAGTGGTCGATAAAAACGCAAACTTTATGATTGGATGTATATATCGACGTGAGTATGGTGAAAGGATAAAAAGGCTGTAAGTCAGTGATAGCAAGGGTTTCAGAGGTTGGAGTATAAGGGCTAATGTTACAGAAGCATTACACGTCTAAGCATCCAATCATAAGATGGAATTGTGCAAGATATAGTGTGAAATTAAGCACCACATACTACATATTGGTTAAGAAAACAAGGTGCTCCATAGCACCACAAACATACATAACTGAAGCAGGAGGAACTATCATGGTTTACTTAAAAATCAAAAGATTAATAGATATCATACTTTCAACTTTAGGACTTATCATATTATCTCCTGTTTTTTTAGTACTCATAATAGCAATCAAGGTTGACTCCCCTGGACCTGTTCTCTTTAAACAGAAGAGAGTTGGGATCCATAAGAGTCATTTTCATATATTGAAGTTTCGAACTATGAGAATCGATACACCAAAAGATACACCAACTCATCTATTAGAGAATCCTGATCAGTGGATTACTAAGGTAGGGAAGTTCTTACGTAGAACATCTCTAGACGAGCTACCTCAAATCATTAATATCTTCAAAGGTGAAATGAGCATCATCGGCCCAAGGCCAGCGCTTTGGAATCAGTATGACCTGATTGAAGAAAGAGACAAGTACGGTGCTAATGATGTGCCGGTTGGACTTACAGGCTGGGCACAGATTAATGGTAGGGACGAACTTGAGATTGATGTGAAGGCAAGACTTGATGGAGAGTACGCTGAGAAAATTGGGTTCATGATGGATGTCAGATGCTTCTTTGGGACGATATTTAGTGTTCTTAGAAGCGATGGTGTTGTTGAAGGTGGGACTGGGGTTAAGGCAAAAGCAATTGATATTAATTCCAGTAATTCTAAAGCTGAGGAGACTGAGACTAAATGAAAATAGCTGTATTATCAAGCCATACTTCGTCACTGTTTTGGTTTCGTATGGATATGATGAAAGATTTTATAAAATATGGACATTCCGTTATTGCATTAGGACCAGAACCTGAATCAAACTGGAAAAGTAAGTTTGAGGAATATGGTGTTCAATATAAGCAACTCTTTGTAGAAAGAAATGGAATAAATCCGTTTAGTGATTTAAGGACGTATCGCGAGCTTAAGCAGTTTATGAAAGAAGAAAAACCCGACAAAGTTTTTGCTTATCAAGCTAAAACAGTAGTTTACGGAAGTCTTGCGGCTAAAGTAAATGGCATCACTGAAGTATATCCGTTGATAGCAGGACTTGGTTCGATTTTCAGAGGAGAAGGGGTTAAAAATAACATAATCAAAACAATAATGAAGACAGAATATCGTTTAGCGTGTAATGCAAGTAAGAAGGTGTTTTTCCAAAATAATGATGATAAAAATGAGTTTATAAATAACGGACTTATTAAAGAAGATAAAATCGTGATTATAAATGGATCAGGTGTTAACCTTGAGAGGTTTAAACCGGAGCCCTTGCCTGACATACCGGCATTTTTATTTATTGGTAGATTAATCAAAGATAAAGGTGTAGTGGAGTATTTGGAGGCTTGCAAGAGAATTAAGGATGAATATCCTGAAGTTAGATGTTTGCTTGTAGGTCCTTATGATAGCAATCCGTCAGCTTTACAACCAGATGAGCTGCAGCCGTTCATTGATAAGGACATTATCGAATATTTTGGAGAGCAGACAGATGTAAGGCCTTATTTGAAACAATGTAGCACTTATGTATTACCTTCGTATCATGAAGGAACACCTAAGACTGTCCTTGAAGCAATGGCTATAGGGCGCTCAATTATAACCAGTGATGCTCCGGGATGTAGAGAAACTGTCACGGATGGATGCAATGGGTTCCTTGTGCCAGTAAAAGATGTAAATGGTTTAGTAGATAAGATGAGACAGCTTATAGAAGATCAAGAAACAAATAAGATTATGGCAAATCGTAGTTTGAAACTTGCTAAAGAAAAGTATGATGTAAATATTGTCAATAAATCTATTATGAAAACTATGCAATTAATATAGTGAGAAGGAGTAATCAAAATGAACTTATACGAAAAAATCAAAAACAGAGAAGAAAAAATTTCACTAGTAGGTCTTGGTTATGTAGGTATGCCGATTGCGGTTGCATTTGCAAAAAAAGCAGATGTTATAGGGTTTGATATCAGCAAAGAGAAGGTTGAATTATACAAAAAAGGAATAGATCCAACTAAAGAGGTTGGAGATGATGTGATAAGAGAAACAACAGTAGAATTCACAGCTGATGAGAACAAACTTAAAGAAGCCAAGTTTCATATAGTTGCAGTGCCTACTCCTGTAAATGCTGATCATACACCAGACTTAAAACCTGTAGAATCAGCAAGTAGGACTGTAGGTAGAAATCTTACGAAAGGTTCGATTGTTGTATTTGAATCTACTGTTTATCCAGGTGTCACAGAAGAAATCTGTATTCCAATTCTTGAAAAGGAATCTGGAATGAAATGTGGAGCTGATTTCAAAGTGGGGTACTCACCAGAGAGAATCAATCCTGGTGATAAGGTTCATAGACTTGAGACAATAGTTAAAGTTGTAGCGGGTATGGATGAAGAATCACTTGATATTATTGCGAAAGTGTATGAGCTTGTTGTTGATGCAGGAGTACATAGAGCCGAGTCAATTAAAGTAGCTGAAGCAGCAAAGGTTATTGAGAATTCACAAAGAGATATTAACATCGCATTTATGAATGAGCTTTCCATTATCTTTAACAAGATGGGGATTGACACAAAAGCAGTTCTTAAAGCAGCAGGAACGAAGTGGAACTTTCTAAACTTCTCACCTGGTCTTGTTGGTGGACACTGTATTGGTGTGGACCCATACTACCTCACATATAAAGCTGAGCAACTAGGATACCATTCACAAATTATCCTTTCAGGAAGAAGGATTAATGATGATATGGGCAAGTATGTAGTTGAGAACTTAATTAAAAACCTTATAAAGGCAGATGTGCCAGTTAAAGATGCAAAAGTGGCAATCTTAGGATTTACATTCAAAGAAAACTGTCCTGATACTAGAAATACAAGAGTTATTGACATCGTAAATGAACTAAGAGAATATGGATTGACTCCTATGATTGCAGATCCAGAAGCTGATGCTGAAGAAGCAAAACACGAGTATGGAATAGTGTTTGATTCGTTAGATGAAATAAAAGGAATGGATGCTCTTGTTGTAGCTGTTGGGCACGACCAATTCTTAAAATTAGCTCAAAATGATTTTAATAAGTTTTTTAAAGAAGGATCAAATGATAGCAAAGTATTGCTTGATATCAAAGGAATTTTAAATAGAAAAGAGTATGAAGCAGTAGGTTATAGATACTGGAGACTTTAAGGAAAGGTAGTGCATATCATGGGATATGAGAATATAACATTTGAAAAAGATAGCGTATTTCTTGTCACAGGTGGAGCGGGTTTTATTGGCTCCAACTTGTGTGAGGTTTTATTAGATAAAGGTTATAAAGTTAGATGCCTTGATGATCTTTCTAATGGAAAACAAGTCAATGTAGACTTGTTTAATGAAAACCCTAATTATACCTTTATCAAAGGGGACATTAGAAATCTAGATACGTGCATGAAAGTATGTGAAGGCGTTGATTATGTGCTTAATCAAGCAGCTTGGGGAAGTGTTCCCAGAAGCATTGAGATGCCGTTGCTTTATGAAGCAATTAATATCCGAGGAACGCTCAATATGATGGAGGCTGCTAGACAAAACGGAGTGAAGAAGTTTGTCTATGCATCCAGTTCATCTGTTTACGGAGATGAACCGAATCTTCCAAAACAAGAAGGAAGAGAAGGAAAGTTACTATCTCCATATGCCTTAACTAAAATGGTTGATGAAGAATATGGGAAACTTTATTCGAAGCTTTATGGATTAGATACTTATGGATTGAGATACTTTAATGTGTTTGGTAGAAGACAAGATCCCAACGGATCATATGCTGCTGTTATTCCAAAGTTTATTAAACAACTGCTTAGTGATGAGCAACCTACAATAAATGGTGATGGAAAGCAAAGTAGAGATTTTACTTACATTGAGAATGTGATCGAAGCAAATCTTAAAGCGTGCAAGGCATCATCTGAAGTTGCTGGAGAAGCTTTTAATATCGCTTATGGTGGAAGAGAATATCTGATTGATGTGTATCACTCCCTTTGTAAAGCTCTTGGAAAAGAGATTGAACCTATCTTTGGACCTGATAGAAAAGGTGACATAAAGCATAGTAATGCTAATATCATCAAAGCTAAAGAGATGTTAGGATATGATCCTAGTTGGAGTTTTGAAAGAGGTATTGAAGCTGCGATAGAGTGGTATAAGGAGAATTTATAAAATGACTGAAAACATTAGGGGAAGAGATAAGTTTAATAAATATAAAAAACATATAATATTTTTATCGAATTTCTTAAGTGTTATACCATTACGAATTCGGAACAAACTATTTGAACATTTCAGGATGACTAAGGGCTTAAAGGGGATCGCAATAAGATATGCATTACTAAAATCAATCGCAATAAAGTGCGGAGATAATATATCGATTCATCCAGGAGTCTATTTGTTGAATCCTGAAAAAATTATTATTGGGAATAATGTGAGCATTCATCCGATGTGCTATATTGATGCAACAGGTGAAATAATTATAGGAAACGATGTTTCTATCGCTCATGGAGCCTCAATAATGTCAACATCACATGAATTTGAAAGAAAAGACATTCCTATTAAGGATCAAGGGCTGAATTTATCTAAAACTATGATAAATAACAATGTTTGGATTGGAGCAAAAGCGACAATTCTAAGTGGAATCTTAATTGAGAGCGGTAGTATAGTTGCAGCTAATGCAGTAGTAACGAAAAATGTTCCTGAGAATACAGTTGTTGGGGGTATTCCGGCTAAAATAATAAAAGAAAGAAGATAGATTAATTCTAAAATATTAGTTTGATTCGGAGGTGAAGTAATGGAATTAAATTATAAAATAATAGTTGTCACACCTACATACAATCGAAAATCTACTTTGCCGAAACTATATCAAAGCTTAAAAAATCAGAACAAAAAAGACTTTGTCTGGTTGATCATCGATGATGGTAGTAGTGATGACACTAGAGAATATGTGGAAAAAATTTCTAGGGAAAATGAAATTATAATAAACTACATTTATCAAGATAATGGCGGTAAAGGAAGAGCACTAAATAAAGCTTTTACATTTTTTGAGACTGCATCACTCTATGTTATTGTGGATAGTGATGATTACCTGCTAAATGATGCAATTGAGAATGTCCAAAAATATATTGACAAATATAAAGATGTGGAAAATATTGGAGCTTTTTTCTTTCATTATAAAACGGAAGACGGAAATGTTATTAAACCTACTGGTAATATCATAAGTAAAGATAAAGTTATGACTAGATATGAATACAATAATAAATACAAACAAAATGATGGGTGTGTATGTTATTTTGGGAGAGCAGTAAAAAAATATAAATATCCTGAATTTCAAGGAGAAAAATATGTAGGACCAACTGTAATACAATTGCTTATGGCCAACGAATATAAAATGGTTTTTTCACCAGAAGTTATTGGTGTTGCAGAATATCAAGAAAATGGTTTGACACAAGTAGGCAGAAAATTAAGAATGAAGAATCCTTTAGGAATGCTATTTTATTCTGGACTTCAACAATCTGAACGGGCTTCATTTAAAACAAGAATAAAGAATTCAATTGGAGCACAGGCATATAGGTTTATATCTAATTTAGATAGACAAGCATTAATTAATTATGATTTAACAAAGTACCTTAGAGGATGGGCTTTATTTCCAGGACTATTTTTAAAAATGTATTGGACAACAAAACATGAAAAGGGAAGAATTAAATGATAAATAAGAAAGATTTATTTAGGTATTGTTTATTATTAATCACAATAGCAGTATCATTTTTAATGGTGCTCATTTCCGAAAACCCTACAATTCATGTTTTGGGTTTTTGGTTAAGTGTCGGTGCAGGAGTTTTAATTACTAAACTTGATTTAACTCATCCTCTATTTTGGTTTTCTAGCTCCTTTGGACTTTACAGTACTGGATATTCATTAATATACATTCTAGGGTATCCTGCTAATTCTGGGTACAGTAAAGAGAATACATTACTTGCGTTAGTTGCTTTATCAGTTGTAGTGCTAGTAGTGGGTGTGAAAAAGTATGATAGCTATAATTTTTTTGAAAGTCGCAATTATAATTTGATGAGTCGAAATGGTAACAAACAAATAACTGAATTCATTTTGATTGTTTTATTACTAGTATTACTTATTTCCGTTGCAATACTTTTTAGAACACCTTTCAATCATAAAAATGAGATGCTTGCAGGAAGAAATATATTCTTTGTGTTAGGGGCATATAGTGCTAGATTCCTAACCCTATATATAAGTTTTTATCTATTATTGTTTATTGATAAAGATAGAAGGAAAACAAAGTTTTTTATGATATTTTCGGGGTTTGCAGTTATATTATTTTCTCTTTTCACTGGTGAACGTGATGCTATGTTTAGATTCTTAATTGTCATTATCGTTTCATTATTTACTGCAAAAAAAATCAGCAAAAGGATGTTGATGATTTTAGTTCCTATTGGAATGTTTGCGTTAATTGTTGGTAGATATTTCAAGTATTATTTCGTAAGTGGTATAACTAATACTTCAATAAAAAGTCAATCGTTTATTTATAACTTTTTAACATCTGATTTTCATGCAGCAGGAGAAAATTTACAAATATTAATTAACAATACTTGGACAGAATCATACCATGGGTTCTCATTAATTTTAATAGATCTTATCTCTCCATTTATTCCTGGTGGATATTTTGAAAATGTGGGTACTTGGTTCAATGATACCTTTTATCCTGGATCATATTCTCGAGCATTTACTTTGTTGGGGGAAGGATATGTAATCGGAGGCACGCTCGGAATAATTGCATTATTTATAATATTAGGTGTGGGCATAAAAATCTTATACAAAAATTCGACAAAAAATATTTATTGGTTGGTATTGTACATTTATTCTATTCCGACAATTATAACGTCTTTTAGATCAACGCTCGGAACTATTACAATTGCAATAATAAGAATAGCACTATTAAGTATTGCGATTCACTACATTGCACGGGTTTTAATTAGAGGAAGGATAAAATCAAACTAACCGCATATCGGAGGAAAGCTCGTGTCTCAAACAAATAAAACAGCAAAGTCAGTACTAATTATAATGATATTTACAATAAGCAGTAAAATTTTGGGTTTTGTAAGAGAGTCTTTAATTGCAGCGAAGTTTGGGTCAGGATCAGAAACTGATGCTTTTTTCGTTGCACTAACAGCAACTTCTCTATTTTCATCTCTTTTAACTCAATCCCTTAACACAACTATGATTCCTATTTTATCTGAAGTCGAAGTAACTGAAAAAAAACACGGAAAAATAAAACACACCAATAACATTCTGAATTCGGTAGTTTTGGTATCATTGTTGATTATACTAGTAGCATGGATATTGTCACCAATAATAATTAGAATATTAGCGAATGGTTTCGAAGGAGAACAATTTAATTTAGCAGTAACACTAACAAGGATAGGACTACCAGTAATATTATTTGCTGGTATACTTGGTGTTTTTAGAGGGTACTTACAGAGTGAGTTGAAATTTTTTGAGACAGGAATTTCTGAATTTCCTTTTAATTTTATATATATATTTTTCCTGATATTTTTTGCTGGAAATTATGGTATAAGAGGGTTAATGATAGCAAGTGTTTTGGCTGTGGCTTCTCAGATAGTCTTACAAATACCTGCTCTTAAGAATTTAAATTTTAAGTATAAACTTGTATGTAATTTCAAAGATAAATATATACTCAAGATGGTCCACTTAGTTCCTCCGATATTGATTGGTGTTGCTATAAATGATATTAATAAAATAGTGGATAGGTCTCTAGCATCTACATTAGTTGAAGGAAGTATTTCTGCTTTGAATTATGCTACTAGATTAGATAACCTAGTAATAGGAATATTTGTTGCTGCTATACTAACTGTACTTTTTCCAACGTTATCTCAAAAAGCAAATGATGTTAACCATGACAGTCTAAAAAAATTAATTAAATATGCTGTTAATATCATATTTATTATCACAGTTCCTGCTACAATTGGGATAATTGTACTTGCAAATCCTATTGTGAAAATTGCTTTTGAACGCGGCGTATTTGACTCGAATGCAACATATATGACTACAGGTGCGCTGATTTTCTACTCAGTTGGGTTAGTAGGAACATCAGTAAAGATGTTGTTATATAAAATTTATTATTCTTTACAAGATACTAGAACACCAATGATAGATGGATTTATTACAGTATTTTTTAATGTTGTTTTTAATTTTATTTTAATAAATTTCATGGCACATAGAGGTCTAGCTTTTGCAACCTCAATTGCTATTTCAATAACTTCTATATTTCTTCTCGTAAAACTTAAAAGAAAAATTGGTGATTTTGGGCTCAAAAGTTCTATTAGTTGTATGTTAAAATCTTTTTGTGCATCTCTAATTATGGGACTAGTTGTTTATGTAACATTTGATTTTTTAACCGTTAATCTTTCTACTGGTACTTTGAGTGAATTGATTATATTATTAATATCAATTGCTATAGGTACGCTGACATATATTTTAATAATGTACTTATTTAAAATTGAAGAGCTAGAATGGGCATTGGGTCTGATAAAAAATAGAATAAAAACATTGAGACGAAAGTAACTTGATATTATCTTATTGTCAAAAAATAATCTTAAATACTGACTCACCAATACAAGACTCATTCACCCCACACCCCTAATTAACCACCTAAGCACAGTAGAGATGAATAAGTATAAAGATGATCTGCAGGGGAAGGACTTGGGGGATGTAATAGAGGACGTAATAACAATTTGCTGCCATTCTGTTACCCTCTAGGGTGAAGGCAACTCACAATTCACATATAGCCTGAATGCTATTGCGTTTCGCAAGGTTGTTTTCTTAGGATTTGGTCAACTGAAGTTTATCATATATAATGGAAATAAATATTTATCAATCAAGAATTGGGGAGGCGTTAATTATGGCAAGATGTACTGCGCCAGTAAGAGGACATCGTACAGCTAGTGCGGCAGCTGCTTGTCCTGCATGTGGTGGCCGCTATAATAGTTACAGCAACTACAGAAGTAGTAGTTATTACTCTGGATCATCTAGTTATTCGTCAAATAATAGCGGGAGCAAAGTAAGCAGTTCAAAACCGAGTTGGTCACCAGCAAGTTCTTCTGTAGTATACACACCTGCAGAGACACGAGCACTCAGACCTATCCGTCAAAGTGTCGAGAATCGACCGCCATCATCTGATAGAAGAGACGTTTTTTTGTGCCATGCATGGGATGATAGGAAAAATGCTGCTAAGGAGTTACACGACTACCTTGAATCAAAAGGTGTTACTGTATGGTTTAGTGAAAAAGATGTAGCACTTGGTACATCGTTGCTTCGAGAGATTGATAAGGGACTTGCGAAATCACGTGTTGGAATAGTTCTAGTTACTCCTGCGTTGTTGAACCGTCTTAAAGGAGAAGGGATTGCAGATAAAGAACTTTCAGCACTTCTTGCACGAGATTTACTTGTTCCCATTGTACATAATACATCTTATGAAGAACTTCGCGAGGTCAGCCCACTACTTGGTTCTAGAAGTGGACTTAGTACTGCTGAAGACTCGATGGAAACTGTTGCTATTAAACTCTCTGAATTGGTTACTCTTTAGTTCAGTCAGTATTCCGATAGGCTGACAGGCGCAAACAATTTCTTGGGTTAAAAGCATTTAGTATCATTTGCTCACTGATATGAAATGGATGGATAGTTTACACTATTTCGTTAATATAGTCTGACCAAGTCTCCCAACTCCCCAAGAAACTTTTCATCCACATAAGTAAATTTTGGGAATCTTATATGAGGCGTTAGAAGTAATAAGGGTTACATCAACTAAAGCTTAGATTTGAGAGGTGCCGGGCACGGACAAGTGGACAAATGAGATTTGAGAGGTGCCGAGCACGAATAAGTGGACGAGTTGATTAGGGTGATGGAGAGATGAGCAGCTATACAGAATAAACAGATAGGCAAATAGGCTGGTATCAAGATCGGTAGTGGCGATGATATTCCAGATAGGCCATGATTACTTTGACATCGAGATCGGTTGTGATGGTAACACCTGATATGCAAGATAACCTTGACACCGAGATCGGTTGTGATGGTAAACATTCCAGATAGGCTGTGATGGTAACTTTTCAGATAGGCAGTGAAAGAGAACGGGAAACAGATCAATATTGACATAACAGAATAATACAGACATATCACATCAAAGAGAACGGGCATGAGAAGAGTAAGTTAGATAGCTGTGCCCGTTTTATTTATAAATGAAGGTGTCAGAATATTGTATTAATGGTCGGGTTTGGTGTTGCTGCTATTACAAAGGAGTGATTGTAGGTATGTTCGCAGGATTTAATTTACAGATTGATTTGTCTGATTGGCTAAATAAAGATGAGTATTATATTTCGGGAAAATCAATTGATGAAAAGAACAAAAAAAGTATTGAAGAAGACCTAGAAGCATTTATTATTGATGGAGTAATTGATGGATCATCTTTACAAGAAGAATGGTTGTCGACCTCATAAATTATTTCCAAAGCAAATTAGCATTAAGGTGGCTGGAATTTTGTGACTAATAATTTAAAGACACTTATCAATATAGGAAATTATGGTATTAAAGAAACTAGTTAGTGTTATTTTTCTACGGGAGCAATGGTTAGAGAATAAAAATGGGCATAACAATAAACCCTAGAGGTTAGGGCTGAGGAGAAATAATTTAGTTTACGCTACTTTTTTGTAGGTATAGTACAGACCACCAAGAATTTCCTTTGGAATCATTTTACCTTCTGTAAATTTTGATTCCGGATAATCTGGTGAGGGGATTGGTGTTGTACAGTTAATGCCCTGATGTTTTCGATTTGTATTGTAGTATTCGTCTATATACTCCTTAGTCAGCCTATGTAAATGCATCTCATTAACAGGAATAATATGATCAGTCAGCTCCCTGCGGATGCTTCCGATGCATCTTTCCGCAATACCATTTTGCCAGGGTGATCGGTATGATATTCTCTTTGACTTGATATCAGAAGAGCTCAAGAATTCTTGGAAGTCATCTGACACGAAAACCGGGTCATTATCATGTACAAGATACTTAGGCTTATTATCAAATGGAGTTGCTTCTCGAAACTGCTGCTTTAGCCATATTGTGTTTGGGTTGTAGGTAACACCAAAGTGTTCAATCTTCCTAGTGTCATGATTGATTATAATTAGCACATAAAGAATCTTGAAAGTTAGTGTCGGAACTGTAAAGAAGTCCATTGCCCAAATATCCCT
>Ga0334892_1001954_pt1 | contig 15885 bp, 20 predicted proteins | sample GraSluR3_MG_4_FD_207213 | JGI IMG/M metagenome (GOLD analysis project Ga0334892, IMG submission 207213) | Sludge microbial communities from methane-producing bioreactor in Wageningen University, Netherlands - Granular Sludge_15_04-R3 | ecosystem: Engineered > Bioreactor > Anaerobic >...
CCATAATGGGATATCGATAACCTCAACCTGGTTCGGATACTGATTATCGAACTTAGCTTTGGACTTGCTCCAATCCCTGAAGATACAGACTATCTGTAACTTTTCTACCGCCAAGCCGTTTTGATAACACAGGTAGGCATACATATTCAGTTGACGCTTCCAATCAAGCAGACTGGACTTGTATGTCCAGCTCCAGACGGAAGTAAATTTATAGTCCTGAATAACGCCATTTTCGTAATGATCAATAGCTCCACTGATCTTCTTTCCGTTCATTTTTAAGCTTAGACGCTTTTCGGTCATAGCAGCTCCATCTTTGTTCGCCATCTCCATGACGTAATGAATAGCCGAACCCATTAACGTGTATATCATATCAGATGCATCTTCTTCAATCTCACCGGCGTGCCTTTTTTGCAGCCAGAACATTCTAACAGGCTTTAATAGTGATGTGACCGAAGCGTAAGTATCCACACCTGGCTCATATCTCTGGTTACATATAGCCCGGTAAAGACTTTCCGGCAGGTTTGCGTTATTTGTTATCTTCATTTAAAGCCTCCAGTTCCTTTTTAAATTTGTCTATAAGCATCATTCTTTCAACACAATAGCGTTCCCATTCTACCCGGCGTGTCCTATTGATACGCCAGATTATAAGCACAAGTAAAGCGATTATTAGCATTAGCATATAAATCATTTCGCTTGCATCCTTGACAATATGGTCATCGTATCGTTACTCAAGCCAGAACATTCTTATTGGTTTTAGTAACTGGGTAACGGATGCGAACGTGTTGGGATTACGTCTGTATTGGTTGTTACATATTGCCCGATAGATAGATTCTGGCAGATTAGTATTATTAACAATCTTCATCATCCCCCCCCTTAGAACGGTGCTTCTTCGGACGTATCAGGTGAGGTATCATCCTTGCTTTCAGGCAATTCCCTGAAGTCTGCAACGTTGATGTATTTTCCCTCCATTTCCAGTTTAACCATACATTCCCGCTGTATCAACATACTCGGGTCGAAATTCGTCAACTGACTCTCCTTAAGACCACAGGCAATACATAAGGTCTTTAGATCGGCCAACCCAAACGTATTCTGTCCAAACCAGCGATACTTTACGTCTCCAGATTCGTTGATAAAGAACTCCACATTGAATCCGGGCTTACCGTTTTTAGATAGGCGTTCGTAAGCAGCCTTTACGTGTGCCTTTTTCCATCCAGTAGCAGCCGGTGTCATATTTAGATTAATTCCCATTATTTACCTCCTTTATAGATAATGTAATATATTTCGTGGGAAAAGCAAATTATTTATTACCATTCGTTAATTCTCTGTGTCTGTAAGTCGTAGAATAGCGTAGTCTTGCCGGTTCTACCGTTACGGTATTTCATAACTTCTACGTCAAGTTCTTCTTCAGGTTTGGTCTTATCATAATAAGATTCACGGAATACCGACATCATGACGTCGGCATCCTGCTCAATAGCTCCCGACTCTCTAACATCTGCCATAGTAGGACGCTTATCGTCTCTCAGTTCGATGCCACGGTTAAGCTGTGATAGTGCTACTACTGGTTTAGCTGATTGTCGAGAGATATTCTTTAGTGTTTTAGATAATTCTGCCACTTCTTCCTGCCTGCTACGGCCTTTGGTAATCACTAATTGCAGGTAATCGATATAGATTATATCCCAATCGTTTGTTTCCGCTTCCAGCATTAAGTCCTGCAGTTTGCTGTCGTGTCGAATTATAAGATTCTTAGTTCTCAGTATGTCACAAGCGGCGTTAAACAACAATCTACGCTGTCCTATAGTATTGTTACGTATCGCTTCGTGATTTATACCGGTTAATATAGACAGCATCCGTTCTAAGATTTCGGCATATCCCATTTCGAGAGAGAAGAATAATACCCGTTTTCCGTGAATGATATTATCAAGCATCATAGATATTGCAAGTGCGGATTTACCCATTGATGGACGTCCACAGATGATATATAACCCGGATCGGAAACCGCCCATTATTCTATCAAGCGATTTGAAACCAGATGAAATGACGTTAAGGTTGACACCCACCTTCTTCTGTTCTACTACATCGTCTATCATCTCATTGAAAGACATTGGCGGAGTTACATTACCGCTTGCGTTGGCATTGTTAATGTTACGTAATATGTCATCAGGGTCTTTGTCTGTAACATCATTTAATGCTTTTACAAGTGACTCTTTAAGTGCCTCTCTGCGTAACCTGTCCTCATATTCTTTGCGTTTTTGCTCAGCTTCGGCAAAAAGCTGTTTCGGTTCAACGCCAAAGAAGATGGAAGTTTCGGTCAGGATATAGTGTCGTTGTGGGAGTGTCAAGCTAATGGATACGTCCAGAATATATTCCATCTTATCTCGTAGCTTCTCAGCGTTTGAGTTAAGGTAGAACTGTAGGAAAGGCAAGTGAGTTATCTTGACCTGTTTCTTTATCAGAGTATCTGGGTCGTCTCCTGGTGGTATATTTGCAACTGCAGGGTGTATTCCCTTGGCAATAAGCGACTTTCCTATTTGTAATGTTCCCCTGTATCCTGCTTCATCTCCGTCTAATGCAAGGATAATATCGTTGAAGCACGCAAGGTCGTGTATCTGTTCATCTGAAGCGTGCGAGCCGAGAATAGAGATTGCCTCGTAACCATTAGATTGCAGTGCAAGGCAGTCTATTATTCCTTCTGTAACATATACCGGCTTCTGTGCGTTAACGTAACGAGCGTATAAGCCCTTTTTAAGGTCTATTGAGTTGAGATACTTAGGTTCTTCTGTTCCTAAAGAGCGACCCGTAAAGCCTGCAAGCTCGTTGTTGTAATATATCGGGATAATCAACCGGTTACGCATCGTCGGTCTGTCATTATTGAACAGGCCTGTCAATCCTATTTCTTCGGAGTCTATATCATCAGGCATGTAATGTTCCGGAGCATAGCCTAAATCGTATTTATCTGCGTTGAGTCCCCGCTGTTTTATATACGCCAATGCTTTCTGATTATTCTTAAGTTGTATCTTAAACCAATCCCTTGCAGTTTCCAGAGCGTCTTTGCGTTTCATCCGGATAACTTTCTCCTGTTCCCCGTGTAGTATCTGCCATGCACCGGAGAGATCAGTTTTCTCTATCTCAGCTACGAAATCGTAAACGTCACCTGATTTACCGCAGCCAAAGCATTTCCAAAGCCGCATCTCATCGTTGACGGTAAACGATGGTGTCTTCTCATCGTGAAACGGGCATAATGCCTTATGCTCCTTGCCGGATTTGTTAAGCTTTAAATATCGTGACAAGACGTCCGACAATACAAAGCGTTCTTTTTTAAACATATCACTCCAGTTCTTCTAACAGGTCTTGCAGGCCATGCACAATCGCACCGTGTCCATAGCCAATAGCTCCAAGCAGGTGATAGAACTGCGTTAAAAGTTCTTCTGTTGTGACGTCTCCCTCTAATACAGATGTAGCGGAGATACGAGAGTTGTGTTCATCTCTACCGCTATGTGTCGAGTTAATATTAATCTCTATTTTCATCTCTCCTCCTAAAATACATAGTTTTGGTTGATGTTATAGTTTATAGTTGCAGGGACGGTAAAATTAACCAAGCGTGACTGCTTGCCATGTCTGCGGCGTGCATAACCATATGACGCAAGCAGGTCTGAGATGTTGGTTGAAAGCACCTCGTCTTTAAGGTGTGTCAGGACTGCCGTCGCTTGCAAGTCGTAGAGAAAATCATCACCGAGCCGCATAAGGAAGTCACGTGAGTACCAGCGGCAAAAGTAGTGAACGGCCTTATCCTTGATTATTTCAATCTCTCTATCGGTTAATTCGGCACACAAGGTCGGGTTGCTTCTTCGTCTGGGCAATATCTGAAGATGATCGGGATTTACGCAATGACGATTGTTGCATAAATGCTTAATCTTAACGTCTGGCATCCAATCCCAGAGCACGTAATACACAGCTCTATGAGCCAGATAATTGGCATTATTAATCGACACTTGGCCATAACCAGGTCTGGTAATAAATCCAGTCCATAACCAGCAACCGCTTTCTTCCTTATTTACTCTTTCCCAGAACCGTTTCTTAGCTTTATCGGTCATTTTTCTTCCAATAGCTTTGCGGCAGATTTTTTGAGGTGAGCGGGCGGGACTAATAAATTATCTCCCTTCATCACCCGGAGATAGAAATTGCCGTCATCTGCATCACGGTATAGTTCGAGTCGGTAGATGCTGGGATTCATTGGATTGCTGTGCATCAAGTCAAGGGTAAGTTCTGTCCCAAGAATATACGGACATATATCTTCTGCGGTACAGTATTTGCTCTTGATTATCATTACGACCTCTCTTGCTGGATAAACTCACCCAGCAGTTTGTTGTAAGTTTCGGGTTTCATCTGCTTTAATATGTCAGCAGGTTTAAATATCTCGTCGATGATCACTATTTCACCGACGCTTTCGTTGATTACTTCGTCGAAATGCTTGTTGTAATTAACAAGGTTTTTCTCCTTACACGCATCGCAATATTTCATTTCTCCTCCAATTCATAAACTATATTTGCGTATCTGCCCTGATGAAGTCGCCATTTTACCCCGTCATAGCTTGGCACAAAACCTCTATACCACAGGTCAACCAAGCATTGGAAAGGATATTCTCCTTCTTTTTGTTCTACATATTTCCACTTCTTGATGTTTGGAAACAATGACCCGATGTAAGCCCCGGCTGAAGTCCAGACTGAAGCCCCGACTGAATCGGCGACTGAATCCCCGACTGAGTCAAAGACTGAATCCCCGACTGAATCCTCGACTGAATCGGCGACTGAATCCCCGACTGAGTCAAAGACTGAAGTCCGGACTGAATCCCCGACTGAATCGGCGACCGATATCCACTTTTTGAGGTTATCTATGTCCTTTTGGGTTACCCTATTTCTGGGGTTTGCGTCAGTTAGTGGGTCGAACGGGAATAATGCCTCGCATAATTTGTATCCGCATTTCTCTTCCTCTGCCTTTGCGAGTGTCCGTATCTCATCGATGCTTAGCTCACGGATTAGCTTGATATATTCGTATCTCTGCTTGAACATGTCAAATGCTCTACTCTTTCCTTTTACTTTTGCTTCAAAAACTCTCCTATCCTTTCTATAGGCATAGGTTAGACCTTCAACAGGGGTTACATAAAAGCCCCTGCTACATTGTGTGCCGGACTCGTCAAAATCCGAACAGTGATACCATTTGTCTGTCTCGAATTTGAATCCCTGAAACGGACTTGTCATATCGCTCTTTAACACTTTGAACTTCATCTCTCCTCCAATATTGGTGGAGCTGCCCAGAATCGAACTGGGGTCTTGCAAACGTCGGAACGTCTGCAATCGAAACCTGCCAGCCCCGTTATCGTCTCACAAATAATATAACTAATTTACCGCTAAAAGCAAATTAATTGTCATCCAGGTCATCGTAAACGGCGTTACGAACGCCAGCTATCGATAAGTTGCTATCGTTCAGAATTATGTTTTCGTTCGCGTAGAGGTGATCTCCTTTACTATGCAAGCAATACACCGCTAATACATTTGCCTTCGATAGTTGCCGTCTCATTGCTTTAATCAGGAGCTTTTCACTCCTGTAGTAGCCCCCGATCGGTATTTTTGTTATGCGGACTTTGCCAGTCGCATAGTAGGTTGCCATAACGTGGACCTTTTGCCACTTTATAGATACTTTCATAATATTTCCTTATGATATATGGTTATTTTGCCCGTGAATGCCCCTAAAACGCCCAGAATTAAGCGTTCTCTATGGGGATGGTATAAAACACTAACCCGGACATTATAGACGCCTAAAACGCCTTAGATTAATTCTCTCGATCGTTTCTTAATGTAACGCTTCGTTTTTTTCCAGGTCGTGAAGTAGTGAGTGCTGAACTCTATGCCGTCGTGATACTCCTTAACCTGATAAATTCCGGTAAAGCGAGAACGAAAAGCGGAGAGAGTGACCCCCCCGCGTAGTTCGTAAATATAAGCTTGCCTTCCCATTTTATGCTTGATCATAATCATTACTCCTTAGCAGTTTACCGACATGCCCGGTCGGTTTATTAATGGCTAATGAATGGGAACTTAATCCCGATCGTTTTAAGAAGGGCATAAATGACTACGCCAATAAGGTAAATGAGACCGCTTAATAAAGCGATTGATCCAATAATGAACAACGAGAAAACGGTTGATAACAGTCCTTCATACATCATCAGCCTCATCAACCGCTTCATAGATGAACGATCCATCATCGTATTTGTCAAGTTCATCATCGTTATCATGAACAATTACATTGCCACTTTCATCTCTCCAAGCTTCATCGTAATGGAAAGCCATATCGTCTTCATCCAGCCAACTTCTAACAAGGTCGATAAACGTATCATCGTAGCCGGCGTCGAAATAATCAGCTTGAAAGTACACGTTCCAATAATAAACGTCTCCACTTCGCTTGCAAGTTCTTTTGATTCTCACGATAATCTCCTTAGCAGTTTTAAGACATGCCGGTCGGTTTAGATTGTTAAGCGGTTAACGATCGGAGTCGGTTATAAATTCAACCGACTCTCCCTCATAAAAAACCTGATCTGCTAACCAGGTTACAAAATCATCATAGCTCTCAAAAGAGATAACTGTTTCCCTTGACCTTTCAATAACTCTTACTTGCATCATTTCTCCTTAGCAGTTTTAAGACTTGCCGGTCCCTTTAGTTTCAAACCAACTATAACCAGGCCCGTAATCTTGTCAAGCAATTTCTAAACTTTTTTTCATCTTTTTTTAACTAACGATTCGAAACGCCCTTCAAAAGCGAATAGTAAGGAATAAAAAATATTGCCTGCAGGGAGTAATCGATATATAACGATAACGATAACGATAACGATAACGATAACGATAACGATAACGAATATATATATTACTACTACTATATCGCTAACGAAATATAAGCGATAATATATATACTACTACTACTACGATATACGATATACGATATACGATATATATATAACGCTACGATATATACGATATATACGATAACGATAACGATATATATAACGCTATCGCTAACGAATACGAAAGCGAAAGCGAAAGCGAAAGCGAAAGCGAAAGCGAAAGCGAAAGCGAAAGCGAAAGCGAAAGCGAAAGCGAAAGCGAATAATATTACTCATTAAGTATAACCGCTCGTAAACTACGTTAATAATATATACATACGATTATTACTTACCTATCTTAACAGCAATTACCATTTATATTAATAAACTTAGGCTATTCGAACGTACGAAAAAGTAACGAAACGTAAATTAACGAACTGAACAGATCCAGGGAAAAAATAGAACGAACTCAACGAAATATCATCCACGATAACGCAATCAACCCCCTCGGGGATATGGCAAGATAGACAACGACACGGCGGATAATTAGTATATTAGACCACACAGCACACACAGCGTTTTTATAATCTCGCTTTTATCGTTCATTTATTTATCGGGTGTAATTTCGTATCAATGCGAACAATGTGTGGAGGTCAATAGAGTATCGTAAGATTCGCTCATAGCTTGAAAATCGTTTTTAAGGCATCAGAGGAGCGATTTAGAGCGTTTTTATAGTTCAGGTATATAAAGAGACTAAAAAGAATAGTTTGCTTAATTCTGGGCGTTTTAGGGGGCTTCTCGTCGATTTATTTAGGTAGGTTACTTGTTATGTTTTGGGGTAACTGAGTTAGTAACTAAGTTAGCGTGCAACTTACTTATTGGTTATATTAAACTTTGTGGTTCAAAGTTTTGCCAGTCGTTCGATAAACCGGCAATATTTAGTTTGGTTATCTATGTAGTAAAGTGTTGTCTGTGTTGCTCTTATCTTATTTGCCGGCATAGATGGTAAGAAATAATTTGCTTTTGTATTCATTGTAGTTATATTATAGTTAGGAGTATAGTATGTACGAGTATGATATATCAAGGCCTGTGAGTACGAAGGAGGTATTACGTTTATTATTACATCTTCGGATGTATGAGCGTGGTGTATATTATTATGCTGTACTGTTGATGTATTGGGGTGCGTTGGAGATTACCGAGGTATTGGATGCTACTGTATTGAAGTTTAAGGCGATATATGACAGGATATATTCTGTTGATCCTCGTTCTGCGAATAAGGTGAAGAAGTATTCGCCAATGTGGTTGAAGTTACGTAATGAGTATAATATGATGAAGCTGTATAATATTAAGAACAAGATAGGTTTTCCGGGCAGTTTGAATAGCATACGTAAGCGTCGTGTTATCGACATGTATAATTTGCGTGGTATAGAGTTTGTGGCACATTTTCTGGGAGTACCTGAGAAAGATTACGAGAGGCTTGAAGAGTGGATAAGAAGAGACTTAGCGAAATAGAGTTATTATTTGTTGAGGAGTATTGCAAGTTTTTTGATGGCAAGAAGGCATGTAAGGCGGTAGGACTTCCAAAAGACGAGTGGACTGAGTTGTTAAGGAATCCTGACATACTGAGGGCGATACGTAAGCGTAATACGGAGCGGCAGGTAGATTGTATAGTATCTTCGGAGTATTTAGCGGAGATATTTAGAGAGATGGTAAGCGATATGAGTATTCCTGCATCTGCGAGGGTTAAGGCAGCGGAGAATTTAGCGAAGATACAGGAGCGTATGCTTGCAGAGGATAAGCATATTGAGGACAGGAGTAAGAATAGTGCGAGTATAAGGGCAGAGGAATTATTAAACAAGGCACGACATTTGAACGAGATGGCATCCTGCGAAGTGAGGAATCGAGAAATTGAGGAAAACTTAACAGAGATGTCAAATGAATTGGGGCTATCTAATGGCGAAGAAGAAGAGTAAGAAGACGTATTATATATGTTCAGCTTGTGGAGAGATTGAGGCGAACGATAAGAATAAGTTCGAATGTAAGGGATGCAAACAGGTTACCTATCACTCACTGATAGAACATATGCCGGAGAAGATACGCAGAGAATTAGAGGAAGATGTTTAAAAACACAGAACCTATAACGCAAATGCTGTGCAATGTATATGAAAAAGACCCACGTCTTGCACTGGAGATGGCATCTGAAATAGGCGGTAATCCATTGGTATGGTTTTGCCCGAACCTTGTACAAGAAAAGGCAATTAACGCTATAACAGAGACCATGAAGGAGAGTACGATACCTACTATACTAATGCAGTGTGGTAACGGCGTCGGTAAGACAGAAATTGCGTTACAGATTCTGCTTAATGTTATCTTAGGTGCTCAAAATGGATGGTTCGATAATGCGTGGGCGAATAATTACCCATTCCCGAAGGTAGCGTGGTATGTCTCTACGAAACAGGCAATAGAGGGCAGGATAACCGGCGGACTAAAAGAGTTACTTGCCGGGACAGAGTATAAATCATATCGGGGATATAAGGGCTATGAGCACAAATATACGTTCCCTAATGGATGGGTATTGAAGATGTTCACGACATCTCAGGATGCTTCAGAATTTGAATCTGAGACGGTAGGATTGGTCGTTGCAGACGAGCCTGTACCAGAACCGATCTGGCGTGCCATTATGTCGAGACGCCGTGCAGGATGTATGACGTTCTTGCCGCTTACCCCGCTCGATACTGAACCTTATCTCGATACGGATATAGTTGAACATGCCGGAGAGCCGGGAATAAGAGTTATCAGGGGCACTATATGGGATGTTACCGAAGATAAAGAGCGTGGACATCTATCGTATCAGACTGCAAGGGAAATGGTTGCCCAGTATTCACCAGATGAACGTGCAGCTCGTGAACGTGGCGAGTTTATGTATTATAAAGAAATTATATACCCAGAGTTCGGCGAACAACATATCGTCTCTCCTTCTGATTACCCATACAAAGACAATTACCTCCTTTTCCATGTAGTTGACCCTCACGATGGCCGACCTCCCGCCGCACTCTGGGGTTTTGTTATGCCAAATGGTAGACACGTTATATGCAACGAGTATCCGGACAGATATGACGTGCCTTACTGGGAGATGAAAGGTTCGCTGAATCTTGACGAAGAGTTAAGTATCTATGAGCTGATAGAACGCAAAATAGGCGGTAAACCGTTTGATAGAATATTGGACAAACACTTTGGAAATCAAACACGTGGAGAGACTAAGAAGACATTGTTTGATGCATATCTTGACAGGGGATATTATTTCAAACAATCATATACAGCCGATACACAGGAAGGGGAAATAGTATACGGTCATAGACTCGTGGCGAGTAAACTTGCATCATTACCAGATGGTAAGCCCGGACTGTTGGTATATAATACATGCCATCACACAATTGCCGGCTTGCAGAAGTATATAAGACGCAGGCCGAAAACTAAATTAGATTATGAAAAAGGCACAGCATCAGGCAAGATTATAGAGAAATATAAAGACTTTCCGGATTTAGTGCGATACTTTGTATGTCATTCTACCAGGCCGAAAAATAAACAGACAAGAGCGTTACGGAAGAATCCATATACGAGTAATCCAATAGTAGCAATATGAGGTAATAATGCCAAAGAAATATGAGAAGATGCGAGATCAATTCAAGCGTGAGGGCATGTCGGATAAGGGTGCTAAGGGTAAGGCAGCGAGGATATATAATGCACAGCGTGGTAGAAACAAACGACCGGTAACCAGAAAACACAAAAGGAAATAGGATGAAAGGCGACAGGATAAAACTCTCTAAAATGTTAGAGGATAAAGAGCGTAGTGCTTTTAATGTAACCGAGTGGGACGAGAAGTATAAAGATGAGCAAGGCCGTAAGGGTGCGTGGGAAACAGAGCGTCAAAAATGCGAAAGAGTAATGACTAATGATTTACCATTATCGAAAGAATTAACGGCACATCCTGAATATTCAGATCAGTATTTCATAGATAATTGGGTGCAACGCTCGGTCATATGGAAGACCGGAGCGTTGATCGGCAGCGATTTATTTATTGACTTAAAATCATTCGATGGACAGCAAACTGAGGACTTACGTTTAGCCGAAGCTGAAGTTAATTTTATAGCCAATGCTTACGATTATCTCCCAAGATTGAAGGAAGTAATCAGAGATTGGTTTATTACTGGATTAGGCTGCGTAAAGACCGGATGGGACACAGAAGATTTAGACCATTATTTCCAGACTGGGAAACCCACATTGCACCGTGTCAAGTCAAAGGATATCTATTATCGTGCTCTATCGGATAATCCTAGAGAATTAGAATATATATTCCAGAGATCAATAGTAAGTAAATTTGCATTAGGCGAGATGTATCCGGAAAAGAAAGACGAGATATACAATCATGCCAGGATGCATTCAAGAGAAAAAGATAAAGTTGAAGTAGTCACGATACAATATCGTAGGCGACAGCGTATCCAGAAAGTAGAGGTAGTAGACGAACGTGCTTCACGTGATTCAGGAGAGAAAATAAGCTGGATACATACAAAACTTGAAGCGGATGAAATAAGAAAGACCGGAGAATTTGAAGACATCACATTCGAAGAGCCATTCTGGGTATCTGAAGTTCACTGGTATCAGGCTATATATATCGCCGGCACGGATATAATCTTAGAGCATCCAAAGTATATAGGCAATAAGACGACTTATCACATTCTCACCGGAAACGAGAATGAGAACATGCAATATCCTGTTGGTATGGTATATTACTGTGCCGACATACTCGATATAAGTATCATACTAATGACATTGCTGACCATACAGGTGGCAAAGTTTAACAGGCCGATGCCAACTGTAGAAGAGGATAGCTTAGATAACTTTGAAGACTTTTTACAGAATTATTATAAGCTAAACTATGTAGCGAAGATAAGCAAAGAATGGCGAGAAAAGAATCCCAACGGTAGGCCTATCCAATGGGAAGTTCCGCCAACTCAGGCAGATATGCCGCTTGCGTTACACCGTATTATATCTGAGGCTATAAAAAACCAAACCGGAGCGGTTGATGCCGCACGTGGTGAAATGCAATATTCCGGACAGTCTGGTGTATTGGCGTATCAATTACAACAGGCAAGCCAGACATTTGTCAAAGAAGATGTTTTGGCGTGGACTGATTTTATTAAGAGCATTTTCTCAGCAGTAAAAGACGATATAACAGTGTATCGTAATTATCCCCATTCGATACAGGGCGTTGACGCTACAGGATTAGTAAGACCTCTTGACGTAGCCACTAGTGAACATAATATGTTGCGTGCAGACAGATATTATGTCACGCCAATTATCAGAATTAATCCGGAAGCACAGAACCAAAGAAGACGACAGGATGCGGTACAGACGTATACCGCAGGAGCATTATCAGTTAAGGATTTATTAGAAGAATTATATGAAGACGCAGACATTAAGTATAATAGATGGTTAGCGGAACGTGGTCTCTTGAGAATAGCACAGGCAATCGAAACGTACCCTGAGTTACAAGATACCATAAATCAATTAATAGAACAAACAGTTCAGGGCAATGTCGAAGGACAACCCAGAGGAGGAACAAATGAGTGATGCGGAATTAAGAGACGGGCAATCTAAACCCGAAGTAACAGAAAACAAGCAGTCTCAACCTTCGGGTCAGGATGAGAATGTTGAAGTGCACAATCTTAAGGTAGGCGAACACGACACGAAGTTTGTCATCAAGGATGACAATATTCAGGTTGAACAGCCTAAAGGTTTAGAAGGTGAAGCGTTAGACAAATGGAAAGTAGATGCGGAGAAGGCTATCTCAGCAATGGCGTTCGCAAATAAGAAAAACTATGAGTCTAACAGAGCGATGGACGAACTAAAAAGACGTCAGGACGAATTGGAACAAAGAGAGAAATGGCTTAAGGAACGGGAAGAGATGCTGAAGAACATAAAAGAAGTGGATAGCAAATCTACAACTAAAAGTGGTGAAGAGGATTTAGCGAAACTCTTGCAGGAAAATCCTGCTGAATTTGCTAATAGAATCAGAGAACAGGTGAAGAAAGAAGTAGTTGGCACAGCCGTATCAGAAGCACAGAGTCAACTCTTATATCATCAGATAACCGCTGAGGGATACGACCCTAAAGAGGTAGAGAATTTTGCTAAGGGATATTTAGGTGCCAATCTTAATCGTAATGTTTATGAGACGTTTAAGAAACTGAATAAGCCGCCACAGAAAGGCATCCTACCCGACCTACAAACCAACAAGATAACTTTTGTGCCTACCATTGACAGTCAGGATACAGACCAGAGCAATCCTTATAAGCAAATACTTAAGACAAGAGGCACAGACGCAAACGACCCGACAAAACTATAATTAGTCGGAGGACAATATAATGGCAATGTACGAAGCACCGAGAAATACGATACAGGCAACCTTTTTTGACGGTATCGCTTCTCGTAGGAAATTTAATGTCGCAGATGAAATAGCACAGTTAACACCTGCTGCTACACCTCTGTTGACACTTTTATATCACACACGTAAACAATCGATAACTGATCCGGATTTCAGTTGGAACGAGCATCGACCGAAATGGATTGAACAGCAATGCGGCCGTATTTACGCTACCGGTAATGCCATACCAGACCAAGACGCAGGTGCAGGGGATGGGTTAACTACAACCAATAGGCTTAAGGTAACCAACTGGAAAGCAGCTAAAGCTAATGGTACTGGCGAAATACCGGAGCAGGTAGTTCCTGGCGTTGTTATTCAGGTCAAGACAGCATCTCAAGGCGTATGTAATTACTACAACTTTGTAGTAACTTCCGTTGAGAAAGATACCGGATTCAGTTATATTAACGTTAAGTATCTACAGAATGTAGCATCTCCTATCGCATTATCATCGAGTGCTGCAACACCAACTGTATATAACATCATAGGTTCGGCACATCCGGAAGGTGGAGACATTGCTCACGCTTTCCAGGATGACGTACAGGTTCGTTGGGGAAGTGCCCAGATATTCAAGACACTCGTAAATATGACCAGAACGATGCGTAATATGGCGTTAGTAGGTGGTTCTGAAGCACAACGTGTAGTAATTGATAAGGCTATCGAACACGCAGTAGGTATCGAGAAGGGGTTGCTCTTTGGCAATAGAGTAGCCAATACAACGAGTAACAATCCATTTGCAGCACCCGGCAATGTCATAACTGACGCAGATGGCTTCCCGATAAGGGCGACTGCTGGACTACAGCAAATCTGTGCTTGGAGCGATAACGAAGCTGTAGGCGGATTAGGTGGGGCACGTGAGTATGTAGTTAATTCTTCATCTTACGAGTATACCGACTTTATCAATCAGATGGAAAGTTTGTTCAGATTCGGCTCTAAGTCACGTCTGGCATTCTGTTCTGCTGCCTGGATTAGTTTCTTTAATATTCTTGCAGCTACATCAGATTGGATTAGAGTTGACCAGTCAACTAACTCGTTCGGTATTAGCATATTTACTTTCAGAACAGCACACGGAACAATCAACCTTGTAGAGCATCCGCTACTGAATGGTAGCTATAACGACACTATGTTTGTAGTCGATATGAATAATGTTACTCTTATGGAGTATGAACCTACTAACTATCAGCCTGATGTCAATATCAAGAGAGTAGATGGCCAGCAAGACCTCTTACTTTCTGACGTAGGATTGAAGGCAGAACTTCCGGAAACAATCGGGGTATTCTACCTGTATTAATCGTTAACATAGATGGGGCGGGATACGTCTCGCCCTATCGCAATTAAGGTAATATATATGGCAATAGGAATAGGAATAGGCGTTCCATTAATTATTAAAAAAGGTAGAGGGATACCTCGTGTCGCTACCCCTGTCATCACAATAACCGATGGCGAAGTTACGATTACCTGTGCGACCGAAGGGGCTACGATATATTATACTACAGACGGCACAGACCCGACATCTGCATCTACTGAATATACCACTGCATTTGATTTGAACGGTGTAGATATAGAAAATCTCGACCCGACAATTAAAGCGATAGCGGTTAAGGGAGCTGTAGAAAGCGATATAGCGACATACAACATTGAAGATAACGCTGATATGTATCTGCATTTCAATATTACGACTGCCAATACAACTATCGGCATCCCGCTTGACTTCTTAAGCGAACAGGAATTGACAATCGAGTGGGGTGATGGCACGGCAGATAGCACGGTGGATACTAAGTCGGTAGCAACGCATGAATTTGTCAATGTCGGGCATTATCTGGTAAGGTTTACAGGCACAGGCGACAGATTTGGCGGAGACGCCAGCGGAGGACATGAGTGGCAAAACGCAGCAAGGCTGATACGCTGTCTGGGTTTCGGCCTGAATATTGGCTGGACATCTTTTTCGGGGGCGTTCAGGGATGCAAACAATCTAACATACTTGCCGCCGAACAAACTGCCATCATCTGTTACGAATATGCTGAATATGTTCCGCTCTGCATCAGCGTTCAATCAGGATATAGGCAACTGGGATACAAGTAATGTTACGAATATGTCGTATATGTTCCGCTATGCATCAGCGTTCAATCAGGATATAGGCAACTGGGATACAAGTAATGTTACGAATATGTTGTATATGTTCAGCGTTGCCTCAGCGTTCAATCAGGATATAGGCAATTGGGATACGAGTAATGTTAAGAATATGATGTCTATGTTCGCCTATGCCTCAGCGTTCAATCAGGATATAGGCAATTGGGATACGAGTAATGTTACGTATATGCAGTATATGTTCTACAATGCATCAGCGTTCAATCAGGATATAGGCAATTGGGATACGAGTAATGTTACGTATATGCAGTATATGTTCTACAATGCATCAGCGTTCAATCAGGATATCTCGTGGAAGGGTGGTAAGATATGGCAGGTGGGCAAGAAAGAAGCAGACGAAGGACAGGTTACAAACTTTGACTATATGCTTACAAACAACGCAATGTCGGCT
>Ga0334892_1001955_pt1 | contig 15876 bp, 13 predicted proteins | sample GraSluR3_MG_4_FD_207213 | JGI IMG/M metagenome (GOLD analysis project Ga0334892, IMG submission 207213) | Sludge microbial communities from methane-producing bioreactor in Wageningen University, Netherlands - Granular Sludge_15_04-R3 | ecosystem: Engineered > Bioreactor > Anaerobic >...
CAGGGTCTCTGTTTTTGTCAGCACCAGCCTTCTTGCAGGAGGGGTTACTGCTTTTTGCGGTCCGATTGGATTCATAGGCATTGCCGTGCCACACATAGCCAGGATGCTTTTCAGAACATCCGATCATAACTTCCTGTTGCCTGCATCTGCTGTTGCAGGAGCGGCGCTGATGCTGATCAGCGATATTATTTCACAACTGCCTGGCAGCGATAAGGTGCTTCCAATCAATGCAGTAACATCACTGCTGGGTATACCTGTTGTCATCTGGGTCATACTCAGGGGACGTATTATTAAAACCGGAGTCTGATGAAAAGAGAGGATTCAGTATTCATACAGCTGTCAGACCTGGTGGTAGGATACCGTGGCAAGGCATTGATGACACCATTGAATGGTACTGTAAAAAAGGGAGAACTTGTATCTGTAATAGGCCACAACGGGATTGGCAAGAGCACCCTGCTCAGAACATTGGCAGGTATCTCGGAGAGGCTTCATGGTAGTATCATCATTGATAAAACCGATATTAAAAAGATTGATATAAGAGATTTTGCCAAAAGAGTAGGATATATATCCACTGATATTGTCACCGCTCCAAACATGACAGTTTTTGATCTTATCGCTACAGGAAGATATTCATATACTAACTGGCTGGGTTCAATCAAAGAATCAGACAGGGAAGTGATCTTCAGGTCGGCCCTTGAGACAGGAATTACAAACCTTCTAGACAGGTACCTGAGTGAGTTGTCAGATGGCGAGAGGCAGCGCTCAATGATTGCACGGGTTCTGGCCCAGGATACTGATCTGCTGATAATGGACGAGCCGGCGGCTTTTCTCGACATAAGGAACCGTCACGAAATAATAAGTCTTTTACACAGGCTTACCCGAACAGCAGGGAAAACAATAATAATGTCAACCCACGACCTGCCATCAGCTATGGGAGAATCTGATGTAATATGGGCTCTTGATGAAAACGGAATTACCGCAGGAGCTCCTGAGGACCTGGTTTTGCAGGGTGTCTTTGAAAATATGTTTACCTGCGACACTGTTAAATTCAGCAAATCAGACGGTAACTTTTGTTCCCTGAGAGAGGTCAGGGGAGAAGTCGTCGTGACAGGAACGGGAATGATTGCTGAATGGACGAAAAGAGCCCTGGCGAGAGCAGGTTACAGGACAAGTGATTCTTCTTCGGCTGCCGGACTTTCGGTATCATGTGACGAAACCAGTCAAACCTGGAATGTTTCCATCAGGGGAGATAAGTACGTATTTGGTTCGCTGTATGATCTGTCATTCTTTTTAAGGAGCACATTTTGACTATCTGCCGTACTTCCTGTAATTTTCAATGAAAGCTTCAACACTTTCGGCAGGCAGTTTTTTAGCAATGATCTTCTTATCACTGTCAAGAATAAGTATTGTGGGTGTAGCTGTGATATTATAGAAGAAGTCATAATGTGTAGCCCTGTCAGGATCCCACCCGTTGATCCACGAAAGCCCGTTTTCATCGATATATTTTTCCCAGGCCTTTTTGTCAGGAAGGGTGCAGATTGAGAATACCTCAATACCTTTATCCCTGTTCTTAATATAGAACTCATGCAACAGTGGCGTTGCAGTTTTGCAGTGCCCGCAATCCGGCTCCCAGAAATAGAGTATCAGAAATTCACTTTCGATATTCTGAAGAGATACTATTCCACGCCTGTAGGTGTCCATTACGAGGTTGATGGCCTGGTTCCCGATAAGAGAAGGCCGTATCCTGTCTACGTCTTTCCTGAGATTTTCAATAAACTCATCTGATGCCCATTCAGCCTTACCTGAGAGGTAAATATCATCAGCCAGCTTGACAACTATAGCGTCATGGCCCATTATTGAGCTCTCCCTGAAGTGATTAAAAAGAAATACCGCCACGTATTGCCATGTTTTGCTGTTTCCTTCAGCCATGGAAAGTACCTTGTCGATGCTTTTGATCAGGGAGTCGGGAAACTGAAGAACCACGTCAGTAAAATAGTATTCGAGCTTGCCGTGGTATACCGGACTCCTGAGGAGCCTGTCATCGCTAAGGTCAAAATTATCGAAATAGTGATCTTTATTAAAGTTATAGGTCATAAGCCAGCGCAGGGAATCAGGGTTTGAGGCTTCACGTGGAATACTGAACTCGGGCAATTCGACCGGAAGCATTGCCCTGAGAAGGGATGAAACAAATGTACCATCGTTGTCATCTATTACCTTATTGATATAAGACTTCATCTCCTTCTCATTCGCGCTGATAGCTTCGGTGATAATCCTGATCGAATCACTGTTCGTCCTGTTGGCAGAATACCTTGAGCGAAGAGAGCCAGACTGTCTGTGCAGATCAGCCCATCTTTTCTGGAATGATGAAAATGCCTTGTTTTCAGGGGATCCTGTAAAATCAATTGTATTCAGGGGATCATCCTTGTGACACTTCAGTGAAAAATCGCTGGTACCCGAAATAAGAAATTCGATATAGCTGTTATCAGGGAAGGCCAGTATATACACACCTTCATCAAGGTTTTCCTCACCTGAAAAAACGCCTTTTCCTGTAACATCAAGCATAACTGAGTCCTTAATATACTGCCTGTTACCGAAATGATAGGCAAGATATACCGTACTGTTCTCCAGTCCTTTGACTGTTACATCTATACTATACCCATTGCCGTTGGTTGTCTGACAGTTAGTATTCAGCAGGAGGGTAGTCAGGAAAACTATTGTTGTGACTCTTTTCATTAATGATCTGGATATTTGTCTGACAAAAATAGCATAAGCAATATCTCTGCCAAACTTTACCCTGGTTGATTATGTCGATTAATATAGTAATTTTGACACGAGGCACTAATCAGGCTAGTATGATTTCCATTCTGATTCCGGTTTACAACTATGATATTGCGGTGTTGGTACATTCCCTCAAGGAGGCTATGGAATCAATTCCTGAGTATTCAGAACTGATAATAGGAAGCGACGGATCTGCGCCTGAATATCTTGCGAGGTACGAAACCCTGCTTAACGGAAGAGTGTCTATTGTCTCTTCTGAGAAGAACATCGGCAGGGCTGCAATAAGGAATAAGCTCGCATCTCAATCAAAGGGCAATTACCTCCTCTTTATCGATGCCGATGCCACAATTCCAGGAACTGCAGAAAACTATCTCCGTGGATGGTTGCCATATCTGAAATCTGCCAAAGTTGTTTGCGGAGGTATTATCTATCCCGATTACCCACCTGCCGACCCTGATAAGATGCTGAGATGGAAGTATGGCCGGAAGAGAGAACAGAGGAAAGCTTCTGACCGCAACAGGCATCCTCATGCAAGATTCTCTGGTTTTAACTTTATGATCGAAAGAGATACTTTTATGAAAATACGCTTCAATGAAGAGTTGAAGCAGTACGGCCACGAAGATACTCTCCTGGGATATCAGCTGAACAAGGCCGGCGTCAATATTCTACATATCAACAACGGACTTATTCATGGTGGTATTGAATCGAATTCAGACTATCTGGCAAAAATCAAAGAGGGTATCGAGAATCTGAGTATTCTTTGCGATAAAGTCACCGACAGGAAGACATTTGCTTCAAGTGTCAGATTGGTAAGGGCTTACGACAGGCTGGCCAGTCTCGGCCTGGCCTATTTTATGGCCGGGTTTTATATCAGATACAGAGACAGACTGGAAATCGCCCTCGACTCTTCAAAAGTCTCACTTTTCAAGTTCGGGTTGTTCAGAATAACCCTTTTTGCCACCTACAGGGCAATACATAAAAGAAGAAATATCTTGCCGATATTGTAGTATTCAGTGTCTGAATATATTATTACTTTGGACAAAGATCGGTGATTACCTTGTCATCAAGTGTGACGTAACCCTTCATCAGGTCGGCGGAAAGACAGATATGGACAGGCATCACAGCTATTATGTCTCCCGGCTTCAGGCGGCAAACTTCATGATTTGAAATCTGGACTACTCCATGTTCCTGTGAAAGTGATTTAACATATCCTATTTCAGACTCTACGTCCCAACCCTCATCAGACAGCAGGTAAGCTTTTCCAAATATCTTCTCTCCCTCGCTACCTGTAATGAACTCCTTTGAAAGGTGAGTCGCTCCGCCGTAAATAATCAGTTCATTGTAATGCCTGTTAACCGACACTACCGGGGCTGCCAGAGCAGCGGCAACGTTGCTGGTATTGCATGATCCTATATTGACCTGCATAAGATCATAAAAAACAAAGTTCCCGGGTCTTATCTCATCTATACCGTTAAATTCACCGGTTATGCTGCATGAAGGCGTATCACCGATAGAAACTATTGCGTTATTGAATGGAGCAACCTCCTTTGTGTGCAATATCTTTGACCGGGTGTCATTAAATATTTTAAGAACGTTTTCTTCACCACTTACAGAGTATGTGTGTCCTGCATGGGTAAGGAATCCCATGATGCGAAGATTGGGTGTTTCATTCACAAGGTCGTATATTCGCACCAGGTCAGGGTAACTGTTCCAGTCAATACCAGACCTTCTGTATCCGGTATCTATTTTAATAAAGATATTGGCATCTTCATTGAATTTTGCCGAGAAAGCAACAAATTGCTCGTAGTCTGATACGAGAACGTTCAGATTAACTCTTCTGGCTATCCGGTTAAATTCGTCTGCCTCTCTCGGGTTAACGGGAAAAGCTACGGTTATATCATCCCACCCATTCTCCAGGAAGTACCTGCACATTGTTGCAGAGGATACAGTTATTCTGTCAGTTCCTGCATCGCGGAACCATTCAGCAACTACTGCTGACTGGTGTGTTTTAAAATGAGGTCTGAAGATTAGTTTATGTTTGTCAGCTTTAGATTTCATGGTTTTTATATTCTCCCTGGCTTTTTTTTCATCGAGGAGAAGCACCGGCTTTTTTATTTTAGTCAGATCCATGTTGCAGCTCGTAAAAAGTGAAATCGGTTTTGATTTTAGCAAAGTTAAGGTAATTACATGATTTCTCCCTGTTGTTTGTTGATTTAGTATATTTGTTTCACAATTTAATTATAAATGTTATGGCAAGACCCATAAGATGGCTAATAGATAAGTTCAGACAGTTCAACCATGCTGTATGGAACACCAGTCTTTCACAGGCATCACGCGGAAAGGGAATGGTTATTAAATACATCAGAACAATCATTCTTGCTGCCAGGGGATTCAGGCAGGACAAGGTACAATTGAGGGCTGCATCTCTTACCTTGTATACACTGCTTTCGATAATACCGATGGCCGCTATAGCCTTTGCCGTTGCCAAAGGTTTCGGATTCGAAGGTGACCTTGAAAGCAGGCTTACAAGTGAATTTGCCTCACAACAGGAAGTGCTTGGCTGGATATTGTCAGTGGCAGACAATGCCCTTCAGACCACAAAAGGAGGATATATGGCAGGGATAGGTGTCATAATACTATTGTGGTCGGTGATGCAGTTGCTCGATCACTTTGAAGGCTCATTCAATCACATCTGGCAGGTAAGACAGAAGAGACCCTGGATCAGGAAATTTACCGATTATCTTGCCATTATGCTAATAGCCCCGGTATTCGTTATCCTCTCCAGCAGCATAACTGTTTTCATCTCAACAAAGCTAACTGAATATATGGAGACAGCCAGGATACTTGAGACATTCAAGCCGCTTATTACCTTTCTTCTGAAGCTTACACCCTATGTCATGGTATGGCTGGTATTATCATTTATCTATGTAGTACTCCCCAATACAAAGGTGAAATTTGGATCGGCCCTGCTGGCAGGTATTGTAGCCGGAACCCTTCTGCAGGTTGTTCAGTGGCTTTATATTGATTTACAGATAGGAATAACCAGGCTAAGTGCCATATATGGAAGTTTTGCAGCATTTCCACTGTTTATGATATGGATACAAACATCATGGCTCATAGTACTGCTTGGAGCTGAATTGTCATTTGCTAACCAAAACGTGCTCAGGTATGAATTTGAATCTGACTCCTTGAATATCAGTTCTTTTCAGAAGAAGGTTCTTACGATACTTATACTCAGTGCCTTTGTAAAGAGGTTTCACGCAGGAAAAGAGCCTGTTGGTGCTGAACTTATTGCTGCAAGTCTGAGAATCCCTGTCAGGATCAGCAGTGAGATAATACATGAACTTACTGAGGCAGGGTTATTGGTTCAGCTGGTAGGGGATAAAGACAAGCAGCGCATTTACCAGCCCGGAATAGATATTAATAAGATGACCGTTGGGTTCGTCCTTGACAGGCTTGAAAAGAGAGGGTCTGAGCTGCAAACAGTTGTGAAGGATTCCAAATATGAGAAAGTAGCCGAAATGGTGGAATCCTGCTCAAAGGTAATAAGAGATTCCGGTACCGGGATACTGGTCAGGGAAATCTGATCATCAGGTTTTACACCTTCTCCAGCACCATCGAAATACCCTGTCCTACACCAATACACATTGTGCAGAGCGCTCTTTGACTACCCTGGCGTTGCATTTGGTGAAATGCAGTGGTGATAAGCCTTGCTCCACTCATACCAAGTGGATGCCCCAAAGCAATGGCCCCTCCAAGCGGATTCACCCTTATGTCATTATCTGCAATTCCCAGTTCCCTCATACAGCCCAGAGCCTGTGCCGCAAAAGCTTCATTAAGTTCTATGATGTCGATCTGGTCAAGACTGAAGCCCAGCCTCTTCAGCAATTTGTTTGTTGCCGGCACCGGCCCCATACCCATTATCCTTGGTAAGACTCCTGCTGCCTGCATACCCATTATACGCGCTTTTGGTGTCAGGTTGTATTTCTTTGCAGCCTCCTTTGAAGCTATCAGGATTGCAGAGGCTCCGTCATTTACCCCTGATGCATTCCCTGCTGTAACAGTGCCGTTACTGCGGGATACCGGCTTTAATCCGGCCAGTTTTTCGAGAGTTGTGAGTCGCGGATGTTCATCTTTAGTAACAATAACAGGTTCGCCTTTCTTCTGAGGAATTGTTACAGCAACAATTTCATCGGCAAATAGATTATCTTCCTGTGCTCTGTATGCCTTAGACTGACTCCAGTGGGCAAACTTATCCTGATCTTCCCGGCTTATGTTATAGTCTGATGCAATATTTTCAGCTGTTTCTATCATCGACTCGGTTCCATATATGCTGTCTATTACCTTGTTGATGAACCGCCAGCCGATTGTTGTATCGTATAGTTTTACTGATCTTGAAAAGGGTTCAGCCGCTTTGTCCATAACAAACGGCGACCTTGACATGCTTTCAACGCCACCGGCTATTACGAGCTCAGCTTCCCCCGTCTTAATCATCCTTGCTGCTGTCCCGGCAGCCTCCATCCCTGAACCACAAAGTCTGTTGACAGTTACACCAGGGACAGAGGATGGCAGGCCAGCTATAAGCAGGGCCATTCTGGCAACATTACGATTATCCTCTCCGGCCTGGTTGGCACAGCCAAAAATCACATCATCAAACTCTTCCGGGATGATTCCTGGATTTCTGTCAGTAATAGCCTTGATCACCAATGCAGCCAGGTCATCAGGTCTGACTGATGAAAGCGCGCCCCCGTAGCGGCCGACAGGTGTTCTGACTGCATCACAAATAAATACTTCCTTCATGATAATGCTTTTTCAAGTTCTGGTTTGATCTGTCTGAATCCCCTCAGAAATCCCTCCGACAGCCTGTCAATCTCCTTTTGTGTAAGTGCAGTTGAGAACATGCATGAGCAGGTGTTTATCAGCATTATCCTCTCTTCATGGTACATAAAATCAAGCAGTTTGTTTATTATCTGTGATATTGCAGGAGGCTGATAAGCCTCACGATATGTCTGAGGCGGCTTTTCACTAAGGTGAATCCTGAACATTGATCCTGCACCTGTAATTGAAACCGGAACATCAGCAGCTCTGACAGCCTGACTTATCTGATCAATAGCTTTTGCCGTAAGATCATTGAGCCTTTTCACACAATCCCTGTCAAATAACTCCAATGCCACACGACCGGCGGTGGTTGTTACCGGGTTAGCAGAAAAGGTTCCTGAGTGAGGGAAGAGTATCCTTGACTCGCGCGGGTCGAGAACCTTCATGACATCAGATTTTCCTCCGAATGCACCAACCGGAAACCCTCCGCCTATAATCTTTCCGAAAGCAGTAAGGTCAGGCTTTACAGGGTATCTGTCCTGTGCTCCGCCATAATCTATTCTGAACGTTACAACTTCATCAAATACCATTAATGAACCATTTCGGCGTGTCCAGTCATAAATTGCCCTGATAAATTCATTGGTAGCGGGAACCAGGCCCACGCGGTGGGGTACAGGGTCTATAATGACGCAGGCTATGCTCTCGGCCTGGGCATCAAGAATGGCAAGGGTCTTTTCGATATCATTGAAGGGGAAAATTATTACGTCATTAAGTACGCCCTCTGGCGTTCCTGCTGCCAGTGCCACGCTGGCCGGCCTGTTAATGTCACCCCAGTTTGACGGATTTGATGTCTGGCTTACTTCTGCATAGTCATAGGTACCGTGGTATGCCCCTTCTGATTTTGCAATTTTGGGCCGCCCCGTAAATGCCCGCGATGCTTTGATCATGGCCATTACAGCCTCAGTGCCGGAGTTTGTGAACCTGATTTTCTCGATGCTGTCAACACGGTCGCAGAGTAGCTGTGCAAGCCGGACTTCAGCTTCAGTAGCCATTGTGTAGGCCGTTCCTTTCCTTATCTGCCCTGTTACTGCTTCAACAATGGCAGGGTGTGCATGGCCATGTATCAGCGAGGCCATATTGTTAGCGAAATCGATTCGCTCGATTCCATCTATATCGGTTACAAAGCATCCCGATGCCCTCGCAGCATAGAAAGGATGAGGTTTATGAAAGACTGTATTGCGGCTTACACCCCCCGGAATAACTTCACACGCCTTTTCGTAGAGTTTTTCCTGCGAAGTCTTTTGTCCGGCTGATTTTTCGGAATTAGTTGACATAGTATGTTAGGGAAGGTTTATCTGTTAATAGAATTGTTGAATGGTTAATTGAATTTAAGCCCTGCAGCGGTATTCTCTGTCAGGTACTGAGAGGTTATGCCGGGTGCCATCTTAATTACTTTGAGCCCTTCGGGAGTAACATCCATTACTGCATAATTGGTATAGATTCTTGTTACAACACCTTTGCCGGTGAGAGGATAGGTGCAGTTTTCAACAATCTTTGGCTCACCCGACTTGGTAGTGTGCTGCGTTATTACATAAATAGTGCTGACACCTTCAACAAGATCCATGGCGCCTCCAACTGCAGGTATGGCATCGGGTTCTCCTGTCGACCAGTTCGCCAGATCACCCTTCTCCGATACCTGAAATGCCCCCAGAACACAAATATCAATATGTCCGCCCCGAACCATTGCAAAACTGTCTGCATGGTGAAAGAAACTTGCGCCCTTAATTGCAGTTACAGGCCTCTTTCCGGCGTTGATGAGTTCGTCATCCTCCTGTCCCGCGGAAGGAGAGGGGCCTATGCCAAGCAAACCATTTTCTGTATGAAATATTGCCTCCCGGCCTTCGGGAATATAATTGGCGACGAGTTCGGGCATGCCTATGCCAAGGTTTACATACGCTCCGTCAGGGATATCTTCAGCAATCATGCGAGCCATCTCCTCACGGCTCCATTCCTTAATCTCATTACTCATGGGTACCTCCTCTGTTCCTTTAGAAGGATATTTTCACTAACCGGGTTTGGTATATGGACGACCTTGCTGACGAAAATACCGGGCGTGACAACTATTTCGGGATCAATATCTCCGGCCTCTGCAATCTCTGATGACTGTACAATTGCTGATTTAGAAGCCATACACATGACAGGACCGAAGTTTCTGGCTGTCTTGTTGTATAATAGATTGCCATACCGGTCAGCAGTTTTGCACTTCACCAGAGCAAAATCAGCTTTAAGACCATATTCCATAACATATTGCCTGCCTCCGAATTCCCTTACTTCTTTGCCTTCAGCCAAAGGAGTGTTTACAGATGTGGGAGTGTAAAAGGCCGGTATGCCTGCTCCTCCTGCCCTTATTCTCTCAGCAAGTGTGCCTTGTGGTACCAGCTCAAGTTCAATTTCTCCCTTGCAATAGATTTCCGGAAAAACTACCGATTGAGCTGTCCTGGGAAAAGAGCAGATCATCTTGCTGACCTGTCTGTTTTCGATGAGCGCAGCAAGTCCCACATGACCATTGCCTGTATTGTTGCTGACGACGGTGAGGTTCTTTGCTCCATGGTCGATCAGAGCATGTATTAGTTCAATCGGACTGCCGGCTTCTCCGAAACCGCTGATCATTACCGTGGCACCGTCAAATATGTCAGAAACAGCTTCCTGTAAAGAATTAACAATTTTATTGATCATAAGAATCTGGGTTTCCTTTACTGTTTCTTCCTTCCGGTTTCTATGGTCTCATGCAGTTTATTCTCAATTTCAATCAGCTCGTCTTCGTAAAAGTGCCTGTCAGTGCCGTAGGGCTTAAGATTGGCTATAGTATTCTCCTCTTCATCATATTCTGCCAGGTACACTTTGTCCATCCATTCCATATTGCGTCCTTCATTGAACTTAAGGGCAAAGAGTTTTTTGCCTTGAAGTTCAACAGTACCGAGCAGGGATATCTTGCCGGCCGAAGAGGTCATCGTAATGTAACGGGAGGGCCTGTTTATTGAAGCCAGTGATCTGTATACGCGACTGAATACCTTGTCGATTTGTGCCAGCGGCTGGGTAAAATAGTGATGTTCTCCCGTAGGCCTGGCACAGTACATGGAATGAAAACCTACACCCAGCATGGCAAAAAGATTTCCGAGATCAATCCAGTTCTTTGCTGACTTTTCAACATCGACTTCTCCGTTTTCATTTTGGAAAAGGCTGATGTGATTCATAATCGGACTCTGGCTTTTCACTGTGGCACCATGTGCTTTAAGGCGACGGATGGCGGCTACGGTACTAGGATTCATTAGTTCCCGGGGGGTTGAGAAATGTGACATGAAAACCAGTTGTATGCCATTATCATAAAGCTTTCGGAACAGTTCAAGCATTTCGTTGTATTCAGGCGTAATTATTAACTCGGGATTATATGTAAGTACTCTTGTGCCGAGTCGAATTGTACGGATATGGTTGAGTGCAGGATCTTCAATTATGGGTGTTATGTACTCCCTGAACCGGGACTCCCTGAGAAAACCTGCATCTCCTCCTGTTATAAGTATGTCTGTGACTTCCCTGTGCTGTCTGAGGTACATATGAACCTCACTGACATTCTCCTGAATGAACATGTCTTCATCGCCCCTTACCTGTGCATGGCGAAAGCAGTAATTGCAAAAAGCAAAACAGTTTTGTGTGTGTGCATCGAAAATTAGCTTGCATTGAGGATATTTGTGCTGGCTCCCCTCAACAACTTCAAGCTCACCGTCCTCGTTAATATATGTAGGCTTGTTAAGCTTCTGATGACCGTCATGTGGATTGGTCTCTCTGATGTAGTCTTTTATCAGTTTTTCCCTGGCTTCCTCAGATGACATACCCAGGTAGGCTTTTGTGATGTCAGCCCTGACCATTCCAGGTTGCGGGAATACAAGCTGAAATACAGAATCTTTCGAGAAATCTGACCAGTTAATTGTATTAAGCACATGCTTGGTGGCCATGAACCTGTAGATTCTGATAAAAAGCTCCCTCTCTTCAATATGACCTATGTCAATATTGTTCCTTTGAAGTATATCAACTATCTCTCTGAACCCCTTCAGACCTGAATAGTGCTTCTTGTCATTAAATAGGAATTCTGCATGTTCCCTGAATCCCGAGTATTCCGGAAAAACAGTATTAAGGCGGCTGATTAACCCTGTAGGCAACAGGTCTTCCTTCAGGATTATCTCTTTGGTCTCATTTGAGTAATGAAACCGTTCAAATAATTCATCTCTTTCGGTGGCGGATATTGACTTGTTCATCTTGTTAATTATGGTTGTTATTTTTGTAATAGATTATGATTGCGTTAAAGAACTGTCTTCTGAGAGAAAATTATGACGCCGGTACGTAAGCTTAATTGACGATTTTGAAAATGCAAAATTATATAAAATTGTAGTGATTTTTAGAATTTAAGATCAAAATCGTCTGCGTCCAGCCAAACAGGAAATTTATGCCTGAATTCATGCAGTTCCCGTAGGTTAAGTTCTGATGTAAATATCTCTTCGTTACCTTCAATTGCTTTATGCATTATCTTTCCCCGTGGATTTACAACCATGGACTCGCCGCTGTATTGGAGACCGTTTCCATCGGTTCCGACACGGTTTACGGCAGCAACATAGCACTGATTCTCTATTGCTCGGGCCATCAGAAGTTTTTCCCATACTTCCCTCCGCGCTGAGGGCCAGTTAGCTACCAGAAAAATTGCATCATAGTCGTTGCGGTTTCGCAGCCAAACCGGGAAACGCAGATCATAACAAACAGACAGAAGGATACGGAATCCTTTGTCGGTTACTACCACTCTGTTTTTGCCCCGGCTGTAACTGTTACTCTCCCGTTCCAGAAAAAAGAGATGCCTCTTATCGTATGTGATTATATTACCTTCGGGTAAAGCCCAGATAAAACGATTATACACATTTCCTCCTTCTTTGATGATAAGGCTGCCGCCTATTGAAAAGCCTTTTTCCCCGGCTAACCTTTTCATCCAGTTTACACTATTCCCTTCTGTTGTCTCAGCAAATTCAGCCGAATTCATCGTAAATCCTGTTGTGAACATTTCAGGCAGAAGTACTGCATCGGTATTATCAATCTGACCTGTAATTATTTGCTCGAACAAGGCAAGATTTGAAGGAGGATCCTGCCATACCGGATTGGCCTGTATTATTGTTACTCTGTAGTTTATCATACCAGCATCAGTTTGAATGTTTCTCTGACAGGCAAAATTAGGTATTTCATCTCCATCTCTTTATCAGATAATCAGAAATAATGCATACGAAGGCTACTCCAAGAGCTACGAATGTATTATCGGGTAGATTTGTCCCTGCAGGTATCAGATCACAATGTCCGGCCATCATTGAAAGCATTATGTTTATTCCAACTGCTGCGGTTCCGCAGATGAACGATGCCCTCACCCCTGTGGGAGTAATAAAACCAGCACCGTAAACACCCAATATAATTACTATGGCTCCTATAGCTCTTATACCATATGATATATATGCCGTATCGAGTATCGCCCCATCCTTGCCAATGCATGCCAGAGGTATTGTAACCAGGTTAACAAGTATCACCAGCTTTCTGGCCGTTGAGATAATACTCTTGTCTTCAGCCTTAGGATTGATTAATCCATGGTAAATATCTTTTGTGGCAATGGTTACCACAGCAAAGTTAACCGGACCAACAGTGGAAAGAATTGCAGCAAGTATTCCTGCCAGCGCGATGCCTCCTGCCAGTGGGTGGATGAATTCAGGGGTAGTCATAAGTGTCGGAAGAACCATCTTTGCGTCAACAGATGACAACTCAAAAAATTGTCCGGTTCTGGCTATGAGCCCCAGAATGGCAACCATTATGCCGAAAGGGGCAATAATGAATGCAGAAAGTATAGCAGCCCTTTTTGCTGTAGAAACGTCTCTGGCTGCAAATATTGGTTGAATGCTTGCCTGCCCGGCCATACCACCAAGAACGCCACCCAGAATAAGCATAACTGCATAACTTACTCCGCCGCTGAAGGGGTTCCATAGATTTTCTGGTGAGCCAAGCTCCAGCATTTTGTCATGAAGGGAAGAAAATCCTTCAATATCAATTAATCCTGACACAGTAGCGATGCCCAGACCGGTAAACATTACCGCTACATGCATTATGCCTGTAATTGCTATAGCATGCATGCCTCCGGTGTAAGTATAGATTGTAATAATCAGTGCAGAGAACATCACTGCCCAGAACCACTCATTTCCCGGGAGCCATGGAACAGCAGCCAGCATTAACAGTTCAGATGAGAACAGGGTGGTAATAACAGATGCACATGTCTGTAACTGTACAAAAGCAAGTACCAGATAAGCAAAGAGAAAGGCAATTGCCGAGATATTCGCTGATTTACGACCAAAAACAAGTCTGACCATCTCACTTACGGTATGAACATTGTTTTTTCTATAATGAGAGGCAACGGTAAAACCTATTATGATCATACCTATGGCTGTACTAACATTATATAGAACCGGCTGCATGGTTCCCGACAAGAAGGCCTTTTCGCTCACGCCTATTGTACTCATGCCTCCAAGCCACTCGGCTGCTACAACCACTGAACATGCAACGAGTCCAAGATTCCTGCCTGCAATCAGATAGTCTGAGGCTGACCTTCCTGCCACTCTTTTAGTAAAGAACGATACCAGCGTTACAAGTGCGAAGTACGATATAACTACGATCAGGTATGTTGACATACTATGTTTTCAACTTACACAAATCTATCTTAATAAAACAATTCTGCAAATCTGAAAAGTCATTACTCCGATCAGGAGTTTTGCTTTGTTTTCTCAATGAGGGAGGCTGCGAATGCAATTAGCTCATCGAAGTCCCTCCATGAATGAAACAGATAGTGAGGCTGAGGCAGCACCGAGTAAACCGTTGCCGGAGATTTCTTCCAATAGGCAAGCAGATTGGCGGTTGGGAATATGCGGTCATTTTTGCTGATCAATGCAACATCCCATTTAAATCCGGTATCCTTCTGCTCCATTATTCTGTTATAAAGCCATCTCAGCTCATCAGAAAGGGATTTTACCGTCCTTGATGGGATTCTGTCAATATTTGCCTGATAGGTTTTCTTGTCACCAAACATCCTGAGGAAAAACTTAACCATATTCATGTCGGTGATGCTGTTCAGTGTCTTTTCAAATTCCGCAAGGGGAATACCGTATGAATCATGTGCAGGAAAAGGGGTTCCGTTAATTGCTATTGTGAGATCGGGTTTTATTCCTGTTCTGGCTGTAAGATACTCTGCGGCCCATACCCCGAGTGACCATCCTATAACTGTTATCCGGTTATAGCGCTTCATTTCAGGCAGGACCAGAGGCTCATCTGCAGAGTAATTATAAAAAAGGATAAAATCTGAATCCTCATTGCAAAGCGGAGTATATGCTTTTTCATCATTACCCCATCCTCCATAAACAACTGTAAGTCTGTCGTTCTTTTCCCTTCTCTGGATGTAAGTCTTCATTTAAAGGTGTTAACCTGTTAAATTAAACGACGCAAATATAAACAATATGGATTTGATTACCCCCTCATTAATTACATTAAAAAAGAAAGAGGAGAGGGGGTGTCTCTGGTATTTAGGGAGCGGGCTTAATTTTGAGATAATCCCGGAATCTACTGTCTGATAAAGTAAGGACCTTTGAAAAGCTGGCACTTACAAAGTGTCCTAATGTGAAAGTCAATGTCTGCAATACAATCCTGAAGATACCATTAACATCCCTTTTTTACTCCTCTTTCATAAGAACCTTATGGTTCAGACACAAATATAGAGCATTGAACTTCAAAAACCAAATGAATACAAAAAAAAATGATCAGAATAAATTTACTTATTATAATAAACGAGTTGAGTCTTAGCGATATGGTTCATTAAATAAATATTAGTAATTTTAAGCATTAACTCAATATTGCACACATGGTTGCTGAACTTGAAACAATCAATTTTGATGAAAAGAGCGGATTTCGCGCTTCCTGGCTCGATGAGAGGGGTGCCTTATGGCATTTTCATCCTGAGTTTGAGCTGGTACTTATCCTAAAAAGTAACGGCACAAGAATAATAGGGGATAATGTTGAACTTTTCGATCATTATGACATGACACTGGTTGCAGGTAATGTTCCTCATTCGTGGAACCATTACAGGCATGACGGTAAATTGCCGGAAAAGTACGGAATAATCTGCCATTTTAGTTACGAGGCTCTCGGCGAGAGCTTTCTGGG
>Ga0334892_1001956_pt1 | contig 15876 bp, 16 predicted proteins | sample GraSluR3_MG_4_FD_207213 | JGI IMG/M metagenome (GOLD analysis project Ga0334892, IMG submission 207213) | Sludge microbial communities from methane-producing bioreactor in Wageningen University, Netherlands - Granular Sludge_15_04-R3 | ecosystem: Engineered > Bioreactor > Anaerobic >...
CATTGAGATTCGATTATTGCAACCGGGACCACTTCCCGAAACTCTCTTTGTGGAACTCACCAATCTTACAGAGAATACTCTCGAGAGGATATTTCACAAAGCAGAGAACCCAAAACGGAACGTATATTTTGGAGTGGGCGCACGGATAAACAAGAAGTCCGGGAAGAAGCAAGACGTTGGTTATATCTCAACTCTATGGCTGGATATTGACGAGAAGGATGGAACACCCAAAGATGAGGCTTTGAAACTTCTCAGAGAATGGATTCACAAGCCCTCATACATCATCGATTCGGGCCACGGAATACACGCTTACTGGGTTTTGCGCGAACCGGTCGAACCCTCAGAATTTAGTAGGGTAGAGGCTGTAAATAGAGCACTGGCGCATAAATTCAATGGCGATATAAGCGTTGTAGATATTGCCCGCATAATGAGAGTGCCTGGATCTCTGAACGTCAAAGAACAGCCCTTCCTTCCGGTTACAATCCTTGAAACAAACCCCTTCCGCTATGAGCTTGATGATCTTGAAGAGGTCCTACCTCACGAAGAAGTTGCTATCAAGGAGTACAAACTAACTGGCGAGAAGCCGAACGGAAACGGAAAGGGTATTACACCGGGGAACTTCCCTGATGAAATGATCGAGAAAGTGATTGATGAGTGCGCGTTTCTGAGACATTGCAAAGATGACGCAAAGACTCTAAGAGAGATTGAATGGTACGAAATGATCACCAATCTTGTTGCTCTTGGAGCTTCAGACTCAAAGATTCACGAGTTATCAGCTCCATATCCTAAATACACAAAGAGAGAGACCGAAGAGAAGATCAAGCACGCTCGAAACGATGCGCCCGGACCGCATACTTGCGCGAACATTGAAGAACACTTCGAGGGATGCGGTGAGTGCAAATGGCACGCTTCAATAAAAGCACCCTCAAGCATACCTGGGAAGATCCGCAAACCTCAGAAATCGGAAAGCAAGAAAGACATTCCTAAGATTGAAGATGTTGGACTTACGGTCCTGGGATTCAACACTAAAGGCGACATTGTTCTTTGGATTGATGGATCTATCATCACTCAGGCGATCAAGGAACTAAACTATTTGAAGTTATCAATGTTTTTGAACCGTCCGGTAAATCAATCCGAAGCCGGGATAATCAGAGAAAGCATCACCAGAGAAGCTGGCAGAAAGAGGCTAGTCAATGAGTCAAAGACGGTAAAAAATGGAGTGTGGCGGCTTGACGGAGACTTCTACATTATCTCTGGTAGAAACGTACTCAAGATCACAGACAAGGTGGAGAGAATCGATTACCCGGTTGTTTGCGGTCGAGTGGTCGAGTATGAGGAAAACTGGCTTGATGTTGACCTCTTCGAGACTACCTTTGAGAACCCTCCTGATATTGGCAGTGTGTATCAAGACATTCAAGCATATGTGAATCAGTGGAATTGGAAGGATCAGGAGATGCCGGGACTCATGGCAGCGTTTCTCATGGTCGCACCCTTCCAGAAACTCTTTACCTGGCGACCGTGGATCTACCTCATTGGCAGAAGAGGAACTGGAAAATCTCTCTTCTTCGAGAAGGCAATTGAGTTAATCTATGGGAATCTAGCAACAAGGCTTGATAAGACAACCGCTTACGCCACAATTCAAGAGATCGAGGGCACTGGCAAGATACCTCTATTTGATGACTTCGAGAAGGACCGAAAAATTACAGCTCTTCTCTCAGCTCTGAAGGTTAGTAACAGATCCGGAATGATAACCCGAGGCACGCCTGGAAAGAAGAACCGAAAAATGAAGATTGATCACATTTTCTGGTTTAATTCGATTTTGAATAGCCTTGAAGATGCGGCTTCCTTCACTCGAACTGTGATATTTAGGCTGAACGAGATTACACGCAAGATTGATGTTTGGTCGAAACTTGAAGCAGAAAGAACCCTGGCGAACATCCTGGTATCAGTGATTAAGCACTGGCAGGATATAGACGCAATCGCTACAAGATACAAAGATACCTCAATTGATCGAAGAGTCGAGAATGTTGCATACGCCCTGGCACTTCAAGCAGTGGCAACCGAAAGCGATGTAATCAACGAACTGCCACAATTTGCGGTATCTTATGAGAACATCAGCGAAGATGAAACGGTTCTATTTCAAGCGATCATGGATACCCTCACTTATCCCGATACGCATACGAGTAAATCTGATGATGCGCTTCGCACGGTCCGGGATCTTCTGATGAATGAAGAACCTCTGGAATCAAAGGGCCTGAAGTACGTGAAAACAGTTAAGCACGGTGAACGTCTAGCACTTCGAGCGGATCAGGTGAAGCGTTATCTTCTGAAGGATACGGACTTCTACAAGTACGACATTAGCGAGCTTCTGGGGAATATGGACGGAGTGATCAAACCCTCACAAGAGACCAGACAACGCTTCAATGGTGCAACTGCGCAGTGTTTCTTGATTCCGTGGGAATTTATAACCGAAAGCGGTGATCACCATTGATAGCCTTATATAGAGATTTAAGCAACGAAAGCAACACTAAGCAACAGCAAAGCAACAAGGTATATCTTCTATATATATATATATATAAGGGTTACAGTGCTCTTGTTGCTCTGTTGCTGGAAAAAGTGGTATTTCCCTATAGCGTTGGTAATAAGAGAAAATGGAAAAAAGAAAAAGTTGATCATTTGACTTACGATGATATGAAAGATTTTATCTATACACAAAATTCCAGCAACAAAGCAACGGAAATATCAACATCAGCCAATAATGAGGTTTATAAGCAAAAAAAGCTGTTGCTTGACTGTTGCTTACTGTTGCTTCTGTTGCTTAAAAAATGGTGCAAACCCGCATTAGATATTTTGAGGGAAGAAACCGATCGCAATGTGAGTGATTCAGAAATAAATCAAGTGATTACACAGTATTATGATCATACACAGTATAAGCTGCACTGCCAAAAGCTCATCAAAAAGGTAAAAAAAGGTAAAAGATTTTGACACTGGGAAACCCCGAAAAACAGCGCAACACTTTTCAGAGAAAGGCGTTGAGTGTGAACCCGGGGGGGATACAAAGGAGTGATGACATGACGAACATAACTATTGGAGGTCTTCTAAAAAAGATTCAAGCTGAAATAGTGGCGATTCAGAAGCTGGACCCTAACTCTATGGAGCCTCAGCTTTTCAAGTGCTACATGGATAAGGCACGAGTTATGGGTTATCTATGTGCTACCGCCGGGCAATTGATAGAGAAGCACGACCTCGAGAAGAGGCTCGAGAAGATAGAAGAAGAGCTGGAGAAGCTGAACGAAAGGAGGGCGGTTGCATGAAGAGTTTACGAAAGATTGAAAGCCTGATTGAGAAGATCAAACCCCTGGACCCTCCATCAAGGTTTGAAAAGCGTTCAGATGGGTTCTACGGCCTCAAACATGGTGAGTGGAAGAAATACACCCTCGAGGAATTAACCGCCCTCAAGGATACCGTCAAGGCACGATATGAGCAATCTTTGAAGAGATTTGAGCCGATGGAGATTGACGTGAGAGTCATTGATGACGACACGGACCCGGAAGGGCCGGAACCTCTCCATAAGTGGCCTGATGGTTGGACCCTCGAAGAGGAAGGAATCAGCAACAACATCACGATCGACATTGAGAAGGAGTGATAAGTATGAAATGCCCGAACTGTGGAAAAGAAATACCCGACGTTCCATCTACACCGACCCCCCGACCTAAGATTGTAACCGTGGTATGCCCGAATTGCGGCTATGCGGTTCAGGCGTAAGGAGTGAGAATATGGCGATCAATGACAGATTAAAGCCCGTTGCGGAACTTCTCGAGACTAACCGGCAAAAGATCGAGCTGATGATCTCTTACGGCATGGCTTCAGATCTCGCAATCCAGAAGCGAAAGAAAGAGCTTTATGATGAAGTGATGAAGGCGAAAGAGAAGGCCTTCAAAGACGAGTTGGCGGACCTGGAGGGTGAGATTAGAAAGATCGAGGACTCATACCGCGAGCCGAAAAAGGACCCGACAACGAAGCTTCTTGAGTTTGAGCAGATCAAGGCCAAAATCAGATCGACACCTTCAAAGGAATTGAAAGAGCTGACACACAAATTCCAGAACACGGGCGCAATTCCGGGGATTCTCTGGGAGCGACCGGACCACGTTGATGTATTGGTGGCCGAACTCCGTAACAGGGGCCTCGATGAAGAGGCTGACATAACTTGGGATCATGCGTATAACAAATTGAAAGTTGACCGGCCCTGGGAAAACAACCCTCTGTACAAACAACTGAAGTCTCAACACAACAAAGTATCGGTGCTGGCAGGCTTCAAGGATATGCTCAAGTATCTCGACGGCACCAACAACGCGGTGTACATAAGCGAAACCCTCAAATACAAAGGGGGATAGCGCGCACTTCCTTCACATAGATGCTCTTCGTGTTGACCTCCAACCCCCTCAGTGAAAAGAACTGAGGGGCTTCTTTATCCATAACAAAAGCAGAACATTTATAGAACATTCTACCCACAAAATCCCACAAATAATTAGGTCTCTTCAAGAGTGGTGATAATGAGTCTAATGCGCTTCAATAGCTAGAAAACAGGCCTTGATAAATCGATTCTAAGCGACTTTCTCAATGGGTATAGTATGATTGCCTTGTTAGAATCAAGAAAACGCAGCAGAGAGCAATTAAACGAGAGCGGATATATGCTTCAATAGACGGTTACAGAGAATAGAGGCGATTTGATGAAGGGCGATGAATCTAAGGCAATTATCAGAGTAGAAGTGGACCTTCGTAGATGAGTGATTCAAAACTTTTTTGTAATAGTGAGAATTACTTTCTTCGGAAGAGACTACTAAAAGCAGCCTTCAAGTGATACCAGAATCCCTGGCCGGACCTTTCAGGCAAAGCCTTTTGCTGAGAAGCAACGAAAGCATCGGTTAGTGATTGAACGGTCCTTCGCAATTCTTCGATCCTTCTTTCAAGGCCGGCAATTTCCGGATCGTCTGACACCGAATAAGGCGTGATCCTAATCTTTTCGATAGCATCCGGAAGAGATACCCCATCCCTGGACATTTGGGCCATCCTTCGCACGTACCGGATCGCATCGTTAGGAAACACCCTTGAACCATCCTTTTGCTTCGATTCTAGGAGCTTCGCATCTTCGAGAAGTGTTAGGTACTTCCGGGCAGTCGAGTAAGGTAATTTAGTCTCTTCGCTAATTTCCTTGATATTCAATGTAATACACCTCACATATCAATGTTTTGAGAGATCCTATTACTGGGATCGCATATAATAGCTACCTTCCTTGATAATCAAATCAATGCGTGTAATCCTGGAGAATGTGAAAGACCTCATAGATTAAGGCAAAGCACGAAAGCACAAGAAGCATATAATAACAATCTATCATGCTAACCGCTAATTAGAGTCAAAAACATCATACCATCGGTAAATGTGTAATTGCTAGAGAAAAGAGACCTCATAAAATGGCCCGTATTGCATTTTCTCATAGCACCCTATGTGTTTATACCCCTAATATCGTAATCTTTCAGTGTGAGCTATCCTCCGAAGAGTCTAGTTAGTTACCCGGGAATAGATACGTGAGCTGAGGCCTTTAGAGTTATCGAGTCGAGGCCTCCATAACACAGAAGAGATTATTTTATATGAGTGAATGTTACGGCCATTTCGACACCAAACAGCGGTAATCATTTATTAGAAAGGCTTACAGTCAAAATAGGTTATGTTACGGTGCTAAAATAGTGGATTCTATAAACGTCTTATATAGCGATATAGCGACATTATGAGTCATAATAATGATTATGGCTCATTATTTTGATTTGTTTTGATGCCTTCTAATATGATATGATTCGATTATGGAAGGAAGGGGGATCATCTGGATGGAAGAGTATATCTACACGAAGAAAGAAGCAGCGGCGGTCCTGGGGATCAGTTTACCTACTCTGGATCGTCTCCTGAGAGATGGAAAGATTCGGAAGGTCAAAGTATCAGCAAAAAGAGTGGGAATCACTAGCGGCGATTTACAGGCGTATATTGACTGCTTGAAGGCAAAGGGGGCAGGAATGATGGAAGGATCCGCAAAGGCTATGGAGTTCACAAGGAAGATAGACACATACGAGCTACTCCCTGATGGAACCGTGGCAGTCCTGGACAAGAAAGGAAAACGAATAGGAAGGCTTATCAAGGAATGATAACGTCGTCGTGGAACGATTAGAGACGTTGCACTTGTCGAACCGTGTTAAATCGTGTCTAACCGAATCTTTATGAAGAAATCCCGGAAATGCGCATTAGAATTGAGTTGTGTTTGGTTTTTTGCCATGAATGATGGTATAATCGAAAGAGAAAAAAGAGGGGCTCGTCTGCCGGACGGCCACCCCTCCTGGTAGTTACAAATGTATGCACTAAGAGTATAACACGATTGCATGATTGCATACATTACAGAATAGAGAGAATAATGGCCGTCTGGCGGGATTAAACCCGATTACAGGCGGTCATTTTTCATTATCGCAATAAATCGAGAGGAGATGGATGGATTGAGCATTAGAGAGTTGGCAAGAGACTACCGAATGAGACCGAACCACGTGTACCACGTATTGTATGAGCTCGAGGCAAGGAGAGAGATAGCACCTAAACGGTGCGGAAAATACTTGCAGCTTACGCCTTCTGAGCTTCTGGCGATCGAGAAAGAGCTTCAGAGAAGAGGGCACATGAAAGGAGATTGACACATGGAGAGAAACCACCCTTTATTTGCGGTCCTGGGGCGTGTAGGGATAAGCAAAACAGATTTGCAGGTAATGACATCAAGGAAGGCTGTTATCTCTATTCTGAGCGATCCTGAAGCCGAAATGGACGAAAAGATTGAGAGCTGGCTAAAGAGTGTTGGCGTGAACCTCGAAGGATTCAAGGAGCAATTGGCTACATTCTGGAAATGGACGAAACAAGGGAATGATCGGACTACTAAAGGAGGCACCCTATGACGGAGCAAAAGAAAAGCCCTGATGCGACAGGGCCGACAACACAAATCACAGACACTAATAGTATAGCAGATTCGATGCGCTTTCTCAAAACGTTGATGCCTGAAGAGACGCTAACGAATGGCGATCCTGCAATCATTGAGATTCGATTATTGCAACCGGGACCACTTCCCGAAACTCTCTTTGTGGAACTCACCAATATTACAGAGAATACTCTCGAGAGGATATTTCACAAAGCAGAGAACCCAAAACGGAACGTATATTTTGGAGTGGGCGCACGGATAAACAAGAAGTCCGGGAAGAAGCAAGACGTTGGTTATCTCTCTACTCTCTGGCTTGATATTGACGAGAAAGACGGAACCCCTAAAGAAGAAGCGATCAAAGCACTTGACGAGTGGATCTTCAAGCCTTCCTATATCATCGATTCCGGCCACGGAATACACGCCTATTGGGTTTTACGCGAACCAGCCGAACCCTCAGAATTTGGCCGGATAGAGGCCATGAATAAGGCTCTGGCAAAACAATTCAATGGTGATATGAGAGTTGTCGAAATAGCACACATAATGAGAGTGCCTGGATCATTGAATGTTAAACAAGAGCCGTTTCTTCCCGTGAAGATCCTTCAAGAGAATGATAACCGATACGAGCTTGATGATTTTGAAGAGGTCCTACCTCACGAAGAAGTTGCTATCAAGGAGTACAAACTAACTGGCGAGAAGCCGAACGGAAACGGAAAGGGTATTACACCGGGGAACTTCCCTGATGAGACGATCGAGAAAGTGATTGACGAGTGCGCGTTTCTGAGACATTGCAGAGATGACGCAAAGACCCTAAGAGAGATTGAATGGTATGAAATGATCACCAATCTTGTTGCTCTTGGAGCTTCAGACTCAAAGATTCACGAGTTATCGAGTCCCTACCCTGGCTATACAAAGAGAGAGACCGAAGAGAAGATCAAGCACGCCCGGAACGATGCACCCGGACCTCATACTTGCGCGAACATCGAAGAACACTTCGATGGATGCGGTGAGTGCAAATGGCAGGCTTCAATTAAAGCGCCCTCAAGCATACCTGGGAAGATCCGCAAACCTCAGAAAGTGGAAATTAAGAAAGACATTCCTAAGATTGAAGATGTTGGACTTACCGTCCTGGGATTCAACACTAAAGGTGACATTGTTTTTTGGATTGATGGATCTATCATCACTCAGGCGATCAAGGAACTAAACTATTTGAAGTTATCAATGTTTTTGAACCGTCCGGTAAATCAATCCGAAGCCGGGATAATTCGAGAAAGCATTACCAGAGAAGCTGGTAGAAAGAGGCTAGTCAATGAGTCAAAGACGGTAAAAAATGGAGTGTGGCGGCTTGACGGAGACTTCTACATTATTTCAGGTAGAAACGTCCTGAAGGTCACAGACAAAGTGGAGAGGATCGATTACCCGGTTGTATGTGGTCGAGTGGTCGAGTATGAGGAAAACTGGCTTGATGTTGACCTCTTCGAGACTACCTTTGAGAACCCTCCTGATATTGGCAGTGTGTATCAAGACATTCAAGCATATGTGAATCAGTGGAATTGGAAGGATCAGGAGATGCCGGGACTCATGGCAGCGTTTCTCATGGTCGCACCGTTCCAGAAACTCTTTACCTGGCGACCGTGGATCTACCTCATTGGCAGAAGAGGAACTGGAAAATCTCTCTTCTTTGAGAAAGTGATTGAGAAAGTCTACGACAATCTTGCGACAAGGCTTGATAAGACAACAGCTTACGCCACAATTCAAGAGATAGAGGGCACAGGCAAGATACCTTTATTTGATGACTTTGAGAAGGACCGTAAGATTACATCGCTTATCTCCACCCTGAAGGTTGGAAATCGATCAGGGATGATCACGAGAGGCACGCCGGGGAAGAAGAACCGAAAAATGAAGATTGATCATATCTTCTGGTTCAATTCGATTCTAAACAGCCTCGAAGATGCCGCTTCGTACACTCGAACCGTGATATTTAGACTCAATGAGTTTAAAGACACAATCAAAGAGTGGTCGAAACTCGAAGCAGAAAGAACCCTGGCGAACATCCTGGTATCAGTGATTAAGCACTGGCAGGATATAGACGCAATTGCCACTCGATACAAGAATACATCTAATGATCGAAGAGTCGAGAATGTTGCATACGCCCTGGCACTTCAAGCAGTGGCTACTGAAAGCGATGTAATCAACGAACTGCCACAATTTGCGGTGTCTTATGAGAACATCAGCGAAGATGAAACGGTTCTATTTCAAGCGATCATGGATACCCTCACTTATCCCGATACGCACACAAGTAAATCTGATGATGCGCTTCGCACGGTCCGGGATCTTCTGATGAATGAAGAACCTCTGGAATCAAAGGGCCTGAAGTACGTAAAAACAGTTAAGCACGGTGAACGTCTAGCGCTTCGAGCGGATCAGGTGAAGCGTTATCTTCTAAAGGATACGGACTTCTACAAGTACGACATTAGCGAGCTTCTGGGGAATATGGACGGAGTGATCAAACCCTCACAAGAGACTAGACAACGCTTCAATGGTGCAACTGCGCAGTGTTTCTTGATTCCGTGGGAATTTATAACCGAAGGCGGTGATCACCATTGATAGCTTTATATAGAGATTTAAGCAACGAAAGCAACAGTAAGCAACAGCAAAGCAACAAGGTATATCTTCTATATATATATATATATAAGGATTACAGTGCTCTTGTTGCTCTGTTGCTGGAAAAAGTGGTATTTCCTTATAGCGTTGGTAATAAGAAAAAAAAGGAAAAAGAAAAAGTTGATCATTTGACTTACGATGATATGAAAGATTTTATCTATACACAAAATTCCAGCAACAGAGCAACGAAAATATCTACATCAGCTAATAATGCGGGTTATAAGCAAAAACTGCTGTTGCTTGACTGTTGCTGACTGTTGCTTCTGTTGCTTAAAAAATGGTGCAAACCCGCATTAGATATTTTGAGAGAAGAAATCGGTCACAATAGTGTTGATTCAGAAATAAATCAAGTGATTACACAGTATTATGATCATACACAGTACAAAACAATCTGGCACCTGGGAACCCCGAAAAACAGCGCAACCCTTTTCAGAGTAAGGCTTTGAGTGGGAACCCCGGGGGGATAAAGGAGTGATGACATGACAAATATAACGATAGGGGGCCTTCTGAAGAAGATTCAGGCCGAAATAGTGGCGATTCAGAAGCTTGACCCGAATTCTATGGAGTCTCAGTTATTCAAGTGCTACATGGATAAGGCACGAGTTATGGGTTATCTATGTGCTACTGCCGGGCAATTGATAGAGAAGCACGACCTCGAGAAGAGGCTCGAGAAGATAGAGGAAGAGCTGGAGAAGCTGAACGAAAGGAGGGCGGCATGAAAAACTTGCGAAAGATAGAAAGTCTCCTGGAGAAGATCAAACCCCTGGACCCTCCATCAAGGTTTGAGAAGCGTTCAGATGGGTTCTACGGCTTCAAACATGGAGAGTGGAGTAAATACACGCTCGAAGAATTGACTGCCCTAAAAGATACCATCAAAGCACGACAAGAGGAAAGACGTAAAAGAGGAGAACACACCGAGATAAAAGTAATAATCGTTGATGATGAGGATCCGGAATCGAAAGGGCCTGAACCTCTCTATAAGTGGCCGGACGGCTGGGCCCTGGATGAGGAAGGAATCAGCAACGTAATCACGATCAACATCAAGAAGGTGTGATGAGATGGGTAACGTAACATACATAACATACCGTAACAGCTTTGAGTTTTCCGACACTATAAAAAGGACATTTGGAACTTATAGAGGCCCTAAAAAGGAATGAGTGTTGGAACCTGAGAAAACCTGAAACCTTACAAAACTTTACATACCTTGACAGCGGGGAACTTTCTAGCAAAAGTAGAACATTTCAGGAACAAAAGGGGAACGTTATTCGTACCGTACGCAAAGCGTACCCCTAAGCTGAAAATGGCATGGATTGACGAAAAAGAGGCTTTGATAAATCGATTCTAAGCCACTTTCTCAGACTAACAGGTATAATCACCCTAAGAATTTGAGAAAACGCAGCAGAGAGTGATTAAACGAGAACGGTTATAGGCTTGAATAAACAATCACAGAGAATCGAGCGGCAAAGGCGAAAGAGAATCTAGTAACTCACACAAAAGACGGTTACAAACAGCCTTTGGCTAATTCGCCAAACCCTGTTAATACTCGCGAAGAGTTATCAAAGCTGGCTGGAATAGGTAGCAACATATCCATGCACATTTTGAGATACCAGTAACACTGGTGTTATGGGTAACATACCATTACATAGCGTAACGCTTCACCATTTTCAACACAAAAACACTCACCACAAAAAACAAATAACAGAAAAGTAGTGTCAAAATGTTAGAATCAAAAAACAGAGGAACTATAAAAAGGGTGAGGAAAAATGGCGACAAGAACATTTGAGAAAGAAATCTATATTGATCAAAAGGCCGCAGAAAATATGGTTAAAGCAAAAGAAGAAGCGAAAAAGCGGCCCAAAGAAGAGCGTATCAACATTAGAGCCTCCATTGAGAGGAGTATATCTCTATTACCAAAAACATTACGCCATTAAAGGTTCTACTGGATAAATACGGAGAACATAAGATGAGGGAGATTTTATCCCTCTTTTTTTGCTCGAAAAACGAAGATGTTGAAAACTTTCTAAGAAAGAATGCGATCCCATTTGAGAAAGCATCGAGGTCACGGACCTACCTAATACTTGACGAAGAGGCCTTGACTGACGGGAAAATAAATATCATCGCTTATTTTACGGTATCAATGAAAGCCCTAACCCTAAGGGAAAAAATAAGCAAGAGCGTTAGAAGGAACCTTGACGGCCTGGGAAATAAGGAAGGTTCCACCTTCGTTGTTTACCTTATTGGACAATTAGGAAAGAATGATACTTATTGTTCAGAGATAAACGGAAAAGAAATAATCAAATGTGCAATTGATACCATAATAGAAGCCTATGAGATCGTTGGAGGCCGATATATTCTAGTTGAATGTGAACCGGCCCCAAAACTCATTACCCTTTACAAAAACAACGGTTTTAACTTTCTTCAAGAATCAATCGATGATGACTCATTGATCCAGTTTATTCGTTTCATTGAACCTTAGGTGTACTCTTCCTTCTCAAGCCGGACCACAACGAAGAAAAAGCGGCCTTGAAGTGATACCAGAAGCCGGACCTTTCAGGCAAAGACTTCTGCTTTGATAATTCTACCTGGAGAAGATCCGAGAGAGACCGGACCTCTTTAGTGAGATCATTGATCTGCTTCTGAAGCACGGCAACTTCTGAATCATCGCTCACCTGGTAAGGAGCCTCTTTGATCTTCTGGAGCGCTTGCTTCAGGGGAACCCCTTTACTGGAGAGAGAAGCTAAACGCTTCACGTACCGGACCGCTTGATCTTCAAATACACGTGAACCCTCTTCAATGCTAGACTTCAACAATCCGGCCTCTTCGAGTAACACAAGATATTTTCTAGCAGTGGAATAAGGTAACCCTGATTCGTGGCTTATTTCCTTGATATTCAATCTAAACACCCCTATAAGCAGTAATATGATAAAAGCCTTATTTAATAAGGCATGACACGATATAACATAGCAAGATATGATAATAACTGAAAGTGTTAAGCCTCTTCTGGAGACGAATAATATACTATCATTTGAATATGTGTGATTCCTAGAGAAAACACACCCCGTAGAATGGCCTGAGACGCACGTTCTTCTGCTTACCTATATGTTTATACCCATGCTATATCAATCTTTCATTGTAGGCTATCGTTAGAAGAGCCTGGCTAGTTACCCGGGAAGAGCCTACATGGAAAAGTCTTCGAGTTATCAGGTCGAGGCCTCCATAACACAGAAGCGTTTATCCTGGAGCATCATTATTATACGCATCGCAGGCCTTCAAAGTGTATATATACAGCTTATAGAGTGGCTTACAGGTAAATTATGGCAAAAACACAATGAAAAAATACTCAAATTTATAAGTGGCTTACAAGGCGGCATACCACCATTATGAGTCATAATACTGATTATGACTCATTATTTTGATTTGTTTTGATGCGTAATGATATGATATGATTCGATTATAGGAAGGGGGGGGATCTTGTAGATGGAAGAGTATATCTACACGAAGAAGGAAGCGGCGGCGGTCCTGGGGATCAGTTTACCTACACTAGATCGTCTTCTGAGAGATGGAAAGATCCGGAAGATAAAAGTATCCGCAAAGAGAGTGGGAATCACCAGCGTTGACTTACAGGCCTATATTGATGGCTTGAAGGCAAAGGCGGGGGAGATGATGGAATGGACAAGAAAGATAGCAAAATATGAACTACTCGAAGATGGAAGTGTTGCGCTCTTTGACAAGAAAGGAAAACGAATCGGAAGAATGGTCAAGGAATAGCGAACTATTAGGAATGAACTACTATGAGACGATTAAGAACGATTAGAGAGGTTTTCCTTGTAGAAACGAGTAGAAACGAGTTGTCTCGAATTGTCTCGAATTGTTATGTAGAAATCCCTGAAATGTGCATGGCAAGTGGGTTTGTGTTTGGTTTTTTGCTCTGAGTGATGGTATAATCGAAGAGAGAAAAAAAAGAGGGGCTTTTCGTTGACAGACGGCCGCCCCTCCTGGTAGTTACAAATGTGTGTATTAAGTATAGCATGATTGATTGCTGGCACACATTACAGAATAGAGAAAACAATGGCCGTCTGGCGGGATTAAACCCGATTGCAGGCGGCCATTTTGCATTATCGCAATAAATCGAGAGGAGATGGATAAATTGAGCATTAGAGACCTGGCGAGAGATTACCGAATGAGACCGAACCATGTTTACCATGTTTTGTATGAACTGGAAGCAAGACGAGAGATAGCACCGAAGAGGACCGGCAAATACTTGCAGTTGACGGCTTCGGAGCTTCAGGCAATCGAGAAGGAACTTCAGCGAAGAGGACACCTGAAAGGAGACTGACAGATGCAGAGTAATCACCCATTATTTAAGGTCCTGGGGCGTGTAGGGATAAGCAAAACAGACTTGCAGGTAATTACATCAAGGAAGGCTGTTATTTCTATTCTGAGCGATCCTGAGGCCGAACTTGACAGAAAGATTGAAGCCTGGCTAAAGAGTGTTGGCGTGAACCTCGAAGGCTTCAAAAAACAACTAGCTACATTCTGGAAACAAACAAGGGAAGGGAATGATCGCACAACTAAAGGAGGCACTTTATGATGGAGCAAAAGAAAAGCCCTGCGCTCACAGGGCCGACAACACAAATCACAGACACTAATAGTATAGCAGATTCGATGCGCTTTCTCAAAACGTTGATGCCTGAAGAGACGCTAACGAATGGCGATCCTGCAATCATTGAGATTCGATTATTGCAACCGGGACCACTTCCCGAAACTCTCTTTGTGGAACTCACCAATATTACAGAGAATACTCTCGAGAGGATATTTCACAAAGCAGAGAACCCAAAACGGAACGTATATTTTGGAGTGGGCGCACGGATAAACAAGAAGTCCGGGAAGAAGCAAGACGTTGGTTATCTCTCTACTCTCTGGCTTGATATTGACGAGAAAGACGGAACCCCTAAAGAAGAAGCGATCAAAGCACTTGACGAGTGGATCTTCAAGCCTTCCTATATCATCGATTCCGGCCACGGAATACACGCCTATTGGGTTTTACGCGAACCAGCCGAACCCTCAGAATTTGGCCGGATAGAGGCCATGAATAAGGCTCTGGCAAAACAATTCAATGGTGATATGAGAGTTGTCGAAATAGCACACATAATGAGAGTGCCTGGATCATTGAATGTTAAACAAGAGCCGTTTCTTCCCGTGAAGATCCTTCAAGAGAATGATAACCGATACGAGCTTGATGATTTTGAAGAGGTCCTACCTCACGAAGAAGTTGCTATCAAGGAGTACAAACTAACTGGCGAGAAGCCGAACGGAAACGGAAAGGGTATTACACCGGGGAACTTCCCTGATGAGACGATCGAGAAAGTGATTGACGAGTGCGCGTTTCTGAGACATTGCAGAGATGACGCAAAGACCCTAAGAGAGATTGAATGGTATGAAATGATCACCAATCTTGTTGCTCTTGGAGCTTCAGACTCAAAGATTCACGAGTTATCGAGTCCCTACCCTGGCTATACAAAGAGAGAGACCGAAGAGAAGATCAAGCACGCCCGGAACGATGCACCCGGACCTCATACTTGCGCGAACATCGAAGAACACTTCGATGGATGCGGTGAGTGCAAATGGCAGGCTTCAATTAAAGCGCCCTCAAGCATACCTGGGAAGATCCGCAAACCTCAGAAAGTGGAAATTAAGAAAGACATTCCTAAGATTGAAGATGTTGGACTTACCGTCCTGGGATTCAACACTAAAGGTGACATTGTTTTTTGGATTGATGGATCTATCATCACTCAGGCGATCAAGGAACTAAACTATTTGAAGTTATCAATGTTTTTGAACCGTCCGGTAAATCAATCCGAAGCCGGGATAATTCGAGAAAGCATTACCAGAGAAGCTGGTAGAAAGAGGCTAGTCAATGAGTCAAAGACGGTAAAAAATGGAGTGTGGCGGCTTGACGGAGACTTCTACATTATTTCAGGTAGAAACGTCCTGAAGGTCACAGACAAAGTGGAGAGGATCGATTACCCGGTTGTATGTGGTCGAGTGGTCGAGTATGAGGAAAACTGGCTTGATGTTGACCTCTTCGAGACTACCTTTGAGAACCCTCCTGATATTGGCAGTGTGTATCAAGACATTCAAGCATATGTGAATCAGTGGAATTGGAAGGATCAGGAGATGCCGGGACTCATGGCAGCGTTTCTCATGGTCGCACC
>Ga0334892_1001958_pt1 | contig 15866 bp, 12 predicted proteins | sample GraSluR3_MG_4_FD_207213 | JGI IMG/M metagenome (GOLD analysis project Ga0334892, IMG submission 207213) | Sludge microbial communities from methane-producing bioreactor in Wageningen University, Netherlands - Granular Sludge_15_04-R3 | ecosystem: Engineered > Bioreactor > Anaerobic >...
AGTAGTTCCTTCTTCTGTGGTTACTGTAAAGTTAACTACAGGCGCCAGAAAATCGCCGGCAGTAAAATCTTTGGTTGTAGCCGATACCATATTCAGGGAAGCGTCCCAGAGGTCGGCTTTGCCTGCTGCAGTTGTGCCGGCAGCAAGACCAACAGTATAAGTTTGACCCGAAACCAGCGGATCGTCGGGAGTAACCGTAATAACAACCTGTCCATAAGTTTTAGATGATATTACTACATCTTTGGTAATCGAAGTAACTTCAGCAGTAAAATCACCACCTTTATAAACAACATAATCGGTTACATTGTCGCCTACTTCCAATTCAACAAAAGGCACCACATTATTGGTGTAAATTTCCCAATCGTCACCAATGGTGTTTTCGTCTTGAATTGTTATTTGAAACTCGGTATCCTGTTCTACATTAATTCCGCAGGTTTTGGTTGCAACAACCGTAACTGTAGGAGCAGTGGCATCTTTGGTTTTGAAGTTCCATTCGCCGTTGTCGTTCAGGAGTTCGTCCTGTCCGTTACCGTTGAAACCTTCCCACAGAAACTCGTCGTTGCATTGCGGACATTCCTGGTATTTCTTAAAGATTCCCTCTTTGATACGCACATACACATTGGTAAGTGCCGGTAATTCCGGAAACTGAATGGAAATCTCGTCATCACTGATAGTTACACTGGTAGGCGTGTGATAAATGATATCGCCACCAAACTGCCCGAAATTGGGATCGGTAGAGGTGTAAATGGCGATATCGCCGGGTTGCAGATCATCAAAACCATTGGCATACGCTGCCGACCAGTCCATATCCACGTTGAACTCAATTATCAACGGATCGGTGGTACTGGCATTGGGCTCCTCATCTTTGGGATCAAGACCTGCCAGTTGAGGCCTTGTAACGTCTTCCACTGTGAAGTCCCATCCGTAACCAAGATCATTTCCGCATGTTAAAGGCCCGGTAAAGTTACTACCTGGAGAGGCATCACCAAGCAGACCGTCGAACTGCGTCAAACTGGCATCGCGGATTGAATTCGGGTGAACCGTAATGTAATAATTCTCCAACTCGTTGAGACCGGTGTTGAAGTCGATTATTACCTGGTTCCCGCTAAAGGTAACCGTTCCGTACGGCTCTATGGAGCTGGTAAATACCCAGGGTTCCGCCGGAAGCGAAGTCCCACCCCACAAAAACTGAATCGGATACATTTGTGTACCGTCATCTGCATTCAGACTGATTTTACCTCCTTTTACAGGAAAAACCTTCTCCTTACCGGTGAAGGTTATGGTAAAAATCTGTCCTTCGGACGATACACTGCAATTGCCGTCTTCCGGCGACAGCTGGTAAGACCAGCCGGGTTGTGCCGAAGAGACAAGCACAAACATACTTAAAAGCATGAATGTTGAAATTAGCCGTGTAAACAAATTTCTCATAACTTGAATTTTAAATTGAACTTAATTGATTGATTGATTTAACTTTATAAAATCTTTTCATCTCTGTTTTTACTAAACTGTCAGGTTTTTATATACTAAACAATACAAACGTATAAAATTTATCCGCAATGTACAAACGAATTTCCGAATAAATACTACGCTATGTTCCTTTGTTTTCAACAGGGGTGTATTAATAACCTGTGTTGGATGTTTAAAACTTTTCGTGCTATTCCCATAGGCTTGCTTTTGTTAAAATTTTATGCAATTTTAAATCTATTTTTTTAATTAATCACAATAATACGGCTTTTTTTTCGCTAAAAAAAGAGGATTAAAGATAATTTAATTCAGAATAAAAATTATGAAGAATAAAAATTCATCCGGTTTTTTATACCATAATATATATAGTGTGTTCAATCGGTTTGGGAAGGGATTGAAAAAATGGTCTTCTGTCGGGGTGTCCTTTTTCAAAATTACCGGCATCGTTCTCTTGTTTATGTTGCTGGCAGGATCGTTTTCTTCCTGTAAAACCTGCCAATGCCCGGCGTATTCCTATCAGGGGGGAGAGGGGAGTTTTGAGAGGGTGAGAGGGGGTGAGAGGGGGTGAGAGGGGGTGAGAGGGTGAGAGGGTGAGAGGGTGAGATTGGTGGAGATTGGTGGAGATTGAGGGAGATTGAGGGTGATTTGTTGTGATTTGTTGTTATGGATGGAGTGAAGAGCATGGGGCAGAGGGCGGAGAGCAAAGAGATGAGAGGGGGAAAGAATGTGGAGAATATAAAAGTTGGTTTTTCCCCGAACAGCGAAAGGGATGAATTGCAAAACTTTCCTTTTTTTTCTTTTCTTAATAACCTTATTTTCATAAATTTACCTTAGTAGCTGGTTCGGCCACACAAACCCCAACCTTATTCCCTTATTCATTTTTTACGACGTTGGCAGGTACGGCAACTACCGGATGCTCCAAATTTTCAACCTTCCAAAACCGGCCTAAGAATCTGACAAAAAACCATTTAACTAAAAAATACCCCGCTGAGAATTGAATATTTGCAGAGAACAAAAGGGATTGGACGTTAATTTTGGAAAGAAAACGGGAAAACGAACCAAAAAAATTCCAAAAACTCTTTTTTGTTGATATTAAAAAAGAATACTACCTTTGTTGCCGCTACGTGGAGAGATTTGAGATTGATTGCAACCACAGAAAAAAAATGCTAAAGCAATCGTGCTTTTTTTCAATCGTTTCAATCCGATACATCCCGCAGCCCGAAAAAAATTGTTTAACATGCTGAATTCGTTTCAGCCAAAATTTTGGGATTATGAGTTATTTATTTACAAGCGAATCGGTTTCCGAGGGACATCCCGACAAAGTTTCCGATCAGATTTCGGATGCGTTGCTGGATGAGTTTCTGGCTTTCGACAGCAACTCAAAAGTAGCCATTGAAACGCTGGTGACTACCGGTCAGGTAGTGGTAGCCGGCGAGGTAAAATCAAAAACGTATGTTGACGTACAGGAGGTAACGCGCCGCGTTATCAATAAAATCGGTTATACCAAAGGGGCGTACCGTTTCGAGGGCGACTCGTGCGGTGTGCTGGTGGCCATTCACGAGCAGAGCCCCGACATTAACCGGGGGGTGGACAAAGCCGACAAAAAGGAACAGGGCGCCGGCGACCAGGGAATGATGTTCGGGTATGCCTGCAAAGACACCGATAACTACATGCCGCTGGCACTGGAGCTGTCGCACGAAATTTTAATTGAGCTGGCAGCCATCCGTCGCGAAGAAAAAGAGATGACCTACCTGCGCCCCGATTCAAAATCGCAGGTTACCATTGAATACACCGACGACAACATTCCGCTGAAGGTGCATACCGTTGTGGTTTCCACCCAACACGACGAGTTTGATGCCGATGAGCCGATGCTGGCCAAAATCAGGGAAGATGTGATTAACATCCTCATCCCGCGCGTAAAAGCCAAACTGCCCGAACGGGTGCAGAAACTGTTTGGCGACGACATCATTTACCACGTGAACCCTACCGGTAAATTTGTGATTGGCGGTCCGCACGGTGACACGGGACTTACCGGACGTAAAATTATTGTGGATACCTACGGAGGTCGCGGGGCACACGGAGGCGGCGCTTTCTCGGGGAAAGACTCCTCGAAGGTGGACCGCTCGGCGGCGTATGCAGCCCGGCACATTGCCAAAAACATGGTGGCTGCCGGCGTGGCCGACGAAATGCTGGTGCAACTGGCTTATGCCATTGGCGTTGCACGTCCGGTAGGCGTGTTCGTGAATACCTACGGGCGCAAAACGGTAAGCTTTACCGATGGCGAAATCGCGGAAAAAATTCAGGAGCTTTTCGACCTGCGCCCGGCAGCCATCGAGGAACGGCTGAAGCTGCGCAACCCCATTTACCTGGAAACGGCAGCTTACGGGCACATGGGACGCCGACCGCAAACCGTGGTTAAAAAATTCGAGTCGCCCTACGAAAGCAGTCCTGCTGTTAAAGAGGTGGAGCTGTTTACATGGGAAAACCTCGATTATGTGGATGAAATTAAAAAAACTTTCGGGATTTAATCCCGGGGGAAGTGTTCAATAATACGCTTCAGGGGGTGTTTCAAAATTCATTTTGATTCGCCCCCGATTTTTTTAATAAATGGTCTAACCACCCCGTCTTCGTCCGCAGCATCTGTAGAACGAATTTTATTTATTCCGGGACTTCAGCCACCCCCGTCTGATAAATCATGCCGGGTAAACCTCCTTTACTCAACATCCAATTCCAAACAACTTCCGTTAAAGGAGGGGAAAATTTTGTGCCGGGATGTTTTATATGAATTCAAATTAACCTTGTTACTACGAATTTCTCTTCCCCGTCCGACTGGAATCATCCGGGCGGGCTTGCCGGTCTTCATATAGGCAAAGAAGAGCCTGCCCCGGGAAACCGGGAAGTGGATACATCTTTGATGGAGACGAGGTGGTTCCTGAAAACAGAACCCTAAGGGAGTTTCGCCAACCTTTATGGATTTGGGTGAAAACCTTATTTTCAGGAGTTTGACCTTAGTAGTTTAGGTGATTCCCCGTAAAACCCAACCTTATTTGACCTTATTATGGAGAAACTACACTGCCACTGATGATTTTTCTACTGGAAATTGTAACCTCTTGTGTTTTGAAACGAATAAACCAACAGAAACAAAGTTCATTTAAAACCTGGAAATCATGGAAGAAAAACTGGTTACAATTGTGGTATTGCCTTATTCCAAAGCTCAAATGCTGAAAATGAGGCTTGAGGAGCAAAACATTGAATGCGATCTGGAAGACATCAACCTGATGGAGGATGCCGCCACATCGGTAAAAGTCAAAATCCTTGAAAAGGATGTCCGGCAGGCTGTCGACATTCTCGAAGACTTTCTGGGAAAGAAAACCAAACCACTTAAAAAGCAGGATGAAAAAGAGGATCATATCCTGGCGCCGGTCGATTTTTCGCCGGTTTCCTACAAATCCTGCAAACTGGCTTTCGATATTGCTTCCCACCTTCATGTTAAACTGGTATTTATGCACTGCTACATCAACCCGGTGATACATTCGGTGCCTTATGCCGACGTTTATGTTTACGACTCCACACTGCTTGCCCGCATGGACAACGCCGAAAAAAATGCCAACGAAAGCTTCAGTAAATTCGTTAAAAAGCTTTCCGGAGAAATCGGTAAGAAAAAATGGCAAACGGTGAAAAGCGACTTTATCATTAAACCGGGTTATGCCGATGAAGACATTCTGGGTTACGCCGAAGAAAACCAATCGCGGCTGATTGTGATGGGCACCGGCGGCGATGCCGGACTGATTATGGGCAGCGTAACTGCCGATGTAATTTACAACGCCAAAGTTCCGGTGCTGGTTGTTCCGGAAGATTCTCCCGAAATATCGGTTGAGAACCTGAACAAGGTGCTGTATGCCACCAATTTCGACGAAAAAGATTTTGCTGCCATCGACAAACTGGTGGGCTTGTTAAAACCTTTCAATACCCAAATATTCTGCGTACATGTGGGAAAAGGCGAAAAATCGGAATGGGACAAAGCCCGGCTGGAAGGAATGAAGGAGGTTCTGAAGGACAAATACCCGCAGAAAGAATTCAGTTGCCGGCTGATTGAGGGGGGAGATTTACCGGAAACGCTGAACAAATTCATCGAGAAGGAGAAAATCGACATCCTTTCGCTGACAACCCACAAGCGGAATATGATTTCCCGGTTGTTCAATCCCAGCGTGGCCCGGAAGATGGTTTTCCACTCCAAAACGCCGTTGCTGGTATTTCACGCGTAAACCGGTATCGATTCATTCAGGGAAAAACACATTGAAAATTTCGTTTATCCGGCCATATCCCTTTTCAGAAAGGCAGCTGTTTGAGAAATGGATTCAGAAATTGGCAGGTACTGAAAGCCGGTAGTGCGGGTAATTTTGCTTCCGTCGAACCGGGTTACATTGCCGGCAGCAGCGGCAGTTTCGCGGGTAATTTCGGGGCCTCCCCCACTCAGCATCCTGACAAGCGAAGCAGCGCGCCAGGCTACAGCCAGCATCAGCTTCGAAGCAAAATATTTGGGCCGGGGTTGGTTCATTGCATCAGCCATTTGGAAAAAAACATCCCGGTAGCTCAGGTTTTCGGCATTGAGCAGAAAGCGCTGGTTTTTACAGGTTTCAAAATGAGAATCGTCCATCAGTAAAACCATGGCCTGCGCCACATCTTTCACATCCACATAACCGGTAACTCCTTTGGTGTAAAATTTCAGTCCGTTATACACGGTTTTAAAAAGTTGCGAACTTCCCGAATCCCAATTTCCTGGCCCCAGCACAATGGAAGGGTTTACAATAACAGCATCAAGCCCCTCTTCAATGCCTCTCCATATTTCCGTTTCAGAAAAAAATTTGCTTTGCGAGTAAGCTGTCATTTTTTTTGATGGCACCCAGTTGGTCATCTCATCGGTGGCATAACCGTTCAGGTTAGGACCCAGGGCTGAAACCGAACTCACATGGCAGAACTTTTTTACGCCGTTTTCCAGCGCTGCATTCACCATATTGGCTGTACCCTCCACGTTATTGTGAATCATATTTTTGCGTTCCTTCCGGCTAAATGAAACCACAGCGGCACAGTGGTAAACTTCTTCCACGTTGCCAAGCAGTTTTTCCAGTTTGAAATAATCGAGTATGTTGCCGTTAACCCATTCTATCCGGTGGAACAGTTCTTCAGGCTTTCCTGAATAATACAAAAATGTATTCAGCACCTTCGCTGTATCGCTGGTTTCGCGTTTCAGTGCCCGCACCTTTTTCCCGGCCAACACCAGTTGAAACAACACATGCGACCCGATTAATCCCGTACCGCCGGTAACAAAAATCATAGTTGTAATTTTAGGCAAATATAAAAAAATCAGGGGCCTTTTCTTCTCCTGATTTTCAGGATAACAGAAGAATGGTTAATTTTGGGCAAAAAGGAAAAGATGAAACCGGAAGAGTCCATTCGTTTTGAAACCAAAAAAGAAGCCAATGAGCGGAGAACACAGGAAGCCCTGAACCGGACTCCGCACGAACGGCTTTTGTTTTTTATTGAACTGGCTAAGGAGATGCAGACATTTAAATCAACTGCCGAACACCCGAACCGGGCAAAAAATAATTTTGTAATTGAATAACCATGCTGGAAAATTTCCCGGAAAGGATAGAAAAATTCATAAAAACGGCCAATAAAAATGATGTTCAAATGATTCTTGTTGGCGGAGGGGCTGTTAATTTTCACGGTTACCAGCGCCATTCGGCAGATATTGATTTCTGGATAAATGCTACACCCGAAAATATGCAAAATCTGCTAAGAACCTTACAGGAAATTGGTTACAACATCGCGAATCTGCCGGAAGATGTTCAAAAAGGAGAACAGAATATCTCCATTAAAGTTAGCCCTGTTTTCGAGCTGGAATTAATTACAAGGTTCAACCCGGGAAAATCTTTTAAAGAAGCTTATGCTAAAAGCGAGACCGTGAAAAGTGGCGATATACATTATCATGTTCTAAATTTTTACGATTTAATCCAAAGCAAAATTTCATCTGATCGCCCTAAGGATAAACTGGATGTGGAAGAACTGCACCGTATTCGTTTAAACAGAAAAAAATGAAATCCGTTCCTCTCAGTTCAATTCACCCGACAACTGGCCGATGAGGTTTTGCACCTGGCCATCAATCTCCTTGTTCAGTTCCGTTAGCTGGTAGCGCCGGGTGATTACCAGTAAATTCTGCAGCAGTCCCATCTCCCTTTCCTGTTCTTCTTCCACAGCCCGGGCAAACCAGGGAGGCAGGCTCAGGTAATAATCGAGCATAGCAAAACTGTTGGCAGCCAGTTTTCTGATTTTTTCACTGCCCTTGTCAACCGCCCCGGCACGCAAATACTGCTCTACCGCCGGAAACGAATAGTAGGTTAACGGCATTTTTTCGTCGGGGAAAAGTTCAAACATTTTATCGATAACTTCTTCGGCCTTTTCATTTTTGCCTTCGTTTACCAAAGCTTCGGCCAGCCTTGCAAACATGTAACGGGCCTGAATAATGCGGATAGCCCTTTTGTTGTAATCGTCCAGAAACACATCGGGGTGATTCACATTTCCCCATACAAATTTGTCCATTACATTTTCATACAGAATATTTGTATTGATGTGCCCTGTGTTCATTGCCCCGCTGCCGGATTTTACGGGAACGAATCGGTAAGCAAGGCCTTCGAACTGCAGCCAATCGGTAAAATAAATATTGCCGGTGAACAACAGGCTGTGATCGATATATACCGGTCGCTCCCAATTGTTGGCAGCAATAATGTTTAACACCGCCCACTCACTTTTGGAAATGTAACTTTTATTTATACCGAACCGGATAGTGTCGGCAATAAGTCCGGCATCTTCAGACTGCACTGTTCCGGTTTCAAGCACCCGGTTTCTGTCTACCGGAAGATAAAATTCATCCGACGGCAGGTAATCGAGTTTGTTTCCGGCGGCCATTTCCACTTTCGATCGCTCATCGTCGCTGCCCATAAAAGCCATGGCATCGCGTAAATCCACAGCGCCGTCGATTCTGTCCAGAATCAAAACGGCATCGCGCCGCCCCATGTAATATTGCTCTTCCTGAAATGAAAACGGCATTGGGGCAGCCTCGTAGGTGGCCATGCGGTGCTGGGTGATGTACCAGTCCATCCCCAGGTAACTGATGTTCACCACCTTCACATCCGTTCTTATACCCTCCACCTCCTGCACATACCAAAGCGGAAAGGTATCGTTGTCGCCATAGGTAAACAAAATGGCATTTGGTGCGCACGATTCCAGGTAATTGATGGCATAATCGCGGGTCATATAGCGGTTTGAGCGGTTATGATCGTCCAGGTTCTGAGTAAAAAGAATTCCGGGCACCAGTAGCAGTGACGCCACCGTTACCACGATAGCACCGGTTTTCCCTTTCAGGATTTTTTTCACGGTATCTGTCAGCGCCGGCACAGCCAGACCAATCCAAATGGCGAAGGCATAAAACGACCCCGCGTAGGCATAATCGCGCTCGCGCGGCTGGATGGGTGTTTGGTTCAGGTAAACCACAATGGCAATGCCGGTAAACACAAAAAGTGCAGAAACCACGGCAAATCCTTCTTTGCCTTTTCGCTTGTGGTTGTATTGATAAAACAAGCCGATAAGACCGAACAACAGGGGAATGAACCAATACGTATTCCGTGTGGGATCGTTTTTCATGAACGAGGGCATATTGTCGCGGGGACCCACCCTCGGTTCATCCAGGAAATCGATTCCGCTAATCCAGTTGCCGTTCATAAAACCTCCGTGGCCCTGCACATCGTTTTGCCGTCCTGCAAAATTCCACATAAAATAACGGAAATACATGTGCCCCAACTGGTAGGTAACAAAAAAACGAAGGTTTTCCCCGAAGGTGGGTTTCATCAGTGTTTTTTCCTCTCCGTTTTCAACTATCTTTACCGGCTTCCCCTTTATTTTCCCCCAGTTTTTATACACCTCCACATGCCGCGGATCGCTGCTGTACATGCGCGGAAAAACGGTTTGCATTTGCGGGTGATAAATGGTTTTGGAAGCCGAAACACCTGTAACTTCATATCTGCCATCTACCTGATTGTAATATTTTTTTTCGCCTGCAGTGGCCAGTGCAGGAGCATTGTAATAGGGCCCATGCACCAGGGGGTGCTGGCCATACTGGTCGCGGTTCAGGTAACGCAACAGGGCAAAAGCATTGTCGGGGTGGTTTTGGTTCATCGGGGGATTGGCGGCGGCACGAATCAGAATAAGCCCGAAAGAAGAGTATCCGATAAGAATTACAATAACCGAAAGCGTAATGGTATTCCAGATTACATGTCGGTGCCGGTGGGTATAATAAACAGCCCAAATCAAAATTCCGGTTAAAAGAAGGAAAAAAGCCAGCATACCCGAATTGAACGGAAGCCCCAGGCTGTTCACGAAAAATTTATCGAACAGAAACGCTATCCAGGGCACACCGGGAATAAGGATAAACTGAATAGCGCCAAGGATGAAAACCGACAACAAAAAGGCGGTAACTGCTCCTTTCCATGAAAATGTATATTTCCTGAAATAAACCACCAGCACAATGGCCGGAATAGCCAGTAAATTCAACAGGTGAACGCCAATGGAAAGACCTATCAGACAGGCAATAAGCACCAACCACCGGTTCGCATATTTTTCTCCGGCTTCGTTTTCCCATTTCAAAACAGCCCAAAAAACGGCAGCGGTAAAAAACGATGAAAGTGCATAAACCTCGCCTTCCACCGCCGAAAACCAGAACGAATCGGTAAATGCAAACGCCAGTGCTCCCACCAGTCCGCTTCCCCAAACCGTAATTTGTTCGGCTTTTGAAAGCTCTTCCGGGAAAAGTTTACGAGCCAGATGAACAATGCTCCAGTACAGCAGCATAATTGTTCCGGCGCTGGCCAGGGCCGACAGCAGGTTTACCATATATGCCACCTGAGAAACGTCGGATGCGAACAAACTGAAGAACCTGCCGAGAAGGATGTGAATCGGTGCCCCCGGTGGGTGTCCCACTTCCAGTTTGTACGCACTGATAATGAACTCGCTGCAATCCCACCAGCTGGCTGTGGGCTCGAGTGTCAGGATGTAAGTGATAAAAGCAATCAGAAATACCACCCATCCCAAAATATTGTTGATTGTATTTTCCCGGTACATTGGCCTTTTTATGAATCAGGACAAATATACTGTTTTATAAAAATACCCCAACTCTAACTGGAGTTAATCCAAAAGTAACAAAGCAGCGATTCGGTAAAAAAAACCGGGCAAAAGTCCCGGAAAGGAAAAAATTTATATTTTTGCACCGTCTTTAACGAAAAGGCATGAAATGATTGTCCCGTGGTGTAATTGGCAACACGTCTGATTTTGGTTCAGAAGAGTCCAGGTTCGAGCCCTGGCGGGACAACATAGCAGAAAGGAGTGCAAATGAAATTGTGCTCCTTTTTTGTTTGTTTTTTTTGTAACTTGCATATCATGAGATTCTTACCTGAAATACTGGATGATTTGCTGGGTCTCATTTATCCCCAGCTGTGCGTTACCTGCGGCGAAAGGCTCATTTCGCAGGAGAAATTTGTGTGCATGAAATGCTGGTTCGATTTGCCGGTGAGCCGGTTTGAAAACAACGACGAAAACAAAGTAGCACAGCTTTTCTGGGGAAGGGTACAAATTGAACATGCCACCTCCTGGTTTCACTACCGAAAAGGAAGCCGGTACCAGAAGCTCATTCATGCAATTAAATACAAAGGGTTGAAGGAGTTGGGGCTGGAAGCCGGAAGAAGGTTTGGCGATGTGCTGGCCGAAGCAGACCATTTCAAACACGTGGATGTGATTATTCCGGTACCACTTCATCCAAAAAAACAGAAGAAACGCGGCTTTAACCAAAGCGAATGGATTGCCCGTGGCATTTCGGAATCTGCAGAAATACCACTCAACCTGAACAATCTGCACCGGAAAATTTTCACCTCTACCCAAACCCGCAAGAGCAGGTTCGAGCGCTGGCAGAATGTGGAAGGGATTTTCGGGGTGAAAAACCCCGATGAAAATAAAAACCAGCACATTTTGCTGGTTGACGATGTGATAACCACCGGCTCCACATTAGAAGCCTGTGCATACGAAATTTTAAAAATTCCAGGCACAAAAGTGAGCATAGCCACACTTGCATTTGCCGATGTTTAAAAAATTTCAACCTCTTTCCGTTCCGTTTTGGAATTACATCGATATTTTTTCAATATGGATGGTGAATTCGTAAAATAATTTACCGGGTTAAATTGTAATATGCCGCTAAGGAAATCACATTGTTAAACTGGTTATTTTGCCAGTAATAATTGGTTGCATCTTCGCCCGGATGGCCACGTATGGGAAGTACCGACAGGGCGAACCGCAAATCGAGTTTTATTTGGTCGAGCATATCGAACTGAAACCCCAGGAAAGGTTGCAAATCGAGATTATTGAACGCATTCTGGTCTTCTATCGGAAACTCGCCGTATTCATTGAATTCCATGGCATGAATGAGGTACCCGGCCGAAACTCCGGCAACAACAGCTCCTCTGTCATTTGTTCTGAACCCCACAAACAGCGGCACATCCACATAACCCAGTCGCATGATGTATTTTTGCGGATCGGGATCATTTTGTTTGATTCGTTTGCGCGAACCCTTCTGTGAATATTTTATCTCCATACCGGCAAAAATGGCTGGAGCCACATCGGTTTGTACAAAAAATCCGGCCAGAATTCCAGGCTTATTGTACCCTTTAAAATAGTCTCCCTCAACCTGGGTGGCATTGAACCCGGCCAGTAATCCGCCTTCAAAACGCTGTGCAAAAGCCCAATGGGATAATACCAGCAGCATTGCCGTAATAAGTATAATTTTCTTCATGCTATTTCAGTTTATTAAGTTTCTCAGTTAAAATCTCCACTCCCCTGCCCGCCTTTTCCTGAATGTATTCCACATCGTTGATAAAAACCTCGGGTTTGTGCGGATCGATCACAAAAACCGGCGTTCCCGGCCTTATATAATGGATAAGTCCGGCTGCCGGATAAACCATCAGCGAAGTGCCAACCACCGCAAAAATGTCTGCCGTTTCTGCGATTTCAGCTGCGCGCTCAATTTCGGTAACCATTTCGCCAAACCACACAATGTGCGGCCGCAACTGACTTCCTTTTTCGCAGGTGTCGCCCATTTTCAACTCCCAGTTTTTCAGGGTGTAAACCAGATTTGGATCAACTGTGCTGCGGGCTTTTCGCAGTTCACCGTGCAGGTGCAAAACTTTCGTGCTTCCGGCTTGCTCATGCAAATCGTCCACGTTTTGGGTAATTACCTCCACATCGAAGCAATTCCCCAGTTCGGCAATTCCAATGTGTCCGGCATTGGGTTTGGTTTCCCAAAACTGTTTGCGGCGCTCGTTGTAAAACCGAAGCACCAGTTCCGGATTTTTTCGCCAGGCCTCAGGGCTGGCCACTTCGGTTACATCGTATTGCTCCCAATGGCCGCCCATATCGCGGAAAGTTTTCAGTCCGCTCTCCTGACTGATTCCGGCACCCGAAAGTATCACCAGCTTTTTCTTCATCGTCAAAAAGTTTCAGGCTTAAAGATAGAGGAAATATAAAACTTCTCCACCCAAAATCCCTACATTTGTAGCCGTGATTGATCATTCTACCATACAACGAATTCTGGATTCAGCGGACATAACCGATGTGGTCTCCGAATTTGTAACCTTGCGCCGCCGTGGGGTTAACATGCTGGGGTTGTGTCCGTTTCACAACGAAAAAACCCCTTCGTTTACCGTTTCACCGGCTAAAGGAATTTTTAAGTGTTTTGGCTGCGGAAAAGGCGGCAACGTGGTAAATTTCATTATGGAACACGAGAGCCTGAGCTACCCCGAAGCGCTGAAATGGCTGGCCCGCAAGTACAACATCGAGGTGGTGGAAGAGGAGGAAACCGAAGAGCAGAAACAACTGAAAGACGAACGCGAAAGCCTGATGATTGTGTCGGCCTTTGCGCAAAAATACTTTACCCGTAACCTGTGGGAAGAAAATGAAGGCCGCACCATTGGCCTGAGCTATTTTCGTGAAAGAAGTTTCCGCGACGATATCCTGAAAAAATTTGAAGTAGGCTACTCGCCCGATGGCAAAGCGCCTTTTACCGAAGCCGCCCAAAAACAGGGCTACAAAATGGAATTCCTTGAAAAAACGGGGCTTTCCATAAAACGCGACGACTGGGTGCGCGACCGTTTTGCAGGGCGTGTAATGTTTCCCATTCACAATTTAGCCGGGCGCGTGATTGCTTTTGGCGGACGCATTTTGAAAGCCGATCCCAAAGCTGCCAAGTACCTCAACTCGCCCGAGTCGGAAATTTACCATAAAAGCAAAGTGCTGTACGGTATTTTTCAGGCCAAACGCGAAATTTCCCGTGCTGAACGTTGCTACCTTGTTGAAGGTTATACCGATGTGCTTTCCATGCATCAGGCGGGCATAGAAAACGTGGTGGCTTCGTCGGGAACAGCGCTTACTACTGAACAAATTCGTCTGGTTAAGCGATTTACACCCAACATCACCATCATTTACGACGGCGATGCGGCAGGAATAAAAGCTTCGCTGCGCGGTATCGACCTGGTGCTGGAAGAAGGTATGAATGTAAAAGTGCTTCTTCTGCCCGAAGGAGAAGATCCCGATTCGTTTGCAAAGAAAAAAGGGGCCAGCGGTTTCCAGGAGTACATCGAAAAAAACGAAACCGATTTTATTCAGTTTAAAACCCGGTTGTTGCTGAAAGATGCCGAAAAAGACCCGGTGACAAAGGCACGATTGATTTCTGATGTCATCCGCTCGGTTGCCGTGATTCCCGACTCGATTACCCGCTCGGTTTACATCAAAGAGTGCAGTAAACTGCTGGATGTGAACGAAGAAATTCTGTACACCGAGGTCAGAAAACAAAAGTACAAGCAAAATGATGAGTTTCGCAAAAAGGAGATGCACGGTCAGCGGGAACATGCATTCGCTCCTTCTACAAGTAAAACTCAAACTGTGCCCCCGGAAATCAAGCCTTCAGAGTTAGTAATAGAAGAACTTGAATTTCTCCGCTTTCTTTTAAAACACTGCAACACCGTTATTTTTGAAGAAGAAGGAGAAAATCCAAACGAGGTTGTGGAGGTAAAAGTGAGCGAATACATGATCGAGGAGCTTGAAAACGATGATTTGATCCCCGAAAACCCGCTTTTCCAAAAAATCTTTTATGAGGTGAAAAATAACCTGGGCAACGGGCAGTTCGATCCCTGGAAACACTTTATCTACCATCCCGATGGTGAAGTGAGCCAACTGGCCACCGACCTGCTTTCGGAAAAATTCATTGAAAGCAAGCGCTGGACAAAAGCGGGCGCGTTCACCGAAAAAGAGGAAGAAATACTCGACTATCTTGTGCCGCGCATCATATACGAATACAAACTGCGCAGAGTAAAACTGATGATGGAGGAAATTGAAAAGGCCATCGGGGTGGCATCGAAGGAGGGCAATTTTGACCAGGTAATCGAGGAGCAATCGAAATATATGAACCTGAAACGGGTGGAGAAATTCCTGTCGGAAAAACTCGGAAGCCGGGCAATAAACTAAATGCAATGAGAACTTTAGGAATTGAAGACAGAGCTGAAATAGATGAGATTATTAAATCGTGCAAAACGTGTTATGTTGCCATGTCGGAAAACGACAGGCCTTATGTATTACCGATGAACTTTGCACTTGAGGGCGATGTGGTTATCCTGCACTCGGCACAAAGCGGGCGAATGTGGGAAACCATGCAGAAAAATAGTCTCGTTTGCATTAACTGGACCCTGGGCGAAGATTTGGCCTGGCAAGACGAACGCTCGGCCTGCAGCTACCGGGTTAAATCGAAATCGGTGGTGGTGGAAGGATCGGTTGAATTTGTGGACGACTACAATGAAAAGGAGCGCTGCCTCCACCTGCTCATGGCCCATTACAGTAACCGGGAATTCAAATTCAACGCGCCGGCAGTGAAAAACGTCGGAATCATGAAGGTTCATATCGAAAATATTTCAGCAAAAGAGTTTGGCGCAAAGGCGGTTACTCCCTGGAACGGCTGAGGTTAAAATGTTAATTTACCACATTTTGCGGTGTTCCATCCATGAATGCCTTCAAATTGGCTGTGGCAATGTCCATCAGCCGTTTACGCGCTTCGGTGGTAGCCCAGGCAATGTGTGGCGTAATGTGGCAGTTTTTTGCCGTTAACAGCGGATTGTCGGGCCTGGGCGGCTCGGTTGACAGCACGTCGAGACCGGCGCCGGCAATACGCCCACTGTTAAGCGCTTCGGCCAAATCTGCTTCGTTTATCAGCGCTCCGCGGCCGGTGTTTATCAGAATCGCAGAAGTTTTCATTTTGC